>SDBU01005578.1_pt1 | contig 15008 bp, 14 predicted proteins | sample 2277071 | NCBI WGS metagenome assembly SDBU01 (sample SAMN10397929, study PRJNA504765) | marine sediment metagenome | isolation source: marine sediment core GS08_GC12, 126 cmbsf | place: Arctic Ocean: Gakkel Ridge, Loki's castle | collected 2008
CGGGCAAGTTCCAGGGCCAGCGGGTGGGGCGCCGTCACCAGCTCGCCGACGAGGATATCATCGAGTTGCACACCTAGCCGGGCCCTGACGAGGCGGCCTTTCGCCGCGGTCATAGCCCACCCGTCGAAGGAGGGAAGCAATCAATGGCTGCCGTCATGACCGTGACCGGGCCGATATCGTCCGATCGGCTTGGCTTCACCTTGGTTCACGAGCACATCTACGTTGACCTGAGGAAGGATTACTGGTCCAGCGACCGGCTGCTCAACAACACCGAACTGGCCTACGATGAGCTGATGCGATACAAGAATGCCGGCGGTGTGACGCTGGTCGATCAGACCAGTGGCGGCCTGCGTGGCAATGAGCAGAGGATTCTGCCCATCAAGCATCCTCTTGCCGTAAGGCAGGTCGCCGAACGCACGGGACTGAATATCATCCTCGGATGCGGGTGGTACCGCGAGCCCTACTACGAGCCTCACCTGTGGAGAGCGAAGACGGACGAGATCGCAGAGGAGATGGTCAGGGACATCACCGAAGGGACCGAAGGGATCGAAGGGACAGATGTGCGCGCTGGCATCATAGGTGAGATCGGGGCGCACGGCAACTGGATCTTGCCCGTGGAGGAGCGGGTTCTCAGGGCTGCCGCGCGCGCTCACAACAAGACCGGACTCACCATATCGACCCACCAGTCCGAGGGGACTGTTGCGCTGGACCAACTCGACATCCTTCGAGAGGAAGGCGTGGACCCACGTAGGGTGATAATCAGTCACGCCAACAGCTACCCTCATCTACCCTCATCACGAGTACCACGCCGAGATCGCCCGGCGTGGCGCGTTTGTCTCGTTCGAGGGACTTGGCAGCCGCAACGAATACGTGCAGCAGGTGGAACTTGGTCTTATCGACGAGATCCTGCGGAACGGCCTGATCGATCACCTACTCCTTTCGCACGATGTCTGTGTCAAGCCAATGTACGTTTCCTACGGCGGGGGAGGCTATGAGTACATCCCCACCAAATGGCTGCGCATCATGCAAGAGACTGGTGTGACTGAAGAACAGACGCTCCAGATAATGGTGGAGAATCCGAGGCGGGCGTTGGGCGTCTGAGGAACGGGACCTGCTAGGTAGCGCGGAAGCTCTACGGCGGCCCACATGCCTTCGAGGGCATCCAGCACGACCACGACAAGGGCCGCTACAGGGAGCGCGTAGCCGACGACGCGTAGGTTGCTGGTAATCGAGCATGGGTGGAGCGCACGATTTCGAGCGCCCTGGTACCCAGGCACCACCTGCCTTCAAACAAGAACGGCGCTACGGGCCGCACAGAGCCGAGTTTGCCAAGGTGTGGCCCTTTTGACTCATGGCAGTGAAACGCTGGCTCAGAGATTGGCAGCGTCGGTTGGCTGGGATACAATGGCCGCAGCACTTTGGGAGGCGGCATACAATGCCCAAGATTGACGACATTATCGGAGACGGCCATGACTTGGAGGACTGGGACACCGCCAGGGTCTTGTCTTTTCTGCAGAAGCACCCAGATCACGTGTTTAGCATGTGTAAGGAGGACCTCGATGAAATCCACCGGTGGTTGAAGAAACCAGATTTGGAGGAACCACCACCAGACCGAAAAACAACCCATTTGTTCGAGTTTCCGCTCTCCTGTGACAGGATAAAGCGAGCGCTGAGCACGCTTCATGAGCGTAGGAAGATCGGGTCAGTCGAGCGACACCGGAGGACCTTCTACGGCTCTCATGAAGCGATAGGGCGGGTGCAAAAGGCCAGTAGGGACTAGGCAACAATCACCCTCTCGGCGGCAAGTCGGGCGACATCTCGGGCGACACCCCGCAGGGCTTAGGATTCGCTCCTTCATTGGACTAGGTACACGTGACAGACTAGAATCCGCAAAAGGACCCGCTATCCCGGGGCTTGCGTTGTACAGTTCGACGGTGACGGGAGGCAAGAATGAGACATAACGCCTTTGTCGTCATCTTGGCGCTTGTCTCGCTGCTTGCTTGTGGCGGACCGAAGGCTGCCGAAGGCCCAGAGCCCACGCCAGCGCCAGAGCGGAGGGCTTCTCCTGCAACTAGACTTGCTGCCACGCTAACCCCCGTTGTTGATACGCAGCCAACGGTGGAGTCTTTGGTCAGGGAGATGCCGACGGCTGGGTTACAGATCCCATCGTGGCTGCCTACCGCTCTTCCAAAGCCCTCTCCAACACCGGGTTTGCGGGCTACGGTGAGAGTGATGGTTCAAGAGATGATATCAGAGATGCTAGCCGCGATGCCGACACCGACACCTATCCCGACGCCGGACTTGCGGCCCACCGTGAGAGCTATGGTTCAAGAGATGCTAGCCGCAATGCCGACACCTACACCTACCCCCACGCCAATCTTTGGAACGGAAGCGGGACGCTACAATGTCTTCCAGGCCTTCATCGACCAGATGCTAGGCACTCGGTACATGACTCCCACAGGACATAGGTTGCTCGAACAACGCTTCCAGCCGCTTCAGGCCGAGTACATCCTGAAGCAGCTTGGCGACCTTCTGGTGCGAACGGAAACGGGGGTGCCTGAGCCGGAGGTTGGCCCTACGGTGCCCTTCCTCGACTTCCTTGCGGCAACGTCGGAGTACCCGACGGGTTTTGACTACAGGGCTGCACTCGAACGCTTGGCGCCAGCCATACTCGGAACGCCCCCTGTGACGCCGAGTGGGGAGCCGGACATAGAAGCAATGCAGACCATTCAAAGGGTGCTGGGCGGCGAGCCGGGCTACGGCGGCGAAGGGCTTGCGGAAGACATCATCCAACTGCTCATGACGCAGGGGGAGTCGCCGATGATTGCGTCCGCTATGAAGGGGGTGCTGGAGAAGAGCTTTCAGAGCTTCCAGGTGTATCATCCCGAAGTGTCGCTTATCGAGGAGTTCATCAGACGCGGATACACATGGTAGAGTGGAATCCTGCGGCACCCTATACATGCGTTGCACAAGCATCCAAGGCGAGCTAGCGGGCTCTCCGTGCCAACCCTATGCTGCGCTGCTACTACAGTGCGGCTAGGCAGGCGCAGCAAAACAGTCTACCTTGCGCTGACCGGCATCCACAAAAAGAGGCTGTTGCCAGCGCAGCGGCCCAGCATAGGGCGTAGCGGACCTAGTGGACTGTTTGGCCGTGCAGGGGTTGGACTTCCAGTCGAATAGTGCGAGGGTGAGCTTCGGAGAGTTAGCGAGGGAGGTGTGTTATGTGAGCACGGATTCTGGTAGGCGCGTTGGCATTGGGGCTAACAATGTTAAGTGTGGTCTCGTCGGTACACGTAGCTGGGGCGCAGGCCCCGGACCTGCCTGAGAGGGTTATTGGTGACGCGATCGGCCACGTGACTGCCGACGCGACGGCCACTGATGGCGCTGTTCCCATCGTGAACCTACACGCAGGGTGGTCGGCGTCGGGCGATTGTCCTTCTACTTCCGCTGAGAACGGCGTCCTGTACGGCTGCGCGGACGGCGATGGGGATGGAATCTATGAGACGCCCGCTGGCTGTTTCTCTGGTCTGAGTGGGGAACCTGTGCCTGGCTGGGCGTTCACGGTGCCCGCAGGCAAGACGCTCCTGATCAGTGATATCCACAACTATGACTGGGCCGAGTGGGGCGTTCTCGAGCTAGACTTTGAAGCCGGCCTATGGAGCCGACTGAAGGGCGAGTTCATCAGAGTTCCTGAGAACAGCTCGACGCACTTTGACACGCCAATAGCCATTCGTGAGGGTGATATGCTGTGTCCTCTCTACGCTTGGCCGTATGAGCAGAGTCTTGTTGTTTCAGCGAAACTGGTGGATGTGGACTCTTTCTTCCCTCTACTCCCGCTCCCCACAGTGCCGCTTGCATCCGTCGCCTCACTTGCGATGCTAGCGCTAGCTCTTGGCGGGATGGTGGTGATAAGGCGCAGGCGTAGGTAGTCCACTCTCTCACAGAAGGGACCGCGCGGCCTTAGCCCCGACAGGGCTTTGGTCGGTCCGGTGGGGCTCCCCGACAGGGTCTCGCCCCGACCCCCCGATGGGTCCGAGGGTCTGTCGGACCGACTTGTCGGGGCAAGGGGTCTTGCGGACTGGACTCCTTGCTGCTGAGACGATCAAGGACGTGGGCGCCCAGCGCAAACAGGGCTTTCTGGCTAGAACGTGTGACGCTGTCGCAAGGCATGGACTATGGTCTCGGGCTACTATAGACTTACAGAGGACGTCTCGCCATGTTGCGCGGGGAAATCCGCCGAAAGCGGCCCGTGCTCTACCAGCCCAGCATTCTCGCAACCAGTGTCGTATGACCGCGCTATCCGCCCGCTTGTCGGTCCGTGCGGTCCCGAGGAGGACTTGATATGAAGGCCGCCGTATGTCGCGGTAACCGGCGAATCAGTGTTGAAGAGATACCGACGCCCGTACCGGGGCCCGGGCAGGTTTTGGTGAAGGTGAAGTACTGCGCCATTTGCGGCACAGACGTTCACGGATACCTCCACGAGGCTGTCCCGCCGGGCACGGTTATGGGCCACGAGTACTGCGGGACCGTTGCTCAAATTGGGCCCGATGTCGCCAGGTGGCAAGAGGGCGACCGCGTTGTGGGCGGCGGTGGTGCATCTCCGCCTGGTGTGGAGCGCCCTTGGACCGTTGAACCGCGTTTCAACTTTCGCAAGGAAGGCTACGCCCACAGGCCACTCCGTGCCTACGCCGAGTACGTGCTGATGGAAGAGTGGGAACCTGTGCCGATCCCAGACGGCGTTTCCGACGAAGCCGCAGCCTTGTGTGAGCCATGCGCGGTCACGGTCCGAGCGCTCAGACTCTCGCAGGTACGGCTGGGAGACTCCGTGGCTGTGCTTGGCGCTGGCCCGATAGGCCTCTTCTGCATTCAGACAGCCAAGGCGGCAGGGGCGGGCTCTGTATTTGTCTCGGAGCCGCTGGCTGTGCGGAGCGAGGCCGCCGACACGCTTGGGGTTGACGCCGTCGTTGATCCGACGGCCGAGGATGTTGTCTCCAGGATGGTATCGTTGACCGGAGGCATTGGCCCCCACGTAGTGTTCGACTGCGCTGGCTCCGATTCTACCTTGGACCAAGCGATGAGCATGGCACGGCGCAATGGCCAAGTTGTGCTCGTGGGCATCGCCTGGGAGCCTACGTCGCTCTTGCCCGTGGACTGGATCGCAAGGGAGGTGCATATGCAATCCACGTTCGGCAGCAGAGCAGAGGACTGGCAAATCGCCCTAGACCTCATGGGCTCTGGGCGGGTAACGGTTGAGCCGTTGCTTTCTGAAGCCAGCTTCATACCACTGGACGATATCCAGCAGGCGTTCGAGTTGCTGACAAAGCCCACGGACCAGATCCAGATGCTAGTCAAGCCGTAGCGGCCGTCCGGATGCCTGCCGGTGGCTCCAACCTGTCCGTCGGCCCCCATCGGCGGCCCAGACCTCTGGGCGCGCGACCGTGTGCACAGCCTCCGGATGAGCAGACTGGGACTGGATGAGGACCCCTCGTTGGCGTTGGCTTGTTGGGGAGCCGGCGCCTGCGCTCAGAGTTCAGGCGCCCCAAAGCGCCAGGCCGATGTTGACGATCAGGTCGCTGACAGGGAAACCGGGTGGCAACTGGATAGGCGGTTCCAGCCTAGCGGCAGGATGCCGAACATTCGCAGCGACCCTACCCGGGATGCTGGCTTCGCGACCAACGGGCGAGCCGGTGACATACAAAGGAGTGTCATCGGGGACCGACATCTCGGGCTCCTGCATGTCGTGAGTCTCGATGGCGCTCTCTACAACTTCGGTCAGGCGGTTGACCAAGTCGTCGGGTTCGACCGTCGAACCGGCGCCCCAGTAGGAGCTGTGATGCGTGACCGGCGCCCAATCCTGCACCACCACCGCATCGCAGCCGTCTACCGAAGCCCAGGCGCAAATGGCATCGGGCCTGTGTATCGCGCGTGCCAGGGCAAATGGTCTCAGCTCCATTGCCTCCAACCGTAGGCCCGCGCCCCGCGCAGCCGTAGCCAATGAAGACATCGAGCGGTTTGTCGCGGAGAGTACCAGCCAGCGGGCCGTGGTCGCGCCGCCTGGCAAACGGTGCCACGTCAACGTCGAGTTCTCGGTCGATATCCCCAGAGTCCGCCGCGCTTCTTGAGGAATGATCACCTTCGGGTCCATCCCCCTGGCGTTGGGCAGGTCGAGGCGTCTCAATGTGGTCTGGTATCCGGGCACGGCGCCTACCACGTGGCGATGCTTGCCGTTCATCTCCGAAAGGGCCTTCTTGATCTCCCTTGCCAGACCTGGAGTATCGCTGGCCAGGCCTTCACGGAAGTGTTGGGGCCTTGAATCCACTATCCGGTAGTCGATCACCTCCAGTCCACGAGTTGCCAGTAGCTTGATGCATCCGTGCTCAATCGTTATTGAGGTGACCTCCTTTGACCTGGCGACCGGCAGGTAGCGCAGCGTCTCCCTACCTCGACTCGCCATCGACCTGAGCGTACTGCTGGGACCCGCCGTTGGACTGACTACCCGCATCAGTCTGGACAGGAGCGTGGGCTTGCGCCCCAAGACGTGGTGTCCTGGACGGCCTTCACCGAGAGAAGGGGACGCACTACCCCCGGCACGCTTGTCATCCTCTGCCGGCGGGCCGTAGATGCCTTGTACGTCGCCATGCTGGGCCACAGACTGATCGGGCGCATTTGTGCGGACTACCTCACCTGTTTCAGGCCCAAGGGGCGGCTTGATCGCCCCGTGCCCCGTGGGCTGTTGCGGGTGCCGGTCGGATCCCCCTGACCTGCTGACACCCTCGGCCGGCTGGGTGTCGAGACTCGGTGGCGGCTCGATCGCGCTCCAGTCCAGGGGCGGGTGTCGAAGCCGGTCAGAGTGGTCTCGCGTCGCCCCGCCTTCCCTCACCTCGTCGCCAGGGCCCTGTGACGCCTGTCTCTGACCGCGCTCAGCGGCCAACCGCTCGAACGCATCGTGCCACCTGGACGAGTCGGGCACATCGTCTTCGGGAGCGTGTCGATACTCCGAGGAGGTGGTGGGGGTTGGTGCGTCCGTTCGCAGTGGTGGCGAGTCCTGGCGGCCCACAGTGACCTCGGTGTCCTCATCACGGGGGCCACGCGTCGGCTCCACCTGACCGCGCTCGGCGGCCAATCGCTCGAACGCATCGTGCCATACAGCCGCGTCGGGCACATCGTCTTCGGTAGCGGGCTGATAGTCAGGAGCCCAAGGCGTTGCGTCTCGCGTTGGTGGCGTGGCCGATTCCACTCGCCTCGTTGACCCTCCGGTCCCATCCTTTCGAGGTCCCTGGGAGGTCTCGATACCACCCAAATCCACGGGCGGCTGCTCGGATGCTTGGCGCTCCATTGAAGCGCCTTCAACGTCTCGCCCAGGGCCTGTGGGCGGTGGGGAGTCCCCGCGGTCCGAGGCCAACCGCTGCAGCGTTTCTTCAGAGCCGGTTGCGTCCGGCTCGACCCCGACAGATTGTTCCGGTGGCCTGAGCGAGACGGGCTCCCCGACGATGGCGTTCGAATGATCTGAGGGTCCGGGGGGCTCGTGCCGTGCTGGGCCGTGCGCCGGCAGCGACCCCATTGCGCCACGGTCGCCGACCTCCTCACTGGGCGCCTGTTCGTCGTCCGGTTCCCGTGCTCGCGTCTCACGTAGGAGAGTCGCGTGCACCTTGGGCTCGTCAAGGAAGTGGCTGAGGATATGCCGTTTGACCGCCAGTTGGCCGACGACCTGGTCGCCACACACGAGGCAACGGTACTCATCATCCTGGGCTCGGCCCAGCATCTCATATAGCCCGAGTTCCAGCAGGAGTTCGGGATCCTGCGAGAACCGCTTGCGAAAGCGTCTGACCGTTGCTTCGTTCACGCCTAGTGCGCGACCGATCCTGGCTGCCGACCAACCCTCTTTCAGACCCCACAGAACAAACCTTCGCTCATCCGAGTTCATCCATTTGTGACGGTCCTGCGCGCCGCGAGTAGGTGGCCCTTCTCGGAATCGCTCATCGATAGTCGGCTGCGGCATCTGAACCCCGCTCCATGTCTTGGCACTCGCATCTCTTTCGTACGATATACGCCGATTATACGGAACGTGCGCTTGCGTCGCAATGCACCAGCAGTGGACTGTCCGATGAGACCCCTGGCAAGTCGGGACTCTTCCCAAGGCGGACTCCTTCTGAGAGGTGCGAGTGAGCGACGCATTCATGAGTAGTGATGAGATTAAGAAGAAATGCAGCCCGACGGTTTGAAATGGCGAAGCCACGACCTTATAATACTTGCGCCGCGAGACGCCGATGCGGTCTGTTGGGCTACGGCAAGGGAACTGAGAGCGACGCGGGCCAGCACGGGCTCTCCTGCCCAGGTGGCGGAATGGTAGACGCGGCGGACTTAAAATCCGCTTCCCGCGAGGGAGTGGGGGTTCGAATCCCTTCCTGGGCATGCCTTGTTCGTGCGGCGGATGCGGGATTGCACGCATCTGCGAGTCCCCCGCTGTCCCTGGTCTTGCCCTCCAATTGATGCCATCTCTCAGACTGACGCGTCCTTTCCCTCTCTTCCACCGTTGGTGGTCTCTTCCTCAAATCCCTGAGCGACCTTCTTCTGTAGGCCGCGTGGGGGACTCGACTGTGGGCGTCGGAGTCATGGCGACTGTGTGCCTCTTCTTGTGAGGGTCGAAGCGCACGAGCAGGTACCCCGATGGAACATTCTCCCTCTTTGTGTCGTCTGTAATAGTGAAGCACATCACAAGGAGGACGGAGCAATGAATAAGATACTGGGAGCATATCGGCTGATACTGTTGGCAGTCTTGATTGTAGGATGTCTCTTGGGTGGCTGGAGCGCTTTCGCGAACGGCGAGTCGAATAGCGAGGGCGTTCCAATCCAGCCCGTACAGCAGCCTCCAGCGCAGGGCGCAGGGGCCCCGCCGGCGTCTGTCCCACCGGGTCCTCCTGTAGAAGGCACCACAGCAATCGAGCCGCCACCCGAGCCGATCGACAAAGGGACGCCGGAGCTAATCCACAACAAGGGTGTCATGTGTTTCGAGATGCGGGTGGGAGATACGCATGAGGTGGCTCTGGAGTCGAATCCGACAACCGGCTATCGATGGGAGTTGGGATTTCAGTATGACGACAGGTACCTGGAGCTTGTAGACCATAGATACGAGTCTGACTCCACTCTGGTGGGTGGGGGAGGCCGTGAGATCTTCACCTTCCGCGCACTCGCTTTCGGCAGCACAGAGTTCTCGTTCAACTACAAGAGGCCGTGGGAAGATCAGGTACTCAAGACCGGACGGTACGGCTTCGTAATCGGAGTACCGGCAGCCCTAGCAAACGAGATGAGTGAGGCGGAAGCCAGGGAGATCGCCGCGAACAGCGAATGCGGAGATGTGGGTGCGCTGAAGGAGAGTGCCTTCTACAACGCCTGGTCAGGCACCTGGTGGATAGACCTGGACGCTCAGATGGAGTATTGCAGCCCGGCATGCGTGGTCAATGTGGCAACCAGACAGGCAGAGGTAAACGGGCGATGCATGGGAGTGCCACCGCCGAAAGAGGAGGGCATCGAACCCGAGACGCCGGCGGAGGCCCCAGCGACTGTCGAGGGACCGGCGCCAACGTCCGAAGGCCCTGTTCAAGTCGAGGGGCCCGTCGAAGGCCCGCGTCCCGCCGCCTTCACGGAGGTTGTGGGGCCTGACGGCCAGTTCATGGTTCTGCCGATTGAGCCGGAGCCAGCAGCCCCGGAGAAATCGCCAACGGGTGTGCCCGCTTCCTCCGGCAAGATCGTTGTTCCCACGACTCCCTATGTCGGTGGCCTGGGTGTTCGGTAGGCATGTCAGCTCAGAAGCCTGACATCAGATCAACGGCTCTGGATTGCGAAGGACGGAGAGGTTCTCTCCGTCCTTCTGCTGTCTCGTCGCCACAGTCGGCATCGCTCTTCCTCGTCTCTCCGCACACGTGCAGCCTTGCACGTTCCTGCAACGGCAAGCCAGGCGCGTGTGGTACTCAAAGAGGATGTAACTGGACTGATCCCTTGGTCCGGTGTAGAATACTGAGCGAGCTATATCGATTCAGGTTGAAGGTGACACAGTTTTCGTGGCGTGAACCGCGACGTGCGAGGGTGCACGGCTGGACACGCTGCGGAGTTACGTCATCATTCGACCGAAATGGCATGACATGAATCGTCGTGACTGAGGAGAAACTGACATGCGAAAACCCAAAGAGCTAGATTTCTGGTCTTGCACGAGTGAGATCCTGAACCACATGCGATCTGGCGGAGATGGTGTGCTTTGTACGGTTGCAGACAAGGGGGGCAATCAGAATCTTCTTACGCTGGGTTGGGGCCAAATCGGCCCTTCTTACAATGGTAATCCCATCTTCAGCATTGCTGTGGCGCCGATGCGTTATTCCTGGCGATTTCTCGCAGAACTGCCAGAATTCGTGATCGCGGTGCCAGATGACGCTCTCAGATCAGCAGTGGATCTTTGTGGCACAAGATCGGGTCGTGACTTGGACAAGTTCAAAGCTGCCGGCCTGACCCCGGTACCGAGTGTACACGTTCGGCCGCCTTCAATAGCTGAGTGTCCCATCAATGTGGAATGCCGGGTCTACGCGACCGTTGCGCCGCCACATATGCTCCTCACACCAGAGCATCGGCGGGCTCCCCTCCAGAAACAGCACACCATCTACTTCGCTGAGGTCCTGGGAACATACTGTCGCCAGACGAGCTAGTACCGATGCGGTCTGAAGGTGGCACAAATTCCGTGACATGAACCGCGACGTGTGAAGGCGCACGGCTATACGCCCTGCGGACTTACGTCATCATCCGACCGAGATTGGACTAAGTCGCACATTTCATATCATACTCCTGAGGAGGGTGTCTCGTGAAAGAGAAGCAGAACAAGGGATTCTCTACCAGGGCAGTGCATGCGGGTGAAATCCGGCCCAACGAATTTGGATCAATTACTACACCAATTGTTCAGAGCTCCACATTTGTCTTCGAGGATGTCGAAGAGATCAAGCAGCTTGCCGATAGCACCGTCGAACGTTTTGAGTACGCCCGGAACGGTCACCCTACCCAGTTCGCCGCAGAACGGAAACTTGCGGACTTGGAGAATGCCGAGGACGCAGTACTGTTCTCAACTGGTATGAGCGCAATAGCCACTTCACTCTTTTCATTGCTAGAGGCAGGAGACCATGTGATAGTAACGGACGATGCATACAAGCGCACCCTAGACTTCTGCAAGACGTGCCTGGGCAGGTTCAACATCGAAGCCACATTTGTAGGAGTGTGTGACTATGATGCGATAGAAGAAGCGATAAGGCCCAATACTCGGGTGTTCTTCTCCGAATCACCGACAAATCCCCATCTCAACGTAGTGGATCTTGAGCGACTGGTGAGCACCTTCCAGGGGCAAGATGTCATTGTCATATCCGATAGTACCCTTGCTACACCGTACAATCAAAGACCGCTAGAGTATGGTGTCGATCTTGTTATTCACAGTGCGACCAAGTATCTAGGCGGGCATAACGATTTGCTGGGTGGTGTCGTGCTGGGCAAGAAGACGCTGACCACACCTATCCGGGAATACCTGAAGATAACCGGTGGCGTTATTGACCCGAATTCGTCTTACTTACTAATCCGAGGATTGAAGACCCTTGAACTTCGTATGAAAAGGCACAATGAGAATGGGCAAATCGTCGCGGAGTACCTGGAGCGCCACCCAAAGGTCAAGCGGGTGTACTACCCCGGTTTGCCTAGCCATCCTCAGTACGATGTTGCACAAAGGCAAATGAAAGGCTTTGGTGGGGTGGTCACCTTTGAGGTGGAGGATGACAGCCCACGTGTATTGAGGTTCCTGAGTCGTCTCAGTACTCTGAGCATCGGGCCAAGTCTCGGCGGCGTAGAGTCTCTTATTACACACCCGGCTACTATCACATACTATGGTTGCACAAGAGAAGAACGACTGAAGCTGGGCATTAGGGATGGCCTCATTCGTCTAGCAGTCGGTGTAGAGAATGCAGAAGATATTGTTGACGATATTGAGCAGGCCCTGCTGTGAAGGAAGAGACCTCAGACATGCCGGAGGTCCTCCTCGCCGGGTGATTCCGGCTAGCCAAGCTCGGCCGCCCATTCACCTCTTGCGAAGCCGCGGGATCCACATTGGCACCTCTCGCATGTACTGCTTATACTCCTCGCCAAAACGCGCAAGCAGCAGCCTTTCTTCGTAGCGCGAGATGTAGTGCAAGAACACAATCGCAGCAACCAACACCACCGTAGCAGCCAGTGATATGCTGAGGACTATGAATCCAAGATAGAGCAGAATCTCGCTCAGGTATACTGGATGGCGAACGACACTGAACACGCTCTTCCTGATCACGCCAGGCTTCTCTCTCTTCTCGCCGAACACGATAGAAAGGCCCGTTCTCGCCAGGTAACCTGACAGAACCAGCAGAACAACCCCAGGAGGTATTCTGGCGCACAGCGGCACGTACTGGTTAGGGAACGTCGTGTACCTGAGAAGGAATGTGTCGGCTATCCACATCGCCGCAAACAGGCAGGCCAGCACTATCTGCCCGATATCGCCTACTGCATGCTCGCCGGTGAGATCGTCCCGATGTTGTTGTGATCTCTTCTGCGTAGGCTGTTGAGCCATGTCATTTCCTTTCCCGCCTTTGCTCCACAAAGGGATGTGCGCTAACGTGAAATAGACGCCATAACGGGCGTAATGCCTCACACCAGTTCTGGCGTACGGTCCTATCGTACCACAACAGGCGTTCACGTCCGCTGTCAACCAGGCGTATAGGCAGAGTCCTTCGACTATTACTCCGCAGAGAGGTGAATGGACTCTTCGCTGCGCTCTCCCCCGACCTGTCGGGGAGGATCGCGATGTATTGGGACAACATCATCGGACGGAGTGACAACACTGGCTCGGTGTCACTTCTATGAAGACAGGCTTTCCTCGTGTCCCTTCTCCCTTTGGGAGAAGGATAGGATAAGGGCCAACAAGGGCCCTCTGTGATTTTCATTCATAGGGGTGCCCCGATGCAATCGGGACATGGACGATTCCTATGGAAATGGATCGCAGCCCTTAGAGGGACGCCCCAGCGGGGCGTCTCCTTCGCCCTCAGCACAGCTCTCACCCCATTGTGGGTGCAGTTCACAACTGGCTCGGTGTCATTCTGAGTCCCCCGACTATTCGGGGGGCCAAGAATCTAGGCGACCACCAGACGACCGAAAGACCCTGGGCGTATGGGATTGAGCAGAAGAGGGAGCAGGCAAACGCGGCTGCGCGGCGTAACTCCTCGGTGAACACCGTCGGGAACTCGTTCCAACTGAAGCCCACGGCTCACTCCTGATTTCCGACGACGGCAACATGCTATGGGTGCTCAAAGAAGGAATCGTGATTCGCAGGGGCCCCGACGGGTCGAGGCCCCATTCACCACATCAACCTATGGTTCTTTTCCCCATCCACTCACCCTCAACTGTCGGCGCTTGCTGGCACAGGTTGCAGGGGAGAGATGCTTGCTGGATGTGATTAGTGTAAGATGGCCCAGCGAGGGCGTACGAGCCTTGCCTGTTTCGGCGTTCTCACACGTGAATACCGAGCTACTCACTTGCAAAGGCGAAAGGAGCAACTATGCCTGAGTCAGAGGAACGCAAATACCGGGTTGGAATGATAGGCGTCGGCAGACAGGGAACACATCACGCACGCGCCTATCAACTCAACCCTTCTACCGAAGTCGTCGCCGGGGCGGACACGGACCCCGAGATCCTGGACATGTTCCGTCGGCGGTTCGACCTGCCGGGGTACAGTAGCTACGATGAGATGTTCGAGAAGGAGCAGATCGACATTGCCGCGCCCGTGCTGCCGGTCAGGGCCAACGCCGATGCGGTCGTCGCCGCGGCAAGAGCTGGCGTCAAGGCCATCTTCTGCGAGAAGCCGTTGACCGCCAGCCTGGAGGACGCAGACCGCATGGTCGAGGAGTGCCGCTCCCGGGGGGTCGTCTTCGCTGCGGGACTCGTTCCCAGGAACTACCCGGAGTACTGGAAGGCGCGCGAGATGATCGACTCGGGCGAACTGGGCGAAGTCCTGAGCATGAACCTGTACCACGACAACGGCCAGGGCGGCTGCCATTGCATCAACATGGCGCGCCACTTCGCTGGCGATGCCGAGGCGGACTGGGTCGTAGGGTGGGTCGAGGGGGACCCCTTTGGCGACACCGAAGAGGAATTCGGGGGAATCGGCGGCTACATACGCTTCACCAACGGCATAGAGGCATTCAGCCACTACAAGGACACACCCATGACCGGCGCTTCTAACATCGAGGTGTTGTGCAGCCGAGGGGTGCTCTACCGCGACAGGCGCGGTCTTCACCTGTTGAAGCCACCCGACGGCGGCGGGCCCGCAGGCCGGTCCGGTCTCCGGGAGGTCGAGGGTGTCTTCCCTGTCAGGACCTCGGAGAGATATTTCGACGAAGAAGGCTGGAGGGAGCCAAGCGTGGGCATGGTCACCACCATACAGACAATCGTCGAGACGCTGGATACGGGAGCGAGACTCAGAGCTACCACGGGCGACGACTTGCGCAAATCGCTGGAGATCTGCATCGCGCTGAGGGAGTCCGCCCGCCGGGGACACGCGCCTGTCAAGCTCCCCCTGGAGGACCGGAGCCTGGTGATGAGGCCGAGGCTGCGCCGCTGGAGTTTCAAGGTAGAGACAATGGGCAGGGATGCGTACATGAAGGACATGGCGGCACATCTCGGGCCGCCCGGCAGCAAGCAGTAGGGCAAGCATGAGAGCTTTCCTGAGCTCACAGATTGAAGGAGGGAATACTGATGAGAGACGCTAAGCAGGCCAAGTACCGGGTAGGAGTAATAGGTTGCGGCAGAAAGGGGACTCAGCAGGCGCGAGCCTTCGATGTTCACCCTTTGGCGCAGGTCGTCGCTGGGGCAGATCCGGACGCTGAGAACCTGGAGTTGTTCTGTCGGCGGTTCAATGTCCCGGGCTACAGCAGCTACGACGAGATGCTCGAAAAGGAGCGGAT
>SDBU01005579.1_pt1 | contig 15001 bp, 12 predicted proteins | sample 2277071 | NCBI WGS metagenome assembly SDBU01 (sample SAMN10397929, study PRJNA504765) | marine sediment metagenome | isolation source: marine sediment core GS08_GC12, 126 cmbsf | place: Arctic Ocean: Gakkel Ridge, Loki's castle | collected 2008
TTGACGACCAGCTTGGGGACTGGGTCTTCAGGCCCGCCGGAGGCGAGGCTGACTATATTGTTACTACGCTTGACTATGTTGCCCAAAACATGGACGTTACCAAATATGCGACACTGATAGAAAACAGTGGCTATGGTCAGGGAGGTAAGATATTTCTGCCCCAGGTCAGCCCGGATTACAATATGACCATTGTCGAAGAGCAGTATTTTGATCCCGGGGCGACCGATGTAGCTCCCCAGTTAACCAATATCAAGAACTCTGAGGCTCAAGCCATATACATCTGGGGCAGCAGCCCCACCGCCGCCATGGCCATTAAGCAAGCCAGGGAGATGAATATATCACTACCTATAATAGTAACGCCACCCCAATTGGATCCGAGATTGCTTGAGTCGTTTGGCCAGTATTATGAGATGGAGCCCCCGGTTATCAGCGTTACGGCTAAGATGGACGTATGGCAGCAGCTTCCTGATAGTGACCCCGATAAGGCTATCCTTCGTGAATTTGGTGAGCTATACACGGAGCGATATGGTCACCCGGCAGCCATGTGGGGTGTCCTCGGTGGACAGTTTATGCAGTTCATTGAAGATGGCTTAAAGAGGGCAAACGCCGACCCGGCCAATCTGGAGGAAGCCAGGAGTAAGATAAGGGATGCCTTTGAGACCACCACAGACCTCGACCTTCTGGTGGCTACTTATTCCATGTCGCCGGAAGACCATTTCGGCGTTATTCTTGGCAATACAAAGATGGTCATGGTTGCCTTTAAAGACGGTCAGTTAGTTTACTTACCCTGAGCAGTAATTAGATCCTATCCGGGAGTAGCTTGGATTTTTCAGTTGCTTTGCAGATATTTATAAGCGGCTTGAATCTGGGTTGTATTTATGCTGCCCTAGGCTTAGGCTTTTTCATCATTTACAATGTAACCCGTGTGCTTAACCTTGCCCAGGGCGAGTTCGTGATGCTGGGGGGAATGCTGACGGTTAGCTTCTATACCATGGGTATACCACTCTTCCCCAGCATACTTCTGGCAGTGGTTATTACTGCTTTGGCCGGTGCCGGGCTATACCGGTTCATTATCTACCCGGCGAGGAAATCATCAGGCATGACCAAGGTCTTCCTCACCCTTGGTTGTGCCTTCATCATTGAAGGGATAGCTCTCCGTGTCTGGGGGTGGGAATTCAGGAGCCTACCTGCTTTTTTTAATACGTCGAGTATTCAGCTCTGGGAGGCAACTATCTTTGGCCAGACCCCCTGGGTTATAGGCATCACATTGCTTATGGTAATTGGCCTGTTCTTTTTCTTTGGGCATACCATCCAGGGCAAAGCCATGCGCGCCTGTGCTAATGAACCCCTAGGAGCAAGGATGATGGGGATAAGCATAGAGAGGATGGCACTGTTTTCCTTCGTCCTGGCTGCTGGTCTGGGAGCTATTGTAGGTGCATTGATAACTCCCTTAACGATGACCTCGTATAGTATAGGCCTGCCATTAACTGCCAAGGGAGTCTTAGCCGCTTTCGTCGGGGGGATAACCAGGGCCGAAGGTGTGATACTGGGTGGGCTGGTTTACGGGATGATCGAGGCGATAACGGCGGGGGTAATACCCGGTGGGTATCATAGCGTTATCGCTCTGGCAATTCTGGTTTCAGTCTTACTATGTAGACGTCGCGGAATACTGCTTACGGCCGGGAAGGGGTAAAGATGCTAGTCAGTATACAGACTATAAAGGAAATACCTAAGAAGGTGGCATCGACTAACCGGCAATATTTAGCGGTAGGTATCTTCGCTATGTTGATGCTGACAATACCCCTTGGTGCCGGAGCTTACCCGAATACGGTTATGATAGAAGTAGGATTTTATTCTATTGTAACCATGGGGCTTATCCTGTTTATGGGTTTTGCAGGCCAGATATCTTTGGGGCATGCTGCTCTTTTTGGCTGTGGCGCCTATGTTTCAGGGATACTCACTACCCAGCACCACTTTTCACCTTGGTTAGCGCTCTTCCTGGCAGCTGTTTTTACAGGGGGGGTCGCTGCTATTGTCGGCAGAGCTATGTTCAGAATGCACGGACTTATTTTAGCCGGGGTAACCCTTGCCTTGAACTTAGTATTCTTTTACCTAATTAGCAGCCTGATAGACTTAACCGGTGGTGCCATGGGTATGATGAATATTCCCCCACTTTCGCTGGGGGGATTTACGTCCCAAAATCTCTTGTTTAATTACTACCTATTGTGGATAATAGCTATCCTGCTCCTTATATTTTCCCTAAACCTAGCCGACTCTCGTGTAGGGAGAGCACTAAGGTCACTAAATGCCTATGCTGGTGGTAGTGAAGATGCCGCCCAGGTTCTGGGGGTAAACATCATGAAGTACAAAGTATGGGCGTTTGTCTTAAGTGCCGTCTATGCCAGCATAGCCGGCAGCATATACGCTCATTATACCCGTATCATAGAACCCGGCACTTTTATGCTTCAGTTCTCCGCGCTGGTAGCATTAATGGCAATTATTGGCGGGCGGTCAAGCCCTTGGGGGGCTTTTCTGGGGGCTGGCCTGATAGTTGGCATACGTCAGCTGTTACAGGAATTCATACCAGCATTAGTTGGTGGCCCCAGCGGCTCTTATGAGCTCATAGCTTATGGTATTATTTTAGTGGTGGCGCTACTTTTCTTACCCCAAGGTTTGTTTCCCATAGTCCGGAAGGCAGTGCCAAAAAAGAAGGCGATAATGTCATGAAAGTTGACCTTGCCGGGATGAAAAGCGTTGCAGCGTCAAAAAAGGAAAGAAAAGGTGGCGCTGTAGATACACCTCTCCTAGAGGTAAGAAATGTATCAATGGCCTTTGGTGTTCTGACTGTTCTCAAGGGGGTGAGCTTTTCTGTTCCCGGGGGAAATATTCTGGTTATGATTGGCCCCAATGGAGCAGGAAAGTCCACCTTACTTAAACTGATTAGCGGCCTTCTTCCTCTCCAAGAAGGCGAGGTCTGGTTCCGGCAGAAGAGGCTGAATAGAATTGCCCCACACCGTATCGCTTCACTGGGCATTACCCAGCTTTTTCAGGATATACAGCTCTTCTCGAATATGTCCGTCATCGAGAATGTGATGGTGGGTTGTCATTTGCGAGCTAAGGCTGACCTTATGAGTTCAGGGTTGAGATTGCCCCGGGCTAGAGTTGATGAGCAGAGTGTTTTGGAGACAGCGATGAGCCAGTTATCTTTGGTGGGCTTGGAACAAAAAGCCCGGGCTAATCCCGGCAGTCTCTCCTGGGGGCAGCAAAAACTGGTTGGATTGGCTCGTGCCTTGGCTACAGGTTCTGAGCTATTGCTCCTTGATGAGCCTTATAGTGGGCTGCTAGCCGTTGAGGTGGATAAGCTAAATCAGTTGATTCTCGAACTCCAGCGTCAGGGGATAACTACCTTGATTGTGGAGCATCTAACAGATATATTAATGGGCATTGCCAACCAAGTAATTGTCCTGGACCATGGGGAAAAGATTGCCGAGGGTACTCCGGCTGAAGTACAACATAACAAACGGGTGATAGATGCTTACCTGGGTAGTGAACAAATGGCAGACGAGGGAAGCTAGTACCATGATAGGAGAAGACCACGCCATACTACAGATGGATGATGTCCGCGCTAATTATGGGTCAGTGCCGGCGTTACGAGGGGTGTCACTTTATATTAAGAAAGGGGAAGTCGTAGTCCTTGTTGGACATCATGGCTGCGGCAAGACCGCCGTACTTAAAGCGATTTGCGGTCTGCTGCCTGTAGTTGGCGGCAAGGTGATTTTCGGCAAATCACCTATTCATAGCCTGCCCCCAGAGAAGGTGGTGCCACTGGGCATATCTTATGTAGATGAAATGAAGCTGCTTTTTCCCTCTATGAGTGTAATTGATAACCTTATCTTGGGCGCTTATCACCGACGTGGGAAAGACAAAAGAGACAGAATAGAGCAAGATATTCAGGTTGTCTATAAGCTTTTTCCTGTCCTTGAAGAGAGGGGAAAGCAGTATGCAGGAACTCTCTCCGGAGGAGAGCAACAAATGCTCGCCATTGGCCGGGCACTGATGGCTAGCCCGAAGTTGCTCCTGCTGGACTGCCCAACGTTAGGGCTGGCTCCTAAATTGGTAAAGAAGGTAGTGAAGGCCATCGCTGAGCTAAGGGATCGAGGGGTTACCATTCTCCTGGTCGACCAAAAACTGCAGCAGGTTATTAATATCATTGACCGCGGATATGTTATGAAGGAGGGAAAGGTTATCTTGGAAGGTTCCCCTGAAGAATTGCTCTTTATAGGAGAGGGTAGCCAATCTCATTTAGCTAAAAAGTAGTGACAATAACCGACCTCGAACCCAACTCGCACACTCCGTATTATGCGAAACCCGATGGGCAAATGAGGCTAAAGGGTTTCCTCAACAATTCGTCAAATCGTGTGATTAGAGATAGACTATCTTAATGGCGTTTTATTGCTCCAACGCTAACTCTTTGATTGTTATCTCTCGCATTTTATACTTCTGGATCTTACCAGTGACTGTCGTGGGGAAGTCATCAACAAATCTGATGTATTGGGGCACCTTAAAATGAGCAATTGTTCCCTTGCAAAAGTTCTTAATCTCCTCAGGTGTAGCACTCTGCCCCTCTTTTAACTGGATCCAAGCGGCTATCTGCTCACCAAACTTGCTGTCGGGAACTCCAATTACTTGAACATCCTTAATCTTTGGATTTGTATAGAGAAACTCCTCGATCTCTCGCGGATACACGTTCTCTCCGCCGCGAATAATCATGTCCTTGATCCTGCCTACGATTTTGCAGTAACCGTTCTCATCCATTTCAGCTAGGTCCCCGGTATGAAGCCAACCCGCCTCATCGATTATCCCAGCTGTTTCCTCGGGGTTATTATAGTATCCCCGCATCACCAAATAACCGCGGGCATAAAGCTCACCTGATTGCCCCGCAGGAACAGTTTTCCCGGTCTCCGGATCAACTATCTTAACCTCAACGTGGGGGAGCGGTCGTCCCACAGTTCCACACCTTAACTCCAAGGAATCATCAGTAGCCGTTTGGTTGGTTACCGGCGAGCATTCTGTCAAACCATAGCAAATAGTTATTTCATGGGCGTGCATTTGATCAACGACTCTCTTCATCACCTGCATGGGACAAGGGGAGCCCGCCATGATCCCTGTCCTCAGGGAGGTAAGGTTAAACCGGCTAAACTCTGGATGCTCCAATTCGGCAATGAACATCGTGGGAACACCGTGAAGAGCGGTACAACGCTCCCGTTCCACTGTTTCTAACACTGCCAGTGGTTCAAAGTATTCAGAGGGAAGCACCATCGTGGCCCCGTGGGTTACACAGGCTAAATTGCTCAAAACCATCCCGAAACAATGGTAGAACGGAACCGGAATGCAGAGCCTATCCAGAGAGGTAAACTTCATGTACTCCGCGACACAGAAGCCATTATTTAAGATGCCCCGGTGAGTAAGCGAGGCTCCCTTGGGAAGGCCAGTCGTTCCTGAGGTATATTGGATGTTGATCACATCATCTGGGTCTAAAGATGCCTCCCTCTCCTTGAGGTCTTCGTCAGTGACGTAACCACCCATCTCGAGAAGGTTTTCCCAGTTATACATCCCTTCATGAGTCTCCTTGCCTAAGAAGATAACATTCTTCAAATATGGGAACTTCTTCGATTCTATCGCTCCAGCCTTAGCATTCTTTGTCTCGGGGCAGACCTGGTAGAACATCGAGAGATAGTCAGATGTCTTGTAGCTTCCAATCAAGAGAAGCGTTTGGCTCTGGGAATCTCCTATGCAGTAATCCAACTCGTGACTCCGATAGGCCGGATTGACGGTGACCAGAATAGCCCCGATCATTGCTGTCGCGAACTGAGTGATGACCCATTCCGGGTAATTTGTCGCCCAGATTGCTACCCGATCACCCTTAGCAACGCCCAGCTGCATAAAACCTTTAGCCGCTCGGCGACAGATATCATAGAATTCTCGGTAAGTATACCGCTCATTACGCCACGTTGCTACCAAAGCTTCAGTTTCTGGATACTTGGTCGCCGTTTCCTCAAGATGCTCACCAATCGTGTAGTACAGCAATTCAGTTTCTGAGGTCGTGAAAGCATAACTCTTTTTCATCTTAAATTAACCAAGCCGGTCACGATTTGATGCCCGCTCCAGACACCGTTTCCAACGGGCATTTACCAAATCCTGAAGTTCCTTAATCTGCTCTTGAGTAAGATTCCTAAATCTACCCTGGAGGGCGAAATAATCTTTGACTGACCTCAGAGTGCCCCTTCGAGCGAGGGCCTTACTTGCCGCAGTGAGTCTAAAAATGCCATCTTCAACCTCACTAAGGATAACCAACCCGGTTTCTACGGCAAGTTCTCCAATCTTGATCGTATCGCTGGTAGGAAAACGCCATCCGGGAGGACATGGGGTGAAGACATGAATGAACCTAGTTCCCTTTATGGCCTTTGCCTTTTTGACCTTCTCATAGAGGTCCAAAGGATGGGAGGCATTAGCGGTAGCAATATAAGGAATACCGTGTGCTTCCATAATTGCGGTGATATCCTTCTGATGTTCCTGTTTACCCAGAATGGGAGTTGTCCCCGAAATAGTGCCTAAAGGTGTAGAACTTGAGCGCTGATTACCGGTGTTCATATAACCTTCGTTATCGTAGCAGATATAGAGAAAATCGACCCCTCTTTCCGCAGCACCACTCAAAGCCTGGATACCGATGTCATAGGTACCGCCATCACCAGCTATTGCCAATACGGTGACATCCTCCCTATTCAGAGCCCTCAGCCCAGCGACCAAGCCGGTAGCTGACGAAGCAGTAGAAGCAAATGGTGTATTGACACAGGGTACACCAACTGACGTTATGGGATACATACCATGTAACACGGTTAGACAACTGGCGGGAACGGTAACAATAACCTTGCCATCTAAGGCCTTTAGAATATGACGGTATGCTAAAGACAGAGAGCAACCGGGGCAGGTCCGATTACCAGGTAACAGAAATTCTTTCTCGGGCAAATTCAGTGCGTTTTTCACAAAGCTACTCCACTAAATATAGCAAATCCATTCCGGGTATTCCTCGTTTAGGGGGACCCCCGGTAGTGACAGTAGGGATTTATTAACCGCAGCTACGATATCCTTGGCTCTAACATCACGACCACCCAGTCCCACAATGAAGTTACGGATTACCGCGTTGGTTCCGCTTCCGTAGAGAGCTGCCTTAATCTCCGAGCAGGTAGCTCCCTCTAAGCCATAGCTTACATTCTTATCGAAGACCACAATCAGACGAGATTTCTGAAGCGCTGCCACCAAGCTAGATTTGGGGAACGGCCGGAAAACCCTAAGTCCGAGAACCCCCACCCGATGACCTTCGTCCCTAAGTATATCTGCCGCTACAATAGCTTCCATCGCCAGGCTTCCCATCGCAACGATAGCTATCTCAGCATCATCCATCCGATCTTCCCAGAACAGGTTGGTATAGCTCCGGCCAAATACTTCGCCGAATTCCTGACCAACCCGAGCAATCGTTTCTCTCGAGTTCTGTAAAGCCTCCTGAAGGAGATAACGAATCTCCATGTAGCCATGACATAGAATACCCTCGGCATTAACCCTGGGGTTGGCTAAGGTTACCAGGTTGTAATTCTTCGGGCTTGCTGGATCAAGCACTGTATGCGGTTGATAAGGCGGTAAGAATCGATCAACCTCAAGCTGCGTTGGAATATCCACCGGCATCTCAGCATGGGACAATAGAAAGCCGTCATAGCAAACCATTACCGGCACATACACACTCTCAGCAATCTTGTAGGCCTGAATCAGCGAATCTAATATTTCTTGATTGTTCCGTGCATACATTTGTATCCAGCCAGTATCCCGTTGGGAGATGGAGTCCTGTTGATCATTGAGTACACTCCAGGGGGCACCAATGGCACGATTAACACAGACTAGCACTACTGGCAGACGAGCCCCTGCCGCCCAGTGGAGCATCTCGTGCATGTAGGCCAAGCCATGCGAGCTGGTCGCAGTAAAAGTCCGGGCACCAACTAAAGAGGCTGAAGTGCATACCGCGAGCGCACTGTGTTCGCTTTCAACGGCAACATACTCCGCCTTAAGTTCGCCTCTCTCAACAAATCTTGAGAGTGTTTCGGTTACCGGTGTCTGGGGAGTAATCGGATAAGCAGCAACCACCTGGACACGGCTCAGCCTGGCTGCCTCAGCTGCTGCCCGATTGCCGTCAATGATCCGTATCCCAGCTTCTTTACTGTTCTTTTCCTCAACCAAGACCGATTAATCCTTTCTCTCAGAGGAAAACTCTTCTTCACTTACCATGGTTATCGCTTGTACCGGGCAAACTTCAGGGCAGATTCCACACCCTTTACAGTATTCCAGGTCTATCTGTACCGGGATAGTGCGGCTAATCACGGCATCCGGGCAATAGAGCCAGCACAGAAAACAGGCTGGCTTGCCTTGCTTAGCTGGCAAGCACTTCCCATGGTCAATCACCGGTCGCATGGTACGCCATTCGCCTGTCTTACCAGCTTCACCAATACCCGGTGATGATACATTACATATGTGTTGGCAGGACCTGGTCTCCACGGGATCGTATTAACTCCTTCTGGATAACCTTGTTATTTGGTAGGTCTTGGTAAATGCGGCAAGATTAATATCGACACCTTTATCAGAGAAGATTCTCCTCATCACTATTTCGATATTTACCCGATCCACCAGTTCAATAGCACGGGTAAACGCACCCAGAATGGCCGTATTTACTACGGTAAGTCCAGCCACTTCTAACCCGAGCTCCTGGCAAACGCCAGTTGCATCAGCCGTAGCAATATTAAAGTCATCACTAATACCAAGTTCCTCAGGATGATGCCAGGAATTAACCACAAGCCAGCCATCCTGAGACAGGCCAGAGATTACTTCCCGATATTTCAACAGGCTATGATCTAAGACGATTACCACGTCAGGCTCTTCTACTCCCGATACGACCATAATTGGTTTCGCTGAGATCCTGACCGACGCACTGACAGGGGCACCCCTTCTCTCCGCTCCGAAGGATGGAGTTGCCGTCACTCCCTGATACCCTTGAAGGTAAGCGGCCTGAGCAACAATCTTAGCCGCGGTCATTGCCCCCTGACCACCTCGACCATGAAATCTAATTTCATATGATCCGGTAGCAATAGAGGGGCTCTTCAAAGTGTCACCCTTAATCTGCTTTTCACTTGACCTAAGAGGCATTATACTCTAATGGTAATGCCCTCAGGCTAGGTGTGTCAAATATGGGAACCTCTTCGATTCTATCGTTCCAGCCTTAGCATTCTTTGTCTCGGGGCAGACCTGGTAGAACATCGAGAGATAATCAGATGTGATCTTGTTTTCTAACACTAATTCCCCTGATAAACAGCTCCAGCATTGAATTTGCAATTTCAAATACAGATAATCTTCCTTCCGGAGAATACCAGACTCTAGTTCTGAGAATCATGGAAGCCAGGCAAAAGCCAGTAAAAGCCACATCGATCTCAGCAAAATCACCGGTTATCTTACCATCAAGCAGGATATTTCGCACGATTCTGTCATACTTATCGCGTAACTCAATAACCTTGCCCCGGTGTTTTGGTGACAGGTGTCTTATTTCCATATCAAATGGCAGTCTCGGACCTAATCTCGTGCCAATGAGAACGTTAAGGCTATTATGAATCAGTGTACGGAGTCGTTCTGTGGGATTACTACCGGTATTTGACTCCAGGTGTTTGACCGATCCAATGAGCCGATCCATTTCCTCTCGTAGTACCTCGTACAGAACCTCCTCCTTACTCGGGAAGTAATTGTATATATTGCTTGGTTCGAAACCACAAGCTTTGGCGATAGCCCTTACGCTTGTTCGGTCGTACCCCTTTTGCCAAAAAAGGATTCTGGCCTGTTCTATTATCATATCTTTTCTATATGATCGTCGATTAGCACACATCACTAATTCCCTTCTAATGAATCATTGTTTCTAATCTAACTCTTTGAAAACATCTTGTCAAGTGAATCAATTAGACACATTACTACCTATTGACAGGGCTGATAAATTCTGCTATACTGTCCAAACTAGAAATAGATGAACCAGTGTTCACTTATTGGGGCATAGTATTCTAGTGGTAAACAGACGTGGTGATAAGAGAGGAGCTCAGATTAACAACACAGCATCACCTGGAAGCAGCAGCTCTGGGATTGGCCAGAGAGGGTGCTAACGTAGTTACAAATAAACTATATCGAAAGGAAGGAGCATAGAACATGGGAAAAAGGGTGGGCATTGTTGGTGCCGGTGTAACCCCGTACAAGGCCAAATGGTATGAAAAGACCTACTACGAACTAGCGCAGATGGCAACCAGGGCAGTTATCAGTGACGCTGGAATATCAATCAAAGATGTTGATGCCGTATTCTATGGCATTTACAACGACATTTTTGAGCGGGCGGCGATACCAGAGCATCCCCTCCAGGGTATCTGCGGGATGCAGAACAAGTTTGGCATGCGTATTACCAGTGGTGGTGCCACGGGAGCCTATACCATGTCGGCGGCTCATGCTTACGTTAGTGCTGGTCGGTTCAAGACGGTACTCGTTCTAGGAGTGGAGAAAGCTACCGACTGCTTTGATTTTAGCACTATGTCAGCCACGCCGGAGGTAATTAAGACCATTGGCTGGTCGGGGGATAGCTTCTTCGAGCAACAGATTGGCTGGACAGCTTCGGATAGCTACGCTGAGGTCGTTCTGGCCTATATGGACGACCATCCCGACGATCACAAACCGGCAATAACCGCTCAGATTTCAGCGCAACTCAGTGAGCAAGTCAAGACCAACCCCTATGCTCAACGCCAGCACGACCAGGTGACCCCGGAAGAGGTAATGAATTCCCGACTCATCGTTTACCCTTTTAGGGAACTGGAGATCTGTGTTTATACCGAAGGAGCAGCTGCCTTAATCTTCGCCGAAGAGGAAACGGCCAAGGCAATTTCGAAAGCAACCGGAAACCCGGTCATCTGGATCACCGGGGTGGGGGAATCAAACGAGCATTCCTATGCGGGGAAGAACCAGAAGGTCATGTCCCGGATAATGTCCGACTATTACAGTTCACGCCGTGCCTATGAGATGGCGGGGATCAAGGATCCCACACAATCGATTCAGCTTGTCGAGCTACACGATGCCTTTGTCCAGCAACTTGAGATCAGCATGGCAGAGTTTGGTCTGGTTCCTCTGGGTAAAGCCGATTCATTGATCGAGGACGGGCTGATGCTACCGGGCGGTAAGTACTTACTCAATCCCTGTGGCGGCTTAATCTACTCGGGGCATGCGGTTGGCGCCAGTAATATCATGTCGGCGTGGTCCGCCCGAAATGAGCTAATTAAGCGCAAACTTAAGACAGCCCTGGTGCATGGCACCGGCAGCACGATTGCCCAGTACGGCGTCTGCCTTGTTTTCGAGCACGACTAATAAAAGGGAGGAAACCAGTTAATGGATAAGAAGAAAGTGATCCCTTCCGAATACATCCCGGATGTGGGGTCAAAGACGGTAACCATTGAAGGTAAAGACTACCTGGTGGCTAATGATGCCATGTATACTTTCTATCAGCGCAGTAAGGGTGAGTTTTCTCCCTTCTTTATGGCGATCCGGGATGAAAAGAAGATCCTCGGCTGTCGCTGCACCAAGTGTGGCATCGTTCGGGTGCCACCATTTGTCACCACCTGTCCCGACTGTGACTTTGCCCCAACCGAACTAATCGAGGTGGAACAGGTAGGTAAGATGAATAGCACCCCGCCGATCACCTACTTCGCCACCTCACTCTTTCTGGACATGGCTCCCTACGGCCGGGGCCGGGTGATTCTGAACGGTGCTGACACCGCAGTCAGCGTCATCGTCTATACCACCACCGGTATACTGGTGCCCGGGTTGGTCAAGAAGGATACCGAGGTGAAAATCGTATTTAAGGACGACCGAATTGGGGAAATGATCGATATTTTCTGTGTCCCTACTGCGGAACTAAGTCCGCAGCAGGTAGCTAAGAAGGGTTTACAGGAATCGGAGATCGACTGGCAGGCTACTGTCGAGCCAGAACTATCTCAGGCAACTGAAGGAGATATCGCGCGCTTCAAGGAGGCGCTCCAGGTAATCAAGAACATTACCGCCGAGATGAACGGGAACGATAAATGCCGGGCCGCCATCACTGGCTGGAAACGGAAGATACTAGTTAAGACCACCGGTGGTGCCTTCACTCTAGAGATCGATGACGGAGACTTTCGGGTAAGTGATGAAATAGTCAAGTCCCCTGACCTGATCATGGTTTGCGAAGACCTGAGGACGTTACGAGACGGACTGGACTACAAGGGGGCACTTACTGATTCGGTAATCCTGAAGAAGCTCTGGATCAATAAGAACATGGAGTTTACCACTATCTTTAAGCTGGATCGCATGGCACGCTTCCGCATAAAAAGGTAGGCGGTGGTTCTTGGCCAAGAGGGGGTAACGAAATGGATTTTGAGCTAACCGAAGAACAGAAGATGATTGCTAACTCGGCGAAAGAAATCGCTAAGGAGTTTGGCCCAGAGTACTGGCGAGAAAAGGAAGAAAAGGCAGAATTCGCCAGTGAGTTCTGGAAGGTGATAAGTGATGCGGGTTTTACTGGTATCGTTATCCCCGAAGAGTATGGTGGTGCGGGAAGAGGCATTACCGAGCTATTGATTGTTATGGAGGAGCTGGTGGCTAATGGTTGTGGCCTGGGCGGGCAGTGGTACCTCGTTCTGACCGAGGTGTTCGGGGCAATCAGCATCATGAGACATGGCACCAATGAACAGAAGCAAAAGTATTTGCCTGGGATTGCCAGGGGCGAGATTGAGTTTTGCATGGGACTGACTGAACCTGATGCCGGCTCAAATACACTAAACACGAAGACCAGGGCTAAAAAAGTTGGCGATAAGTGGATCATAGACGGTAGCAAGACTTTTATCAGTGGTGCCGATCGAGCCAAAGCAATGCTTCTTGTCGCCAGGACAACGCCGAAGGATAAGGCGGTACGGAAATCACTCGGTATAAGCCTGTTTCTAGTTGATTTGCCCAATCCTGCAGTCAAAACAAACCCGATAGCAAAGCATGGCATTAACTACTCGAAATCTTGTGAAGTGGGCATATCTGGTTTGGAACTGAATGAAGAAGCATTGATGCCACCGTTGGACGAGGGATGGCACTCGATTCTGGACACCCTAAATACGGAGCGGATGAGCTTTACTGCGGCGGCAGTTGGTCTCGCCCGACTTGCGATCGGAAAAGCCGTTGAATATGCCAAGCAGAGAAAGGTTTTTGGAGAGGTGCCTATTGGGAGTTACCAGGCGATACAATTTCCATTGGCAGAAAGCTATGCCGCACTTGAAGGTGCTAAGCTTATGAACTTCAAGGCAGCAACTTTGTACGATTCAGGTGCCGGTCTGCGTGAAGTGGGAGCGGCGGCCAATATGGCGAAGTTAGTCGCGGTAGACAATGCCATAAGAGCTGTCTACCGGGCGATGCAGACCTTCGGGGGTTACGGTTATGCCAGAGAATATGATGTGGAAAGATGGTGGCGGGAAGTGAACCTGATTCGGCTAGCTCCGGTCACCCAAGAAATGGCCTTGCACTACGTTGGTGAACACGTACTCGGATTGCCCAGATCTTATGCGTAGTCACTATGACTTCCGTTTACTTCATCGGAAGCTAAAATGGGAAATGCTAATCTGAGAACTACCAAAGTTAATATTGAATACAATAAGCCAAAAAGTGAATTTAACTAAGTAAGACATTGACAATTGTGAGTTATGGGAAATCCAAACCAAAAAGATAGCATGAAGGCACCCCTCTGGGAGCCGTCTCCGGAACGTAAGGAAAACGCCAATATTACCCGTTTCATCGCTCTGGTTAATGAGCGATACGGGACAAAGCTCACCGCCTATAACGAACTTAATGACTGGGCCATAAACAACCTAGCTTGCTTTTGGGCGCTCGCGTGGGAGTTTGTCGGTATCAGGGCTTCCAAGAAATATGACCGTGTTCTGGTTCCGGGGAAGCGGATGATGGACACCAAATGGTATACAGGCGCCCGCCTCAACTTCGCTGAGAACCTGCTTCGCTATCGTGACCGTCACCCCGCCCTCATCTTTAAGAGTGAGGTCCGTGATGCCGTCAGCATTACCTATGCCGAACTCTACGAGCAGGTAGCCCGTCTGGCTAAATCTCTACGTGAGCTTGGTATCGAGCCGGGAGACCGCGTGGCCGGCTTCCTGCCCAATATGACGGAGGCAGTTATCGCCATGCTGGCCAGCACCAGTATTGGCGCTACCTGGACAGCCTGCTCACCAGACTTTGGCACCAAAGGGGTTCTGGACCGCTTCGGGCAAATCGAGCCCAAGGTTCTCTTCACCGCCGATGGGTACTTCTACAATGGGAAAAAATTTGATTCCCTGGAACGAGTGGCTGGTATCTTGAAAGAGATATCGTCTATCAAGAAGGTGGTGGTTATCCCTTATGTTGACAGGGAACCGGATATCAGCCAGATTCCCAATTCAATTCACTACCAGGATTTCTTAGCCAAGGAAACGGGACTTGAAATCCAGTTTGCCCAACTCCCCCCCGACCACCCGTTATACATCATGTATACCTCAGGGACAACCGGGCTGCCCAAGTGCATCGTGCAAGGCGCCGCCGATATTCTCGCCGTACATTTGAAAGAGCTGATGCTTCAGATAGATATTAAGCGGGAAGATATTATTATATACTTCACCACACTGAGCTGGATGATGTGGACCTGGCTGGTGAGCAGCCTTGCCCTAGGAGCCACGGTAGTACTCTTTGATGGCAATCCCTTCTATCCCGACCCCGGAGCACCCTGGAGGCTAACCCGGGATGAGAAGATAACCATATTCGGAACCAGCGCCCGATACCTGGCTGAACTGGAGAAGCGCGGCCTTAAGCCCGGTAAGGAATATGA
>SDBU01005580.1_pt1 | contig 15000 bp, 36 predicted proteins | sample 2277071 | NCBI WGS metagenome assembly SDBU01 (sample SAMN10397929, study PRJNA504765) | marine sediment metagenome | isolation source: marine sediment core GS08_GC12, 126 cmbsf | place: Arctic Ocean: Gakkel Ridge, Loki's castle | collected 2008
TTCAATTTTCTACAAATTCTACGTCTATTCTCATCAGGTCGCGCCGGACTGGGTGATTAGTTTCACCAGACAAGGCATCCGCGACGATATCGCCGAGTGGATTCATGAGCAGCAGGTGCCCTACGAGGCCTACGTGTTGCCTGCCTTCGGCGTTGACATGAGTCGGCCCGACATCCCTCTCAGAACATTCAAAGAGATCACCCCCCGCAGCCCTGAAGAACACATATCGATTCTTCATAGGCTGGGTCCGCGTCCTGCCGACTCTGATCACTCAGAGGGGCCGGCGTAGCCCCCGGCATTCTGGCGGCGGAGCGGGGATAGGCCCAGGACGCCTACTGCAACATCAGCAGGCTGAAGGCCATGACTCCCATTCCGACTCCCATTCCGATAATAGCCGTATGCTCGTATCCGTATTCGGTTCCTTTCCTGTTAAGAAACGGACACTCGTCATTAAAGGCACTTGAACAAAGCGAGCCATTAATTTTTATACTTTCCAATTTGCCACTCATTCTCCCTCCACTATCTTCTTTAATCGCTTGACAAGAGCAAGGGCTGCTTTGTGGGCTTTGGGGAAATCATCATTGTCAAATGCTTTATCCCATTTTTCGTATTCTTTACAACAAGCTTTGCCACAGTCATGTAATTCACAATCGGTACAACTAACTATTACTTCGCATATAACACACTCTGTTTCACTAAAAATTCTCTGCATTTCCTCAACGCTTTTTGCTTTGCTTATCGGTAACCATCGTTCATTGAGGGATGCCCGTGCTGCTTGTTGGAAGTTGGTTATTCTCATTACTCTTCTCCCTCCTCGCCGAGAGCGAATACAAAATCATCATAGCCCCAGTATTCTACATCGGTATCGGGGAACACATCGACAGCGAGGCAGGGGAAGTTGCAGAGGGCGCCTTCGTACTCATTGCCGGCGAGGAACGGGTTGAGGCCGCAATTTACCACCCGTGTTCTGAATGTCTTCTGAGCTTTGTCAAATTCTATTTCAAGATTTGCCTGTACTTTAAAAGCCGTGCCTGACCAACCGCCCATCTCGTAGTCGCCATTCCATTCCCCCATATCGCGCATTTCACCGGACTTCATTCTAACTTTTTTTGTTATGTATTTCTTTTTCTTTTCGGTAACTATTACCAAGTTCTTATCAGCGGACAAGACTGCTTCATGTAGGTTGCGGAAGTCCTTATTGAGAGCACCATACTGGTCTGGAACGGAGGATTCACGGCCCCATTGGGCAAGGCGGCGCGTTTCCCAGAGGTCATTACCAGTATCCACTACCAGACTACGGGTTTTCTTACTTAGCAAGGCTTCGGCAAAGTCTTTTTGGAATTTTGCCCAGATGGCTTTCCATTGGTCCTGAGTACTTGCCAATAGCTTATCATATCTGTAACGATGAACGCCGCGACCAACGAAGCGATTTAGTACATGCTCTGCTCTGTTATTCAGGTCAAAGTAGGCAATATCCGGAGGAGCTGTTAATGCCCATGTTGTTTTACCCTCCTTATCCAACGCGCCTATTTGTACTGTCAATCGTCGCAGAGAACTTTCCTTGATTAACTCAGCACCTCTCAATTCACTCATTATAGTCGCCTTCCCGAAACAACCGCTGTTTCTGTTATCTTGAAGCCGGGCAGGGAGGTTGCACCAACAGATTTGGCATAACGCTTGGCTGCTCCTATATCAAAGGTGATCAGAGTAAATGGTAATTCCCCCGTGATAATAGCAGCAACTACCATGTTCTTATCTACAAGTTCCACACAAATATCCTTCTTCACTGTTGTAGAACCGGCAGATGTTCTTGTCGTCTTCTCTACAGGCGCAACGTAGGGTATAATAATCTCATCGGCTTTTGCTGTAGCGATGGCTTCTGCTTTTTCCAAATCACCTTCGTCGATACTTGATTCAATTTCCGCATTACGTGCTTCCTCTTGGCGGCGACGATCTTCCTCGGCTTCTGTCTTCTTGCCGGATTTCCATAGACATATCGCCAATTCGAGCATGAATGCTGAAATTATACAATATCCTGTAATTAATAGTAGACTTCGCATCATTACAACCATCCCTTCGCTTTAGCATGATTTACAATTGCCAACCAGTTCTCATCTATTTCAGTTTGGGTGAAGTCCAGCTTCCATACGTTATAGCAACCGTCGGGATTCCACATGATTTCAGCATGATGGAAGACCCGGAAGATGCAAGAAGTAGACTGGAGAACCTTACAATAACCCTTGACCTGCATCATCCAGTCTATGTTCTCGTCCGGGGAACGCTTACTGGATTTAGCTGTGCACTTATTTTCCTCTACTACTGCGTTGCCGGAATCATCCCAGCTTGCTCCGTCCGGGGAGCAGATAATGCCGTCTAGTTCTACTTCCCCTACTTGGTAGATAATCTTCTCACCGAACGCATGGCTCAGAACTACTTCCCACAGGTAGCCCTTTTCATACTGGAGACGGGGATCAGCATCCTCATCATACTTCTTACTCAGACTAAGAGTTAGCAAAATGTCCGAGATAATGTCAGTCAGATGCAAACCCTCACTGCGAGGAACGACTGTCCAGGGGAATTCCTCATCGAGCTTTGTGATTTTCATTTTGCTCCCTTGACTGGCCAGAGTGCTACCCAGGAGCGGAACAGTTTCATCAGCTCGTCTCTTCCTTTTTCTCTTGTGTCAAAATAGGCGCGTATGAACTCGTTCACCAGATGCCCCTTCACTCGCTTCTCCTTCATCTTTCCCACGATGGTTGCAAAGAGCAGTTCGATGTCGCACTCCATTTCCTCCGTCATGTTGAACCTTACCTGATTTAGTTTAGGCTTTTCCTTTGCCGCTTTCTTCATAGTGAACTCCTTCAATTTTCGATTTCTATCCTTCTCGCAGAATCCAATGAAAGTCCCAAAGCCGGGTTGATCATAACGCTTCGGTGCAGTTTTCTCGTTTTGGCGTCAATGGTAATAATCTCTCCACAGTCAATTTCTTCTCCTTCTTCCTGGCACAACAATGATAAATTACCACCAATACCAATGTTAAGCCAGCAGATGAGAGTTTGTTCTTCCCCCTCTATGGGGATTGGTTCAGGTTGCCTAATCTTGAATTTCATAGTTATTTCCTTACTTGGATGGAGAAGGGGAATGTGAATCACACTCCCCCTGTCCGGATTTTACATAGGAAGATCATCTTCATTGGTGATAGGCGGAACATCCCCGGCGTGATACAAGACATTGGCATCAAATACCCAACCATCCTGAGTAGAGAGAAACTCATCTGTTTTCAGACAAGCAATGACCTTTGTCTTGTCCGACTGGGGAAGAGACTTGAGGACGTCGTTCGTGATTGCTTTTCCCATGAGGGATTTGCGAGCCAGTTCCGGGTTGGAAGAGAGGACGGATTTCAAGACCTTAGAGGCCTTGGCATAGACGTCTTCATCTACTTCTGTCTTCTTGCCGGATTTCTTCTTACCGCCAGCACCAGGGAGGGAGGTAATCTTATCAAATACAATCGCTGTTACATCCTTCGATATTCTGCCGCCCGCCTTGATAAGGACAACAGTCGACAGGTGACCGGAAGTGCCAATCAGGCAGTCATAGTTTTCCGGATTGAGTGATTTTTTGGGAAATCCGACTTCAAGCAATGAATGAAGAAATGCGCCGAGTTTGGATTTGATGTGGAACTTCTCCTTGTTTCCGACAAGCTCAAAGCATTTGCCATCATCAGATGGTTTGAAGTCGTCCAACGAACCAGCAGTGAGATATTCGTCGCTTAAGTTGCCGTCCGCTGTTTGGAACTCGATGTGCATGGCAGGAACTTCCGGCTCGCCTGGCCGGTAGCCATTGTAATCCCATGATATACATTCCTGAGAGATTATGGTGGCTTCTCCCTCCATGAATACCGTAGTGGTATCAAATTCTGTGACGCTCGGATAATTTGGCATCTCTGCCTCCTTCTTGTTTTGGAATCAGACTTGATTCCGGTTAATGTTAATTAGTCCATAGTTTCAGTATCAGAGTATCAAAACTGGCAAGAGAAGAGTCTCTCTCATCCTGTGGCGGGATTCTGTTCCAGAGAACACCTAATTCACTCTTATCCTCGATGGTTAATTCAATCACGATTGGTTCGAACTTTTCCGGCACTTCCTTCTTGATAATTTCTGCTTTCATGTTTTCTCCTTTCTCCTTGTTTTTGGTTGAAAAACTACCCCCAAGACAAACAAAACTTACTCTATGTTATAAGATACACGTAAATATTGAAGTTAGATAGTATATTACAAACTTACTACATACTTACTCATTTACTCTTGGGTATGAAATATATATATAAGAGTAAGAGAGTAAGCGAAGAGTAAGTATAGAGTAAGTGATATAAGTGTATGTATATTATATATATATATACTACAGTAAGCTCTTTCTAACTCTATAGGGTGTTTTTTCATTTCTACTTTTTCCAAGAGTAAGCGGTTTTGTGGTGGTATTCTTTATACTAATCTTCTTTCTAAGAGCAGATCCTGCTATTGCTCCATGCTTTCCAGCTTTAGAAAGTTGCTTTGCGGAAGCTTTAGACAAAATAGTGATTGAAGCGACACTTATCATTGCCGATGTGAGACTTACGAGTTTAAAGTGAGCAATCCCAATAGTTCGCGTGAGCATTTTAGCAATCTGAGCGTTGGAAGTTAAATCATTATATTTTGACATAACCATACCCTTCTCCTTTCATGGCAAAATCCTCTTCGTATAATGACCATACTTTTCTCTCAGAATCAGGTCATCCTTGAGCAAGTTCAACAGGTGCATTTTCACACTGCCGACACTTTTTCCAAGTTGGTTTGCTATCACAGTTGGTGTGAGCATACCCTCATGAGCATTCAATAGGTTGAGTATTCTCAAACTCTCTTTCGATACATTACTTATAATATCCTCTACACGCCCTATCATTTCCCATCGCTTTGAGGATTTGTCAAAGTCCAGCCTATATGTTTCTTCCTCTATATCTCTCCCAACAACATGAAGAGTTGCCCCTGTCTGACCTTTTACACGATATAGGTAGAGCAGAGTGTCTACCGTGCCGGATATGCCATGGGAACCAGAAACCATGTCGACCCAATCCTCGGATTTTGCTTTCCGGGTATGATGAACGAGGATTATACTGGTACGGAAATCCTTGCAAATCTGTGAGAATTTATCTATTTCCTGCTGATCGAGCGAATAAGAATGCACATTTGAGACTTTGCGCATACTTTGTACTTTCCCAAGAATATCTATTATGACCAGATCGAAATGCTCAAGCCCGAGTCGATATCTGAGTTTTTCCAAACCACCTTCCCCGAATCTAGGCCAGTCATTAGCGATTACGAGGTTGGTCGGACAGGGACTATCACCTATTATTTTCATCGCCCGTTCTTTTATTCGCCGTTTACTTGCTTCAAGATCAAGATATAGAATATTTATTTTCTTATCCGGGGTTGGATAGAAATTGAGAATTATGTCAGAAACAAGGTAGGATATTATTATATTGAGCACGAAAAGGCTTTTGCCGGACTTTGGGCTGCCAACAAGCATCGTTACACCTTCGAGTGGAATGATGTCGGGGATAAGCCATTCGAGTGGATGGTATTTTGTATCACATATTTCCTTTAGTGAACAGGCGCCATCATTATCAAACTCAGACAGGTTCGCTGTTCTCTTCATTCACTTTCTCCGCCGGAGTGATTGTGGGTTGAGATACCGGGTCCAGGTCGAGATCAATAAGGTTGCCATCCTTATCCTTGAAAGTTATGTGAAGCTGTCCTATCTTGTTCAGATGCAGCTCCTTCATCATCAGACTGCCTTTGCTTTCTTCCCGCAATCCCAGGTTGACTTCATGAGACGTGATTGGTTTGTTCATTTGAAACCTCCTTAATTAAAAGTAAATATAATCAATACGCAAAGTATCACCGTGGGTTAGTGTTTTTATTGGAAACGTTATGTTGCTTATCAGTTTCCCGTTTGAAAATATTCCCACCTCATCAAACTCGATGGTTTCTGTTTCTTTCTCCGATTCAATCTCACCTATGGCTGTTATTAATGGCACGGTTATAATCAGTTTAAACAAATTTCTTCTATTCATTTGAATTCTCCTCGTTTGAGTAGATTAATTGATGATTTTTTCGTTTTATGTTGAATTTGGCAAGGAGGGAATACCATGCGGTATCAGGGATATCGGTCACACCTTCACTCCACCAAAAATAAAGCGCTTCCCGAATTGCCTTGAATTCATCTTCTGTCAGTTCTATCTGACTCATTTGAATTTCCCTTTATGAATTTGATTGCATCTTCACACGATACCGATTCTATGCTGTCCCAGAGGAAGAGAGTGGCCGCACAAAGGAAGCCGAAAATGAAACCAATTAAAAGTATGAGGAATAGTCCCATTATAAATTCTCTTTCTCGATGTATGCTTGGATTTTACCATCGTTTTCAGAAGTGATGCCGGAACGTCCGGAGAGTATCTTGTATAGTTGGTGTTTTGAAATTCCAATATCCGTACTTAGAGTAGGAATAGAGATTGAATTTGAATCCATGTGCTTCAACAGGACTGCCTTCAACACCGGGTTGATTGACTTTGTTTTTCTGCCGGGTTTTATGTTTAGCATGAACTCTCCTTTTGAAAGAGATATGAGAGCAATATATTCCGGGTTTGAACCGGAACCTTAAGCTACTGAGGGGTGCAACTCCCATTCCACTTATGTGCTCCTTCACACCAATATCTATCAAACTGCCGTTTGATATAGCAGGATTGCCATTGCTCTCTCCTTGCAACGTATAGGCAATATATAGGCGAGGTGGAATCCTGTCAAGGGAAAAGATTTCCCACAAGCTAAAAGCCCTCGTGTAGGGGAAGGCTTTCCTGTTTGAAATCTAACTGTTTGAATCTTAACTGTTCCTGTCCTCATACCACATTGACGCTCCCGCCATTATACACCATGCAGCAATGGAGCCAATTCCGCCCAACCACGGATGATTGTAATGACATCCTAAATAGACTGGAAACATTGTGATAAAGAGAGGGATAACTATGAATACGACAAAGTATCCAATCATAATCAGCATAAGGATTGGCATTATCAGAATATATTTAAGCAATTTGATACTCCTTACTTTATTGGTTTGAAACCGGACTTGAAACCTACACACGGTCAAAGATTTCCTTGTCGCAATTCAATAATCGCATCCAGTGACATTTCTTGTGCCAGGTCAAGTTCAGATGACCACGTACGACTTTGCTCACTGTCGACTCATCTACCCTTAATGCTTTGGCAAATTGGCGCTGGTTGCTGTATTTTGCGACGATGAGGCCTTTGAGTTCAAGATTTGGTTTCATACTCTACCTCCTTGTTTGAACTTGTTTGCGTATTCGTGAAGTTTGGTTCTCGAACAAATGAAACCACCATTGAATGTTTTTACGCAGAATGGGATAATATGGAATGAACCCTCTGTGCTGCCTTCTACATATTCTATTTCGTCAACAGCATAAAGGATCGCAAGACTCACAGCGACCGGTTTTGTGTGAAATGCGTGATGTTCCCAAGCCCGACGCTCGAATTCATTTGTAACTACGACGCCATCTTTTAATCTTTCTTGGATAGCATTACTGCAAGGTAGACAGGCACCGGTTCTGTCAACCATATCAGTTTTATGGCACCAGATACATTCCCTGATTTGAAAGCTCTGTAGTCTCTGTTCTCTTCTCATTCGACATCTCCTTGTTTGAACTTGCCTGCTGCGTTTGAAAACTCCTCGTGGGATTTGAAACTTCTTTTTACGAGCAGATTCCATGGTGCGATTTGGCCAGAGCGACGCAGACTCCACCGGACGCGATAGTTGCCGTTGTTATCCAGATAGGCTCGACCGGAAAGCCAGTCCTCGAATGCTTGTTTGAAATCCATTATTCCTCCTCAATTTTTGCGAGGACTTCCTTTGTCATCCTCAACGCGACATCGCATTTTTCACGTTGCAGGCTTTTATAGGAATCCACAAACTTCACCAATGCCTCATACATTGCCTCGTGGTTATTCCAACACTTGACAATGTGTTCGGCATTTGCCTTGTCTTGCTCATCTCCGAGCATGAAAGGTAAACTGATCAGCAGATCCCCGTCTTTGTCCCGGATGTAACCCGCATCAAGCGTCAATTTTCCTTCTGTGTGCTTACTCATTGGATTATTCCTCCTCGTGAATTTGAGTTCTCCTGTAAAATAGTTATTACTATTCCTTAAATTAATCCAATCAATCCGAGGATATGTGTATAATCCTCTTTCCATAATGGCCTTTTCGAATCGGCGTATTTGTAGTTTATTTATTGTTTACCCCGCTTTCTGCTTGTTTCTTGTTTGGCTCACATTCAGCGCATTGACAATCATCTGCGCCTTTAGCAAGTATGCAATTATTGCATTCATCACAGTCCTCAGTATCATGAAATACCATTCTGTCAAGTTCAGCTTGAACCTCGGTGTTAAAATCAAGACTCAATAAATGCTTTCTGTCTGCCTCAAACTTTTCTGTGGTGTCATGTGTAAATGGCACTCCACAAGTGCCACAATAAGAGATTGTACTCATTGCCATACTGTCCTTTCTGTCCGATACTGGCTCATTATAGCTCTTCGCCATTACAGTCAAATGGCTTCCAGTCTCTTGCGCATATAATTGTATCTAACATGTCTGCACAGGCTTTCACCATATTTTTTTGATAATCTCGGCATAAGTTATAATCATTTTGTTCTGCAAAGTTCCGAATTGTAATTATAGCATCTTGCATCTTTTTAACTGTTGGTTGTGTACTCATTGTTCTCCTCGCTTTTCTGCTTTGAGTTTTTCTATTTCAGCGGCAAGATGCTAAGTGATAGCTTTAATATCTTCTATCATTATCTTTGCAAGTTTTAGTCTCAATTTTGCCACTTCAAGATGTGTCATTTTCATACCGTGCCTCGCTTTGCATGTGTGATAATTCCCAATCAATAATTTCTTTTGCTTCTCTAACACTCCGGGCGCATCGTTTAAATACCGGTATGGTATAGGGAGTTTGTTCATTCGTTTGTTTCTGTTTTTTAATGTCAATACCTCTGTGCTTCATATCTTACTGTCTTTTCTAATCTGTTAATTCTTTTTCTTCCCACCAATTCCATCCATTATCTGCGTCCTTCTTTATTATTTTTCCTCCACAAAAGGGACAATATTTAAACCAAATGCCATCGTCAGCCATACATTGTGATTCACCATTACTCATATCAATACCACAACCTCCAGACACTTCAAAGAATGGTTTTTGAGCTATTGCCTCTTTTAATTCCTTGCAAATATATTTTAATATCATGCCGTGCCGTCCTTTCTGTCGGGATGTGTGGTCCCGGCGGCGGTTAGTGTTACCTTGTGTGATGAATACATCCAAATTCCTGCCCGGTGTCAAATCCGGCTTTATAACTTTCATAATCCCAGTAACCAAGTCCGTCAGTATCTGGAGATTGGCCATCGCCGGAATAAACAAATTTAGGACAGATACAATCGCCGATAATAGTGTCTTTTTCTCTTGTCCAGAACTTACATGTATTACATCTTTTCAAACGTTTCATAATCCCCTCCTGCAGTTTATCGACTTGCCGGTCGGTTGAGTGTTACCTTTTTAAAAGTGCTTTCTTTGTTGTGAGAAAGTCAAGTTTACCGCCAACGGTGCGCAGGACAAGCCCCGCAATTGTGCCACGTATCCCAGAGCCTGAGCCATGCGTTGCCCACACTTCAACAACATCCTTTCCATCATCGTTTACATAACAGGACACGCTTGCGCCTGAATCCCAACCTCTGATGTGTCCGTCAATACCGCTTGACTCTGTTCCCTGGCGAGTTGCCCCGCCCCTGTTACCTTGAATGCTTGCGTAAAATCTTGACATTGCTTCCTCCTGGTTAAGACGTGGTTGTTTATAGGATACAGCTTAATACTTTACCGTGTTTTTCCTTAAAATCTAATAAATCATTTCTTGCGCGGGCAAGAGCGCCCAGAAAAGCGAGGCGGGAATCGGTCGGCTTTTCTTTCTGCCTTGACTCTTGTTTCGATATGAGATTAGTAAGCTTGGTTATTAGAATTTTTAATTCTTTCATTGCTTCCCCCTCGTTATAAGCCTTATCAATGCGCCTATCTGACGCAAACCAGGAACGTGTCCCGGTTTCGGCTATCGTTTTGCCAATCTTTCAGCATCCGCCACGCATTGACAGTGTGGGTTTCCGTGTCCGTACTTTTCCATGAATTCAGCACCACGTTTTGTTATGAAAGCGCCAATAACGTATAAATAAATACGTCCATGAGTTTCCCTTGTAGGCGTTGTTTGTGATGTAAATACCGTGTAAGGATGAAAGTAGTCCTTGTTGTGCTTAACTGTACAACCGACATAAAATCTGTTTTTCCGTATCATTGCCTGCTCCCTGTTAGGTTGTGAATGAATGTTCTTGAATACAATGTTTGCGTGATTAGTTTAATATTATTGCTCTTCTATGATTCTATAAGCTCGTAAATAGGCTCTTTTTCTTAGTCTTGCAACGTACTCAAGTGCAAGGTCTTTGCTTATAAACCACCTTTGTTGAAAGCCCTTGTCATTCGATATGTAGTCAAGCCGGACGTTGAACCAAGTCATTGTGTCTGCTCCCTGTTTAGTGTGTGATTGGTTGTTCAGATATTGGATGATCAGGATTAATTCTGTTATACACTTCAACATATAATGCTCTGTGTTCTATTCTTAATTTGTCATTAAGGTATTGAGCTATATTCATAGTTGATTCAAGATACTGCTTTGTCCTTAATAGAGTTTCTTTCTCAGTACACATTGCCTGCTCCCTGTTTGAAATTGAAAAGCGTGATTTGAAACCTATGATTTGAAACCTACCGTTTGAACCCTAGCGCTGTAATGTTAATTAGTTGTTTGTACTAAATATTTTGTCGCTGGATGTTGGTCGCCGGTAGCCCTACTTTGGTTTATTGTATTATTATGTTATTACATTGTTATGTACTAATGTGCTAATATTCTAATATAGTGATGTGGTAATTATTGTTTTACTATCCTATATCCAAGCCGGTGCGCTGCCCTGCGAGCTGCGAGGATGCTCTTAGATGTATGGCTACATACAAAGCCGTCCGGTTGTGTCCATGTGTACCTATAGCCTTTCTTTGTTCTGGTTACGGTTACTGCTCTCTCCGTGGTGATCATTGCCTGCTCCCTAGTTAGTGGTTACTTGGATATGGATAATAATCTCTTGCGGATGTTTCGACCTCCGCACTCACTTGTGTTCAAAGATTCACAGTCCTTACAGGCGTCGAGCCCGTTAAACTGGATTAACCAGCATTCACTTGTGAGCTTGCTCTGGTCAATTTCTTTCGAATCTGTAATAACTACTTTCCCATTTTCAATGGTAGCTTTTTGGTATAACATGATAGCTCCCTAGTTAGTGTGATTGGTTGTTATTACTAATATAGCACACTACAAGGTACTTGTCAAGTATTATGATTTGTAAGGGGTAGTAGGTATAGGAAGATAGGTAGCACTTTTCTTGTGATTATATTTTAGGGGTAAAATGGGGTAAAAGATGCAGAATGCAACATGAGCAGAAGACTACACCAAATGGTGTATTGTCGAATATTAAGATATAGTATACTTGAACAGAGATGAACGTGTTTCTTTTTACAGTGTCAGAATCTAACACTCTAATTATTTGACTGGTAATATTTGACACTGTTTGCGTTTACACTACGAATGGGGGAGGGACAGAATGAAGCATTGTGATATTATAATATAGCTGCCATACTATTGCGCATAACATATATTATGTAACCTACGAAGATTATGATAATCTAATGAACAAGAACTGCCTTATCCTCTACCCTCTTTAGTTTATTCAAATATTTCCATATTCAGTTTTTCTAATGAGTCCCTATGGTGGTCATCACATATCACTGTATCATTCCGGAAACTGATGATATAAAGTTAGAATCTTGCCGTTTTCATCTTGAATCCAGGGTCGGATTCTGAAAAATTTTCGCCGTTGCATCCGGGTAATACGCCCAGTTCAGGTGTTGCGCTATCCATCTCTCTCTCATCCTCCTTCCTCCTCAACCTCTCCAGCTTCTCATTCCGCCAATGCCGATACCGTCCCCGATCCTGTTTCCGCCTCCTGTTCCCTGCCACGATCATGTCTTCATCTTCGAGTCAATAGTCGCCTTCACCGCCGGATCCAGAGTCGGATCGAGAATATGCCATACCCGTCCGGCAACCAGTGGCATATACATCTTGCCCACCAGGTCCATAAGCATCTGGCTATCCTCTATGCTCAGATCCACCTCATCGTTACTCACAATCCGCAATGCCAGATTCAGCTTCTCGACACTGCTCTTCCCATCCGGCTTGTCCCCAGCAGGCAATTCCGATAATGCCTTGGAGAGAATCGTTCTCAATGTCAGTTTGTCTTTCCCATCCGGAATTGTCTTCCCTGCCAAGTCCAAAATCTCAGTCAGTACGTTGATCTTCATGTTCCTGCCTCCTTTTAAAAACATAGCGATTCGCTATACCAAGTTGTACAGTCATCCTCTGCATCCTCCAGCGCCTCAAGCGCTTCCGGTACAACCCACATGTTCTCCTTTTTGCCTTTATCATCCCGAAATACTATATGATACCTGTAGGGATTTTTATGTTCTAAGTCATTAAGGCGCATGAAAGTTATGTGAACCGTTCTGGCGGAACAATAAGGAACTAATTTTCTGCTTTTTTTGTGGTTCTTGAGTATACATCCATTCCAGCGCGCTTTGACGCCAATCGGTAATCTAACAACTTGGTTCTTCATGTTCCTGCCTCCTGTGTGTAAAAGAAAAGGAGAAAAATTTTCCCCCATTCAGTTTCTTGTCAATCTCCCTTACCCTTTGATAGCAATCGCCGTATCCACTACAGCTTGTCCCAGTAAGTAGGATACAATGACAGTTACGATGTTGCGAACCGTATCGGGATCGAGCGGATTAGCAAGCTGCGAATTAACCGTGAGAAACAGCGCCGTGAGTACCGCTACCAGTAGCTTACGGCTGGCAAATGCTTTGAGCTTGTTCATAGTAGTTCTCCTACGGTAAGTGGTATATTAATATTATTATGATGTATATTGCCAAAATAATATGGAGCCCCTCTTGCATGATTTTTAATATCTTATCGTCCATGACAGTACTCTTCCTCCTTCAGTAAAGATACATTATAGTTTGTGGTTTCTTCCCGTCCACATCTGCATGAATAAAACGCTTGCCGATTCCAATTCGGCTAAACCCGGCAAGAAGTAGCCCTGTAATGATTCTGAATCTGGCTTTATTACTCGTTGCCCTGATGTCCGCCGCCAATCCCTTCAAGTGCGACGAGTAGGTGGTCCCCCCAACCTTCTCATTATACTTCCTGCACCTGCACCCAGAGTTAACCCGGAACACTACTCCCGCCTCTTCCCTCGCCTCGTCCAGCATGAGTAACAGTTCCTCCTTCACATTGTTTCTCCCACACCCGCACTTGCAATCGAATTCACTTATCTTAAACCATTTCATCTTACCACTCCATCCCATTCAACCCATTCGGTTCCGTCGTAGTATATATATCCGACATCTACATGAGGGTCGCTGCCATCATATTCCCATCCGCAGCACTGGAGATATGACATAATAATTATAAAAAGTAATCCCTTTAACATGTATTCCTCCTCTCAATAACCTCCTGTTAGCGCTACTCTCTCCCACGTATTAAGAGCAGTACATACATAAAGATAACCTGTATCCCATGCAATTTCACCCCTTATCCCTGCTCCGCCGCTCGCAGGAGTTTGTGTTGCTGCAATTCTTATTGAATCTGCGTGAGTTGTGATGCTTCCTATCGCATCTAAGACACCTCCAGAATTCACTGTAAATTTTGGAACTCCCCCTTCGGCAATATATATAACACTGTTCTTGGCGGTCGAACACAGAATTGCTAATTGAGCATATGCCAAGGACGCATAATTGGTAGCATCCTTTTTAGCCCGAAAGATTCCTCCGTATGTTGCCTGTTCTATTAGTATTCCGGGAGCACTACCGATCAAACCATCATCTATTAGCACTAAGGAATTTCCTGCCGCAGCAAGTAATCTGAATGTATTATCAGAAACATCTATTACAGCACGTTGTCCGGCAGCCGCTGTCTGTATTCTACTCCCCGTAAGTGTACCCGCCTCTACCATGGTCGCTGTTAGATTATCTACCGTAACCAAACTCGCATCCAATGTTCCCGCTTGGATGTTGGTTGCTGACAGCAGCCCGGTAGCAATCAAATTACCGACAAGAATCGTTTCTCCCTGCACCAAAACCGTATCGGCGGCGGTATGAGTGCTCGTAACATCAGCCGCTGCTTCTGCCGGGGCATTCGTCAATACAAGAGCATCGACATCAGCCTCATTCACCGTTACGAGGTTTCCCCCATCGGATAAATTTGCAATACCACTTCCGCTCACAATCGTGAAACCACCCTTTACTGCCAGTGATGCTCCATTCCAGTATAGATAATTATTAACATCTCCTATGTTGAACTTCGCCTTATCACCATCAGAGTCGTCGAGACCAAGAATAAATCCAGAAGTAGCATCCGTAAAGTCTGTCTTACCGGCGCCAATATAGCAGTCTCCCTGACCAGGGTTTATTGCAAGTGTGATGACTGTTGATTGAATTGTGCCCGCAGTAAGCTTACCCACATCGACAGCGCTGATTTTGGCATTGGTCACGGCAAGGTTGTCAATCTTTGCTTCCACGATAGCCGCGTCGAGGATGAATGCGCTTCCAATCACCATATTGGCGCTGGAATTCCAAACAAGCTGGTTCGTCCCACTCTCATTCACGGCAATGTTGAACTTATCGTCGCCGGATGAGTAGGAAGCATCCCCTGAATAGGTAGTCAAATACGGGTCGGCAACTGTCCCGCTCCCTCCTGTATTG
>SDBU01005582.1_pt1 | contig 14999 bp, 14 predicted proteins | sample 2277071 | NCBI WGS metagenome assembly SDBU01 (sample SAMN10397929, study PRJNA504765) | marine sediment metagenome | isolation source: marine sediment core GS08_GC12, 126 cmbsf | place: Arctic Ocean: Gakkel Ridge, Loki's castle | collected 2008
GTGCGATCGCACGCGCCAGGATATTCTGGAAAGCGTTGCTGATATACCATCGATGCTTCGGTCTATTATCCGTGACCAGGGGAGTTGGGATTTAGACAGGCTTGAAGAGCACATGAAAGAAGTATTGGAAGTGGAAGAAGAGAACGAGTAAGGACATAGCCATCGCGTGCCGCGATGGTTTATCATCGCGTCGCACGCGCATTGAACTTTTGAAAGGAAAGATAATTGTGAAAAAACTGATGGTTATTTGTTTGTTAGCAGGATTGTTTTTGATAGCAGGGACAAGCTCTGCTGATGAAATTTACAAAAAGGATGGCAGCATCATCAAAGGCAAGATAATCGAGGTAATTCCAAACGAAATCTATAAAATTCAAACAAGGGATGGGAGTATTTTTGTTGTTAAGGCCGAAGACGTTGCTAAGATAACCTATGCTTCCATAGTAGAGAGTAAGGGCGAAAAAAGTCCAGCAGCAGCAGTAGGATTAGCATTTTTACTCCCATCACTAGGACATGCTTACGCAGGAGATTGGAATCGCGGTTCCAAATTTCTGCTTCTTGACATTGGCGCTTTAATCGTTATCGCGATAGGCGAATCTCAAACAGAAACGGTTCCCACTTATGCTGCTTGGGGGATAAAAGCAGAAACGAGCGACGAAGGCGAATCACTTATGGCGCTCGGTTATCTTGGTCTAATAGCATTCCGTGTTTGGGAATTTGTCGATGCTTACAAAACAGCAGAGGATTATAATACAAGAGCTGCGGGTATGAGTGGATTTAACATAGAATTCGACAACCGTAGTTTAGTAGCAAAATTTACAAAAACATTCTAAACATCTCGACACCTGCGCGCTACAACCATAGGGGTACTTCGACAGGAGGTCGAATCATGCGCAACATTCTTTGTTGTCTAGTAGCTGTGGTTGCTCTATTCCCAGTCACAGTCCATGCTGTGGATAGAACAGAGGCACAAAAGCAGTATGACTTGGGACTATCTTATCTTATGTCTGAGCTATACGAACAGGGATTGGAAACACTTAACCAAGTGGCGTTTTTGTATCCAGATAGTGATGTCGCTGATGATGCACTGTACCAACTCGCTTTGATTCGTGAGGATGTTGGAGATGGCAAGGTTGTAATAGCCAAGTTACAGTCCCTTGAATTAGAAATAGGGTTAATCGAGAGGGCATCCGAAAGAACCGCAGCAATCGCCGAAATATCCGCTAGGAGGGGTATTAAAGCTGGATTAATGGCTTCACTAGCAGCGACTTTCGCTGACCTGATGGACCGCGCCAAAACAAATACAATTGAACAAATTATCACTGCACCAAACAAGCGCCGAGCGATAGCTCAATACACGACAGCTATTGATTACTTGACTATTCTAATCGAGCGATACCCCGAATCAAACAGGATGAAAGAAGTTAGTGCGATGATTGAACGCGTATCAGGAAAGATTGAGACATTATTATCAAAACCAACAGAGGACCCAACAAAAATAATACCCATGATTGTAGGCGTTATTATCGCTGTCATTGCTATCAAAGTAATGATTAACAGACAATGAACATAGCGCACTAGGAGCTACGGGAGGCAATAATGACGAACGAACTTGATTCCGCATACCTTGATTACTACAATTTAGACAATGATGACATAGAAGCCTTCACAAATGGCGACAACGTAGAAGCTGTGAAGCAATTCCTCGAACAGTACAATATCAAAGACGAAATTATCTCAGGCGGAAAGTTACTCGCCGTTGAAAAGCTACTCAATGCTGAACTTTACTTTTTTCGCGAGGCATTTGATTTCCTAACCAAACACCAAGCACAAGCGATAGAAATGGCAGTGGAAGACGCTCGAAAACGAGATAGCAAGAGCGTCTACTATGGTACATCATCGTTCGAGATAGTATTAAGTGTACAAAACCACATGAAGCGAACTCGGCCGGCGTTGATGGATATGGAACACAAAGCAGGGTATCTATGGCGAGGCCATTGGTGCGAGGATTTTCTGGCGCTGGTCTACTTACAGTTATGGGTAGGTCTTAATAGCGATTCAGAACACAAGGTTTGCCCCCACTGTGGGGAAATATTCACTACCACAAACCCACGAAAGAAATATTGCAATCGCAATTGTCAAAAGACGGCGGCTGACAGACGAAGGACAAGTTCCCCGGAATATCGAGAGTACATTCGGAATTTCATGCACGAGTATCGATTAAGGAGCAAATTGTAAACGACGCAGAAACGACGTTGACATTAAAATAAGCTTATGGTATCCTTTACCTAACAAACTTTAAGGAGTGATAAATTATGCATGAATTTCTACAGCATAAAGCTCGTTACACTGTGACTGAGGCAGCAAAGCTGTCTGGGTTGCATCAGAACACAGTTCGCAAGTTAGCCGATGAAAACAAAATTTCCTGTCAGCGTGATTACAATAATTATCGGATTTTCACCCCAGAGGCGATTGAACAACTTCGGAAAATGGCAGGTATTCATAAACAAGAACCCGCAACGGCTGGCACCGAGCGGGTTGGTATGATAAGTGCCTAAATAAAAAATGCCGTTCTAGGACGGCAATGAGTTTACAGATTGGTATGGGCATTTTTAATTATAACACACCAAACACTGTCTACACAAGAAAAAACGTAATGAGCGCAGTTATAGTATAAATTTGAGGGAGATTACAATGAATTACGCGGACGAAAGGAGGAGTGAAAACCATGGCCATCATAGCGAAAGGGCGAGAGTTTGAGTTATGCCCAGTCGGGTTACATCCGGTACAGGTGAAGGAAATAACTCAATTTACCCACGATTCGTGGGGCGAAAGAGTTAAATTCACCTTTGAAACCGATGTAGTCGGCAAAGAAGGCGATAACCTCATCGTATTCAACGAGGCATCCCTCAACCTCTCACCCAAAAGCAAACTAAATGGCATCATCGAAAGCATCATAGGACGCCAGATTACCCCAGAGGAACGGCGAAACGGTTTCGATGTTTTATCCTTACTTGGTATGGAGTGCCAAATTAGCGTGAAGCATCGGGTTTCGCAAAGTGGTAATACGTATACTTATGTCGATGCCATCATCACGGATAATGGAAATTGCCAGCAGCAGCAAACGCCTGATGAAGCAGGCGGAGAAGTTACCGCTACTGTTCCATTTTAGCCCAACGACTTGGTAGGTTATTCTACGTAACCTGCCAAGTCATATTAGACCTTTGATAGAGCCGGGTAGTTTACATACTGCCCGGCAACATCTGAAAATGGAAAGGGGAATCGAGAAACATGAATAAAATTAAATTATTTCAAAATGTTTTCAGAGGTCGAGAGGACGCTTATGGTTTTAGAAATGGACAATGCGTCAAGCAACCCGTTACCGAAGCATTAATAGGGCAACACTTGCGCGGAGAACTCCGAATCGGTATTTACAACTTTTCACCTGATATTGAAAACGGAACCGCCACTTATTGGTCCTGCTCCGATATCGATAATCATGAAAAAGACCGAACCGCCGAAGAAGTTTTCGCCGATGCCGTCAAGATTCAAAAAGCCTACGCGGAAATAGGACTGCAAGCGCATATTGAGGCGTCCAAGTCTGATGAATCCCATCATGTATGGAAATTCAATGCCGAACCAATTCAAGGAGAACTTGAACGCAAGTTAGCATTGCTGGTAGCAGAGAAAGCAGGCGTCACGAAATATGAATTCTTTCCCAAGCAAAAAGGCATACTCAAAACCATAAAAGACGAGAATGGTAATCCCGTCACCGAATACGGTTATGGAAATTATGTCAACCTGCCGCTCAATGGTCCCGAGCTAATAACTCAAGGGCGGACTGTTTTCTTGAACCCCGATGATGAATTTAAACCTTACGCCGACCAATTCGAGTTTTTATCTAAAGTTCATCGCCACACCCGCGGAGAGATAGAAGCTGCTTTAGTAAAAATTGAACTCGTGCCACTAGTAGCAACTAAGACTACCACCTCAAAGGCAAGCGAAGTGGTTACACCAGAGGCACAAATACCCACCGAGATAGCATCAAAACCAGAAGGTATCATAGTAAAACAAGAATTGAATCCAGCTAACCTTTTACCAGTGTTATTTTACAGGTGCGGTTTTATGGCTGAATTCAAGGACGGAACGGGAACACACTCTGAGGAACTTTGGTATCGTTTTCTGACCAACATTGTAACCTACGAAGGCGGTGCCGAGAAAGCCTACGAACTCTCAAGGCTATCATCTAAATTCGATGCTGAAATCACACGCAAGAAAATTGCCCATGCGGAGGATATAGTCGCACAAGGGTTGGGGCCGCATACCTGCGAACAAATAATCGGTTGCGAAGGTTGGACTTCTAAAGTTTGTGACAAATGTATAGCGAAAGCAGCATCGCCAGCGTCACTGCCTTTGATGTTGAAAAAGAGTACGGTTGATACAATAGGTCTCAAAAAAGAGATTGATGAGCGCATCTCTGAAATTGAGCAAATGACTGAAGATGAACGGCCAACCGCGATTAGTCAATTGATTCGCAAAATGGCACCGCTTGACACGATAGAAACAGATAATTATGCCGACAGTCTCAACAAGAAATTCAGCACAAAGAAACGCTCGTTTGAAACTGTGCTAAGGCAAGCGCGGGGGGCATTACGACTTGAAAAGCAACAAAAGGCTATCGAGGCGAAAGTTGCTCGGATTGGAGGCGATAACGCGGAAATAATTCAAGAAATCGAAGCTGTTCGACTGGCTCCGCATCTCAAATTTCATGAAAAGAAACGTGAAGTAAGTAACATTATCTCCGAGGATTTAACAGCAAGCGGTGAGTTTTATGTTACACCTAATGAGTTGACATTTTACTTTCATGACCCAGAGAAACATCTTTATCAAATCGGGGATAAGCCATTTGAAATCAAGATTTTTAAGTGGTACGGACTGAATCGAACAGAACGCGAATATGATTATCTTATCGCAAATTTGGAAAGCAAAGCACACATCGTGGGTAATCAAACGGAAGTATATCATTTCGCGTATTACGACACCAATCAGCGTGTCTTGTACATAGACAATAATAATAGCCAGATGTATCGTTTGGACGGGAAATCAGTTAAGTTAATCCCCAACGGGACTGATGGTATCTTGTTCTTGGGTAAACGATTCTACGAACCCTTCGAAATTAGAGAATTGAGCGCAGACGAAAAGTTTATCGAGGCGATTCTAATTGAGCCTATCAACTTCGCAAAGGGCGCGCAGGTGAATTTATTGCCGGATGAACAGAGGATGATTTACTGGGTATGGATTTACTCTCTATTCTTTGAATCTTTGCTGCCTACGAAACCACTCTGCACATTTATAGGTCCCATGGGCAGCGGGAAATCTACAACCTTTAAGGCAATAGGAAAAACATTATTCGGCAATTCATTCAACGTAACGCCCGTCACCAAGCAAGATGGGTTTCGAGCCGCTATCTGCAACAATTATATAGTCGCATTTGATAATGTTGATGGAAAAATTAAGTGGTTGAATGATGATTTGGCAGTGGCAGCCACAGGCGGCAATATCACGCTACGCGAACTCTATACGACGAATCGCGAGATAACCTTTTCTCCACGCTGCTTCCTCTGTCTAAACGCCCGCGAACCGCACTTCAAGCGTGATGATGTTGTAAGTAGACTGCTACTATTTCGAGTGGAAACGTTGGAAGCATGTTTGAGCGAATACAAGATTTTTGAGAATATTCTCGAACACAGAAATGACCTGTGGAGCGAATTGATACGAGACCTGAACAACATCGTTGCGGCACTGGCTACCGATAACGAACCATTTACCTCAAAGTGGCGAATGGCAGATTGGGCGACTTTAGGCTGGCGAATCGCTAAAACAGATGATGCCGCAGATGTTTTCATTGAGTTGCTCGACAAAATGACAGTTGCTCAAGCTGAGTTTCTCTTAGAAGATGACCCGATAGTAGAATGCCTTGACTACTGGTTACAAAAGCCACCAAACGTTGGACGGGAGATTACATCGGGTGAATTGTATAAAGAGTTTATTGACGTAGCAAAAGATAATAAGATTCCTCTTGAAGAAGCGGTTTCCTCCCCAAGTGTTTTTGGGAAGAAGTTAAAAGGATTAAGCAAAAGTATCCAGAATTTCTATCAGGTGGAAATGCAAATAGGCGGAAAAAACAAGCGTTTTTACAAATTCGCTCCAAAATGATGGGTTACGCAAATTATTTCCGTAACCCTCCGTAACCCGTTCCGTAACCCGTTCAAACTTAGTATTTATCTATGTTTGCGGATATTGGGTTACGGAGTTACGGAAAAACCACAAAACTTTTTTACTCTGCACGGCCCTTTCTTTTTTGCTTCATTCATTTTAATCTACCACCTTTTTAGCAAGACCACGCCTATTACTTCGACGCAGAAAAGACTATAAAATGCGAATAAAATAAAAAGAGCGCGCGCATATATAAAAAGTTTTAGCACTTTTGCGTAACTCCGTAACCCGATGTTTAAGTATCCCAGATATAGACTGGGTTTTGCGGGGGTTACGGAACGGGTTACGGAGGGTTACGGAAATAATTTGCGTAACCCCTAAAAAAAGGTTGTGTTAATTATGCCATTAGGAAATTTAGCTACCAAAATAAGAGAAGCGAAAACGTCCGAGGTAGAACCGCAAGTATCAGAAGGTATCTCCGAAGCTGTTCTGGCTGAACCATCCAAAGCCGAGGCGTCTGAGCGGCAGATGATAGACACCGACCAACCGCCCCCGATAGTAGCAGCGCCAGCCATCCAAGACCCGCGAGAAAAGGCGTTCACTCTTGCATGTTGTTATCTCTGGTTGGTAGACAAAAACATGGACATGCGCAAGAAGGAAGTGATATTCTCAGTTCCAGATACATTTGCCCAACTTGTAGAAATGGGACTGTTGGACGCGGTCCCCGCAAAAGCTAACTGGCAAACTTGGAACAAACTTCACGGAGAGGCACTCTGTTGTCTTGAGAAGTTCGAGGACTATCACGTAGCGCTCAGACAAGTGATGTGTGATAATAGCCACCACTGGCGTGATAAAATGTTGGTTAGATGGAATGAGATATTGGACGTGGAACAACAAGCAAGCGTAAGAAAATGGGTATGACCTAAAAATGAGGTGATTTATCATGAAAGGCGTATCAATGACGCAAGGACAGACATTTCTGAGGATTCACATTCGGCAAGAATTATTCTTACGACGTGAATCTATACCAGACGCATTACTCAATGACATTGCCAGAACATTGACCATTGAGAATCCAAAATATCAAGAAGCATTAAAAGCCGGCAGATGGACTGGCGGTATAGACAAATATCTGGAATATTATGAATTACGCTCCAACGATGTGGGTGATAAATACTTGGTTCTTCCACGCGGCTTCTTGCCATCGCTATTGGAACTTTGCAAGCGGTATCAAGTGAGATGGGAACTGCGCGACTATACCCACACATGCGCATCGGTTAATTTTGATTCTAATATTCAACTCCGCGACTACCAACGCCAAGCCGTCGAAGCTGCCATTGAGAAGGGCGGTGGTGTCATTGTCAGCCCGGCGGGTTCGGGCAAGACAGTTATGGGGTTAGAGATAATAGCGCGTCTTCAGCAACCGACTTTGTGGATTACACACACAAAGGAACTACTCTATCAAGTCATTGACCGCGCCGCCCAGTTCTTAGACATTGAGCGCGATGAAATAGGCATACTGGGTGACGGCAAACGAACCATCGGTGATAGGCTTACGGTTGGTTTGGTTCAAACACTTGTCAAAGGCATACCTGATGAATTGCTAACGGGCGCTGGAACGGTCATACTTGATGAAGCTCATCATTGTCCAGCTCGGTCATTCACCGATGTAGTATCTCAATTCCCAGCGCGTTACCGCTACGGACTAACTGCTACTCCGTATCGAAAAGACGGTCTCACGAAGCCGATGTTTTGGGCGCTTGGATATAAGATATATGAAGTTGTTACTGATGTACTGATGGAAAACGGTAATGTCATCAGACCCGATGTTGAATTTGTCTATACTGATTTTGATTATGACTACGATGATGATTTTTCTACAATGGTCACGGCGCTGACTGAAGATGCGCCGCGCAATGAACTCATAACCGACAAGCTATTATCCGAAGCCAGTGCCGGACATTTCTGTATGGTTTTGTCCGAACGGGTTGACCATTGCTATGTTCTGCAGGAACTTTTATCGGATGCCGCGCCCGATGTTTCATCGGCGGTGTTGGTTGGAAGTGTATCCAAAGTGAAGCGTCAAGAGATTGTAGAGCGCCTGCGCAACAAAGAGATTCAAGTCATATTCGCGACTAATCCACTGGCTGAAGAGGGGCTCGACTTACCGCATCTCGACCGACTATTCTTAACTTGCCCCAGTCGTAATAAGAGGAAAGTAATACAGGCCGCCGGGCGTATCATGCGCCCAGCCGAAGGCAAAGAGAATGCTATCGTATTCGATTTCATAGATTCGGAAGTCGGCATACTGGAAAGCCAGGGGAACAGTCGTTATCGGATGTATGAGGAACTTCGACAGGAAGGCGGACAAATATTTGCTGAACGGCAATAAAAGGAAATAACGGCATGAATAAAGCAACTTGCAGAGATAGGCTGTATAAGAAAAGTAGGTGTGGAGATTGTGATGTTAAAGAGGGTGAGCTACATGAGTTAGGCTGTGACATGGAACGTTGCTCAATCTGCGGTGGGCAGTTCATCAGTTGTGATTGCAATTATGATGAAAAGTTGACAAAGAGAGTTCCGTTTATCGCTTTTCCGCTTATTTGCGACTACTGTGGAGAGCTATGGCCTGAGTTTTTCATGGATGATGAATGGAAAGATATTTTGCCCGAGATATATTGGGACAAGCTGCTTTGTCTTGAGTGCTGGAAATATATCAAGGGATTACTTATGAAACGCCAAAACTCACGAAAGGAGAACAACCAATGAAGTTATCAGAAATTCAACTTATACAGGAAATTCAAGCATTATTCTCGGAGAACAACGAGTATGATGCTATCAAAGCTGATATTGCCGAACGGGGCATACAAGACCCTGTGAAAGTCAACAAGCATAATCAGTTGTTGGCAGGCTACACAAGAGTTAAGATAGCACAAGAATTAGGGATTGACGAAGTGCCACACGTTGTTGTTGATGTTGACGGTGATATCAATGTGATGATGGAATATGCGATACTTGACAATCTCCGCAGACGACAATTGACTGATTTGCAATTGGTTGAGTACGGGATGAAGTTGGAGAAATTATATGAGGGAAGGCAGGGTGGCGATAGGAAGTCTGAGGATTTTCAAGAGGGACAACCTGTCCACCTTGAAAATGGCAAAACCCGCGACCTTGTTGCTGACAAAATTCAAAAGCAAACGGGCGCAAAGATGTCAGGCAAGAAATATGACCGATTGAGGACTATTGCAACCCAAGCGGTGCTTGGGATTAAGCAACAATTCAACAATGGGGAAATTACGCAAAAAGACGCGCTTCAATTTGCAAATTTGCCTAGTGACGAGCAGAGGAAAATAGTTAAACTATCTGATGAAACAAATATAAGTTTGAGGCGAGCAAAAAGCGAGATAGCGAGAAAGAAAAGTGAAGAAGCTCTAACCAAAATCCCCCCTTCTCTTGAGCCGCCATCTACTGGGGGTAGAAAAACAACAGCTATAAGATGGGTGCATCGGGAGACGGGTGAGGTTATATATGAACTGCGTATTGGCCCAAATGTAACAAGCGCCCAACTGGCCTCTTGGCGCGGTCAAAAGCAAGAAGACGATAAATATCAGCAGCGACAAGATGAAATTAAAACCTTGCAAAAACAAGCTGAGGATTTACGAGGGGAGGCACAGCAACTGGAAGCCGGCGCACATGAACTAGAGAGGCTCGCGCGGGAAAAAGAGACAGAAATGAACTTGGATATACGGTATGAAATTGAATTTGAGCGTGGTCCCATTGAGCCGTTTGTTGAAAACTACGATATCGAAGTGCTGGATAAAGAATTGAGGGTACAATTAAGCAAGCTAGGTAAAGCGGAAGCTAATCAAGTCGCTGATTTATTGCTCGCCGCGTGGGGGCCGGAAAAACTCGAGATAAAAAAATACGGGGTTTGGGGAGATATGAACCTTCTGTCGGTCAAATCAAGCGGTCTCAAAAATGCGGGTGTAACGGGTTGGACAGGAATTGGTGGTATGGATGGGTTATGTCCTATCGAGGATGAACAATAGCAGTAGAAACGATAACCATCGTCGATGTCATATAGCGCAAAATGGACAGGGCATTGACGGCACAAGATAGTCGCATTCGCTCAAATGCAGTGGTGACGTTGATTGTCATGGGATTGTCTTTTTCACTGAAATAGCTCAAAAGTGGTGAACAGTATTGCTATTACTGGCTTTCGGCCGTTGACGCAGCTTGTGCGATGATAAGGATGGCAACAAGACTGTTACGAATCGCAACATACTGATACAAAGAAAAAAGGGTGGTTTGCCACAAACTCAATGGTGACGTTATGGCGCGACGGTTCCTTCTTTCGGCTGAAATTACAAAAAGCCTATGGTAATCATTGCCACTATTGACTTCTGAACATTGTAGGACAAGGTGGTGCTAGTTAGTCGATGTCCATTGGTGAAATTCTGCAATACACACAAAATAGGGCAGGAAGTCAACAGTCGTATGATGTTTATCTACTATATGCGCGGGTGACACTGATAATTGTTGGGGACAATTTGGGGTGTCATAAATTTTATTCGTTCGTTTGTTGCCACGCTTCCATGAAGTCCTCGGGTGTCCAATCCAAATCCTTCCATCGCTCTACCATCTCGCATCGTATTTCCGCAGGCATCTTGCCTGTTGCCTCGTCCGCATTCACGTTCACATTCATTGATTGCGATTGCACCCGTTTGACTGGCGTGTATAGACCCTGCATCTCCAGCAACGCGAATAGACTTCGTTCTTTACCTGCCAGTGCGTTCTGGATTAGTTGTCTGATTCCCAATTCCAATTTGCCATTCAGTTCATTTTCTAGTGATAGTCTCAAGGCATATTGGAACTTGGGATTTCGTCTGGCGCGCCAGAGCGTTACCGTATCTACACCAGCACGCTTTGCTATTTGACGTTCGGTGTACTCTTTGCTTGTATCGACCAGAGTTTCGATAATGACGTACAATATTTGCCGCTGGTTGTCCGTCAACTCCGATAACGCTTCGACTAACTCACTATCGCTCGCTTCAATCAACGCTGTATCCCCGCTTTCGACTATCCGAGCTGCTACCGATAAATGCTCATCGGCTTGGTATTTTGATTCTTTGCGTTTGCCCATTTACAACACCTCGGCAGATATTATACCACCTCTAATTGCTTGTGACAAGCGAATACCCGCGCAATCCTGTTCATGACGCGCGCTGGTGTTTCAAATGGAATGTCAAATAATCATTAGGGCAGTCTGGGTAATTCGGTGCTGGCTATGTCGCGTGAGAGGCATCTATGGCTTCCAGATTCGTCGAATGTCGATACGAAAGCACGGAGGTATGGTTATACCCTTAACATGCAGACGTATGTATGGGATTTTTTTGAAAGGAGGGCTTTAAAATGCAAAAACGAATCACCTTCTGGTTACGCGTAATAGATAGACCATATTGGAAGGCATTACGAGAAAAATACAAACCGTCCGAAATCATCAGTCGTGGGATTGAATTGGCTTACTTAGACTTAATCGAAAGAAAGATAAAATATGATGATACGCCGGGGAATTTGCGCGAATGACACGGCATCGGTTGGCCGGGATTTATGCTCGACGCTGTAGGAACAACCTGTGCAATTACGTCGCTCGCCAATGTCGCTAGGGGAGGTACACCCCCCCAAAGTCAGGCACAGTATATATTACAGCAATAACACTTGTGGCAAATCACGAATTGCCATCACGTTTTTTTCAAGCCCGTTTGCGGCGGCTATGTTTTGCGGGCGCGACTATACGTTTGCGGTGGTCGAGGTTAATTTCGCGGTTCCGCCTATGAATGATGGTAGTAACGGTTAATTCGTGGTGATGTCTAAAACCCATCATTCTACGGCGGTGTTGTTAAAAGACGTTTGGATTGATGTTTCGCGTGCGTCAACATCTTGCGGTGGAAGAAGCGGTGCGTCGGACAGACCACTACGGCGCGCGGCGCGGTTGTGTGAAAGATTACTTGACAGATGGTATGCTAATGTTGTATCCTCTTATAGGAAGGCAGGTGAATAATATGTCAGACGAATGGATTCGCATGACTGAAGCAGCCAAGATATATGGATGTGGTAGGCAGTGGATTTATCAACTGGTAGATGAAGGCAGATTAAATACTATCGTGATGTTTGGGCTTAAACTGGTGAACAAATCAGACGTGGAACGTCTTCGCGACGAAATTAAACCACATGGTTTAAGCAAGAGATTAAAATAAATTCATGTTTTTTGATAAAAACAGCAATAAACGTGAAAAGAACTTGACAAGTGGTAGGTTGATGATGTATACTTATAGGGTAACAATTAAGAAACTTGTATCGAGTGCCAGTCAGACTTAAAAAGTCAATCGACCTGAAATGATGGTCAAGCAATGACGAACCCAGATGAACCAAGCAATATTGGGGATGGGAAGGAAGGCGACCTGAGCAAGTTAAGATGGGAAGTAATTATCAATGATGCAATTTTGCATCGGTATATACAACAAAACCCCGTATGGCACGGTTCTCACCCGTGTTAATCCATACGAGGTTTTGTTGTATGAACAAAACTTTTTGGTTTTCAAGGAGAATTATATCATGTTAAGAATTGGTTTTCAAGCAAATAATGGACGTAGACCATTGGCAACATTTGGTAATCTCAAGTTGGCATGTGTGGAACTGGGTATCTCTGATGATAAGCACACCGTGAAAAGGGCAGCGAGAGCATTTGACCTCTACAAATCTGAGAAAGTGGAACACGTCAATGACCATACGTTCAATGTCAAAAGCCAGTACACTAACCGCTTGCCCTACCAAGTGTGGATTTCACCAACTGGTACAAGCTATTGTACCTGTCCTGATTGGATGAATTATTCTGGCGATATGGTACTTCCTGACGTGCATTTTCATTGCAAGCATGCAATTTCCGCACGAATTTGGCTGCATCACAATGGTAATGGCAACGGTTCCAAGATTGAGAATGAAGCGAAAGTTAAGTATCGAAACGGTAGTCAACGTGCTGCTGAAATCGAAGCAAAGTTGAACGGCGATAACGGAAGCGATACCAACAACGGGACCGGGGATAATTCATCCCCGGTTAGTAAGCTGGATGCAAACGACCCGTTTCAAGAAGCCGAGTTGCTTGATATTGAACAGATAGAAGGACGTAGTAATGGTGACTTGGTTTACAAGCTAAACAACGGTGAATACGTTATCAGTTATCGCGGCGTCATGAAGCTGGCAGAGCAGCATAACGTAACCTTCGAAGCATCAAGGCATGATGAAACGCATACGGTTATCGCACAGGGACGATGTGGCAATAACTCAAGGGCAAGCGGTAAGCCCATCAATGGTTCGGAAATGACGGCGATTGAACTGGCGAAACGGAATGCAGCTCGTCAATTACTACCACTTCCAGAGATAAAGGCACTTGAGCATAAGGTTAAGTTGGAATGTGAATTTAACTGGGAAGTTGCAAAACGTAAATGTCTGGAAGTCCTACCTGAAGCGAATTTGAACTGTATTATTTATGATTTGATTCGGGACGACAAGCTCCGAGAAGCGCACCCTTCGGATTACAAACGTAAAGAGTGGCTATTGATATATGATACGGTCAAAGCTGACGCAGAGACCAATGGTGGCGCGGGTGATACCGCGTCATCACCCGATAAATTTGAGGAATGCAGAACATCCGCAAAGGATTTCGTGAGATTTAACTGGTTGAAAGCTGATATGCTGAAGGAAGGCGTTGTCTCAGGTGATTGGACTGACGATGATTTTGCAAAGTTAAAGTCAGCATGCGAAATTGATGCCAGTCTTTTCGGGAAGCAAATGGGACATTTTGAAATTGACCTGCAACCCAACGCTAATCAACCTTGGCGATATGATAGACGATACCGATTTTGGTTGATGCCAATGTCAAGACGATGCTTCTGGTGCGCAGAGACCGAAGGCGTTATGCCTGACACAGTTATCAAGTGGGGTCGGTACGAGATAAAGACCAGTCTTTGCTTGGAATGCAGTGAGAAAGTTGGCGATGGTGAACTCGACAAGGATAGAATCGTCGGGAAGTTCGATGAGGTCTACCGCGCTTACGGTGGGGTTGGACGTTCCAATATATTCCCAGATGATGTCGAGACGGTCCCCAGCACTGAAGCCGAATTCGTCGAGCGATGCAAGCAAGCGGAAGCTGATGTGGTAGATGATACTACTGATGACCCAGCGCCAGCGCCGATGGTCGAGGACGCGCAAATGGACGATAAGCGTAAACTTCAGATGGATAAGAAAAAGAATATCGTATTGATTGAACCTGATGGAACGCAAACACCTATCACCATGAGAGATACAGCATTTACCTATGGCAGTAACTATGTCCTTCGATTGACACAGGGAATTGCTTGCGGTGGAGACATTAGCACAGTGGAACTGGATAACTAATCAGATACGGGAGGACTAACAATCCTCCCACGTTCTCACAGGAGGAACAGTAGATGAACTACTTTCTTGCGCACGTGTAGCAACGGTACAGAAAATCCAGTTAAGGATTTAGAGTTACTTCTCCACTCAGATGAAGTGTGTAAGAAAACCCTGATTCCGACTAAATTTCGACGCATTTTGTGAAATTAACTTCTGCTTTTGTCTCCGATAGATTTGAATGAAAACGCGCGTTTTCATCTTTATTGCCGTAATTGCCTTTATCGCCGTAATTGCCTTAATTTATGTGGGCTCCGAATGGCTAGTCACGGATACCCCTTCTGATTTTGGAA
>SDBU01005583.1_pt1 | contig 14998 bp, 14 predicted proteins | sample 2277071 | NCBI WGS metagenome assembly SDBU01 (sample SAMN10397929, study PRJNA504765) | marine sediment metagenome | isolation source: marine sediment core GS08_GC12, 126 cmbsf | place: Arctic Ocean: Gakkel Ridge, Loki's castle | collected 2008
GATCTTAGGCTAAGGTAGCCGTGTTGTTGGAATATCGCTTCGTGCATATTGTTCCTCTTCTGAGCTACAAGCTCCTTCCTTTAGGGAGGAGTGGTTGACGCAAAGAAAATTGTTTGGAATAGCGTATCATAATTTCGCTCTCAAGGTAAATCAAAATTAGAAATTTACGATGGTGAGGACACTTTCTACCGCGAATAGACAGTTCCGCGCTAAATATGCAAATGCAAAAATGGTGCCCTTCCGCCGCTACTGCCCCGCTCGAGGCCACAAAACTAGCGAGTGCCCCCTCTGCTCAATACTATGTAAGAAGTGTGAAGCAATCCTGTTGTCCAGCTCTTTAGCGGCCTCTGGCTGAACCTGCTTCAATAAGCGCATGTAACGATTGAGTAATTGCCCACACTCTTGAGCAAGCTGTGCCGCAGTCATTATGTAGACAAAAAACTTTGCGACATTCTCAACAGTTTCCAGTCGATTGAGCATCACTGTTGCTGCCTCCTCGTCACCTTGCGTGGAAGGCAAGTTATTGAAAAGTGTGCCAAGATCAATAGGTGGCACTGTCTCATCGGCCGTCTGGGCAATGTACTTTTCGATAGTATAGAATCTATACACATGCTTCATAGACGTGTTGTTCAGCTTTTCCGGATGCTCTAGGAATTGCAAAAAGTTCAGCTGCTCATCTTTCGTCAAATGCCGGAGCAATGCTCGCCCTGCCTTCCAATCCTCTCCACACTTGTTGAGTAGCCGATGGAGCACCCGGGGATGGTGGATCATCGTTTTCTGCTGGTAGTAGGTGAGAAGAGCGATGGAGCCGACTCCACCACCCACGACAATCGTTCCATAGAGCGCCCAGGGAAAGTAAGCTGACCCGATCGTGCTAAGAATGGTTGTGACCGCTACCCCTCCAACGGTTAATACTCCCGTCAAGAGGCAGGCTCGCTTAGCGTTGCGCACACCATTCCCATAGGTCTCATAAGGATTTTTTGCATGAATGACAGCTGACATGACCTAACATAATAGAGAAAATTATTTTTTGAATGCAAGGTTTGAGTTGTATTATTATGAATGGGTAATTTATACTTAGAGACAAATGAGTTATTACCGCCTGATCAATTCCATTTACTTCGTCATTATTGTCCACTAAGGGGGCATTTCTAATTCCATCTAGTCAACTAATGCCCGAACAATAAAATAATTAAGGAGCTCATCGTTATGAATACAACAGCAGTGCTAGAAGGAACCGCTCGAAAACCGTCGATATGGGCCACAGGATTGGCCATGTTTGCCATGTTCTTTGGCGCCGGAAATATTGTCTTCCCGATTGCCCTCGGACAGTTCACCCAAGACAAAAACCTCTATGGTATGTTGGGGATGATCATTACAGCCGTTTTGGTGCCACTTATGGGCTTGTTGGCTATGATGCTCTATGAGGGAGACTACAACGCCTTCTTTCGGCGAATCGGTAAACTTCCTGGATTCACTGTCATTCTATTGATTTTGGGGCTGATCGGTCCTTTTGCCGGCATCCCTCGTTGTATTACCATCTCCTACTCGACGCTGACCGCTTTTGGATTAGAAGGATTCAGCGGGATGAATTTAGCCTCTTTCAGCGTGATCTCCTGTGTGGTGATCTTTCTCTTTTCCTACCGTCCTAATAAGATCCTCCCCCTTTTGGGCTTTGTTCTGACCCCGATATTGCTGCTCTCTCTGGCACTTATTGTGATAAAGGGGGCGTTATCAATGCCTGCAGCGATGACCTCTCTCAGTACCCGCTGGGAGACCTTTTCTTATGGCCTTGTCGGGGGCTATAATACGATGGATCTGCTCGCCGCATTCTTCTTCTCCTCCGTCGTCTTGCTCTGCCTCCAGAACGGTCAGAAAAGCTCCTTCCAAACCGATCGTCGCCTCCTATCGGTGGCTGTCTTTGCTAGTTTTATCGCGGCCACCCTGCTCGCTCTTGTCTATGTGGGTTTCTCTTATCTAGCAGCCGGTTATAGTTCCACTTTAGCCTCCGTTGCCAACCACCAGATGCTTGGTGTGCTGGCTTACAAACTTCTGGGCCCCTCTGCAGGGCTAGTGGCTGGTGTTGCAGTTACGTTTGCCTGTTTGACCACAGAGATTGCTCTCACCGTGGTTTTTTCGGGGTTTTTGCAGAAGACAATCTGCAGAGAGAAGATCTCCTATCCCGTGGCATTAGGAATCACTCTCTTTGTGACTTTCGGGATATCGATTCTCCATTTCGAGGGGATTGCAGCCTTTGTGGCTCCGATCCTGCAGGTCTGTTATCCTGCGTTGATCGTTTTGGCTGTGGTGAATATCTTGCACAAGCTCTACGCCTTTAAACCGGTGAAATCGCTCTTCTATGGTACATTTATCACGAGTTTGGTGCTCGGTCTGCTGAAATAGCTATTTTTTCGCGAATGGTATTATTAACCTGAACTTCGGGTTTTTGCTCCCTCGTCCTCAACTATATGCACGTCTGACCCCATTTGTGAGGAGCCAGGGATAAGCAGCGATGAGCTGAGTCAAGAGATTGGCGTGGCCATTTGCAGCCGCCAGAATAGCGGCCATTTGATACTGCTGCTTCAGGTGACACTTTTTGAGCAGCCGTAGACAGACCTTCGAATGGCCCATCTTTGCAGCAAGATCTATAGCCGATTCCCCGGCTCTATTACGAGAGTGGAGCTCTACCTTCACTTGGAGCAACATCTCAACCACATCGATCCTATTTTGAGCAGCGGCATAGATCAAAAGAGTGTTGCTAAACCTGTCCGTCTTCTTTTTTCTCTTTTTCAACCCTTCGAAGTCATTGCCTCTAACAAGCGCAACAAAATTCACTCCTGTTTCGCCTAGGAAAAGTTTAGCATTTTCTGTGTCCATCCGCGAGAACAGATCAGTGGTTAGCATTTTTTCTGATATCTGTTCTTTTGTCAGAACTTTGAGTAACTCGCTTGAGTTAGCGCTTATTTCATCAAATTTATTTGTTCGCCAATAAAAGGCTAAAAGCAAACTTCTTATTTCAGAGTTGTTAAAGCTCTGAACTTTAGTGCCATTATTGCTCACATAGTAAATGTCAACATCATCTCGCTTCAAAATTTTCCGAACACATTCAACATGACCCTTAAAAGCAGCCATAAGCAGCGCTGTCTGGTTCTCATTATCCGCCTGGTTCACATTAATATCATCGTTTTCTAGAAGAGCGCGTACACAAGCTTCATGACCATTTTGAGCAGCCCAATGCAGCGCTGTGTGGCCCTTATTACCCACCTGGTTCGCATCAATACCACCTACCCCTGACAGAGCGCGTACACAACCTTCATGACCATTGTAAGCAGCACGATGTAGCGCTGTGTCGCCATTAGTATTCGCCCGGTTCACATCAACATCCACTCTCTCCAGAAGGGCCCGTACACAACCTTCATTGCCACCACTAGCTGCGTAATGCAGCGCTGCCCAGCCATCCTCATCCGCCAGGTTCACATCAATATCCTCTCTCTCCAGAAGAACACTTAGACAACCTTTATGATCATTTTGAGCAGCACGATGTAGCGCTGTGTGGCCCTTATTATCCGCCAGGTTCACATCAGTATCATCGCTCTCCAGCAGAGCACTTACACAACCTTCATGACCATTGTAAGCAGCCATATGCAGCGCTGTCTGACCTAACCGATCTGAATATTGGGCAAGCTTAGGATCAGTAATTAACAACAATCGTAGCAAGTCAACATCCCCTTCCGACGCAGCTTGTAAGAATTGATTCTCTAGACTATCCCTTCTCCCAAGCCTCTTCCGTGCTATTGACTTAAATTTGCTTCTGTTGGCGATCAAACCTTTTAATTTCTCTTCTTCTCCACCAGAACCAAGTTGCTTATAGACAGCTGTTGCTAAAGAGAGGTCTGCTCTCAGCCATCGGGGATTGGCAGTGATGGTTGCGATGGCCGTTTTTCTCTTCGTCGAGTCGGCTAGTATTCCCGAAATATCTTCAGCCTTCAACTTCCAGGAGGATGTGGCAAAAGCCTTTGCTTGACGTCGCGATCTGCCCCACAATCCTTTTTGCGTGGTAGGAGGCTCTTTTCCTAGACAGATCTGCCAGGCAAGGTCTGTGTCACAGTTTCTCGGTATCTTAAAAGGCATTTTTCTAAGCTCTCAAAATTTTCTAGGTATATCGTGTGCTTTGGTCTATAAAAAATGCAAATCTTTTTAGAAGAGCCCAGTGCTGAGAGCATGCTGGTTAAAAAATTTAGAGCTTTTGGCGGAGGGCGATGCCGGTTGCAGGATCGGTAACAAAGAGCATCTTTCCAGGTTTGCCCAAAGAAAATTCACACACTTTTTCATAGGGCTCAATCGCTAGGTTTTCTCGGCTCAATATCTCAGCAACCCTCTGCTTGAACATGTCTTTGATCTTGGTTTTATTCAGACACTTTTTGCTGTCGAGCTCTTTGCGATGGGCTTCTTCTTCTAAAATACGTCCCCAGAGCTCTTGCCGATAGTCAAGAATTGCCTCGGTGATCGCGGAATGATTAAATACAGCGGCCACAAGCTCCGGAGCGGCAAACATCAGGTTGACCTTATTATAGGCATGGTAGTTAGGCTCAGAAAAAGTAATATAATCCAATAAGGATGGGGTTTCGGTGAGCATCTGATAGAAAGCATTCTGTACCCTCTCATCATCGAAAATCAGCTTGGGAAGCAGGTCGGGATCTCTCACCTCTTGTTTCTTGGCTATCAGTGTGTCGAGAATGTGATACTCAACCTGGGGAATTTCATTGAAAAAGGGCTTCTCGGAGTAGAGGTTGCGCAGCAAAGCAGCCCCTATTTCATAGCGTGTGATCTCTGATCTAGAGTCATCTTTAGTTAGCAGAAGATTGAGGTTGAAACGGGAGTTGTCCGGAGGACGACAGAGGTTGAAGTTGAGGTCGATAGACCGCTTGACTACCTTGTTAGACTTTTCTTTTTTTTCTTTGGGTTTAGGTTTTTTTTCCGCGAGGTCATTTTCTTTATATGCGACTACTTTGAATTTATGTAACAGCCCCTTCTCGCGCTCTTTTTGGGCGAGAGCGTATGTTTGGCAGTGGCTTTTGTATAAGGTAGCGGCCATGGTGGAGTCGATATAGTTGTTCACTACTGAGGTGGTCAGAACACCCATAAGCATCAAAAAGGAGATGGTGATGAAGAGCGGATTCATACCTTCTTCTCCTTGGGATAGCTGATCAGTTGTTCACCCGGGAGTTCAAAGGCAAAAACCAGCCTCTCGTCCTCTTTTTTTCCTTCTCTTATGACAGTGAGTTTAAGCATGGCCGGAAAAGCTGTGTAGGCTTGTTGCCAGATCGACTGCCACCCTTCATCGGGAACAGGGTGGCCAACCTGTTCGGTTTCAACTGTTTTTTTGGAAGGTTGTGGAGGGTAATAGAAGCTAAAACTGAGGGAAGTGACGCGATCGAGCAAAACGAGGTTTTCTGAAGGGGTTACGCTCTCTTCTTTGGGAAGGGGCCAGACGCCGAGAGAGAGGGTGTTGTTCCGCTCGTCATAATAGAGCCGTCCGAGGACTTGGTGAGAGAGAAGAGGTTCCGGATGAGGGCCGTTGTCGAAGATAAAAACCAGGTCATCTCTTGTGGTAAAAAAAGGGGATTGGAGCTTGATGTGGGAGAAGAGTTTTTGTAGTCGCTGATCACAATACCGCTCTTCGACAAGGGGCCATTTTTTCTTTGCTAGAGTGTCGTGACGAATCGTGAGATGGTGGTACCAGAAGAAGAGGGAGCTGAGCAAGAAGGAGAGAAGGGCGAGCGAAATCAGCATCTCAATCAGAGTAATATAGCGCCTTCTCATACCGACTCTCCTTTGATGAGGAGTGTGTAGGGAAAAGCAAACTTCTTGCTATTTGTGCCTTCAAAGAGAATCTCGATCTTGAGAAGCAGATAGACGATCCCTGCTTTTTTCTTGTTGCACCGGTCGAGCTCTGTGATCTGATATGTCTGCTTGTAGGTGTGCTTCAAGGAGGTGGTGACGGTGTCGAACTCCTTTTCGATGGGTTTACAGAGTGTCTTCCATGAAAAATCTTTTTTTTCGTAGAGCTTCTCTTTGAGATCAACATATGTGGCGCGGGAGAGCCGTCCAAGTTCCATCTCTTCGAGTCGCTCGAGCTCTAAGCTATAGGTTTTGATGTGGGGCTTGAGGAGAGGGTAGAAGCAGAGCACCACAAGCATGAGGGCGATGAGCATCTCAAGCAGCAGAATGCACTTCTTGCGGATAGGGCGCTTCATAGTGCGATGCCTCCTCTCTTTTTGTGGTGATACGGCAGGGATAGCCTGGCAGTACTAGCGTCACTTCTCGCGCGCCGACCAGGGTGAGCTTGCCGCTTGTGACTCTCCCTGATGAGCCTGTAAAGTGAAGGGTGATCTTGGAGTCGGCTCGTCCGTCCAAGCTTATTTTCTTCACACCAGCTATCTTTATGTCTTTATTGATCAGTCGTAACATTTTTTCTGGCATGGGACTCTTTGGTATGATCTCACAGTGGAGCCCGCTCTCTTTTTGCTCCAATGTCAGGGCCACGTCCATGGAATAGTCGATCATCAGTTCGTTCGCAAAACCTATCTTGGAGCAGATGCGCTGTACGCCCTTTTCAAAGGTCTCCTTTCTCAGAGCTTTGGGAATAGTCAAACCTCCAAGGGTAAGACCTATCAGGGCGATCACGATCAAAAGCTCGATCAGAGTGACATTAGACCTATTTCTATTTGATCGCATGATCTGTTCGATATCTGCTCAGTCTGTCCGAAGTGACGACAATATCATCGTCGTCATTCTTGACAACGTTGAGCGGCTGGTTCCATCCATCTACTATGACTTTGCTCGCGTCGACGAGTGGTGATTTTCCGACAAAAAATTGCCATTTTTCTACCACCTCTTCTGTCGAAAGGTTACCATCAGCATCAGCCATTAACAAAATATCTCTGACGCGTGCAATATTCTGTTCTGACTTAAAGGCCCGTCCTTGGTCCATGCTGCCGCGCATATTGAAGGCAAGCGCTCCCCCAATGAGACTGATCAACATGATGACGATCATAATCTCAATGAGCGTGACAGCTCTTTTTTTCTTCTTCTTTCTCGTCATCATTTCCCTCCTATCCTGAAATGAATGCATTGATATCGGTCAACGGCAGCAGCACTGCCAACATGATTACGCCTACGACGAGTCCCATGATGAGCAAGATCACTGGCTGGGCTAAAGCCATCACCCGATTTAAACTTTTTTCAACCTCCTCTTCGTAGAGGTCGGCAATCTTATGAAGCATTTTTGCGGAGTTCCCGCCCTCTTCTCCGATGGCGAGCATGCGCGGCACAAGAGGCGGGATGAGTTTGGATTGGCGCAGTTCTGTGCTGAGTGAACTCCCCTCCACAATCCTTAGTTCAGCCCGCTCGACTACCTCTTCCAGGAGCGGGTTTTTCATGACCTTTCGAGAGATGCGAAGGGCATCGATAATCGTGACGCCGCCATGAAGCAGGGTCTCCATGGTGCGACAGAAACGGGCGATAGCTGCTTGGGTGACCAAACTCTTAACCAGAGGTGTGCGAATGAAAAGGTGGTGGAGCAGTAGTTTGCCGCGCTTAGCTCTCAGGAAGAGCGTCCATCCAAAGAAATTAGCAAAAAGGAGAGGGAGATAGAGAGCCCAGTAGCGATTGAGAAAGTGACTGGTAGAGATCACCGCTTGAGTAAAGTGGTTGACCTCTCGCTCTTCAAAGATCGTTTCCAGAGAGGGAATCACAAAGGTGATCAGAAGAAAAATAATAACCAGCGAAAAACTGGCGAGCAAAAGGGGGTAGATCAGGGCGGTGATCAGCTGTTTACGCAGTTTGCCCTGCTTGCCAAGGAGAATGGCTAATTTTTCTAGCGTCTCTCCAAGAGTGCCTGAAGACTCTCCAGCGGCTACCATGGCGCAGTAGAGGCGATCAAAACTTTTGGGAAAGTGACCTAGAGCATCAGAGAGAGAGATCCCTTCTTTGATCTGTCCGCATATCGTGGAGATTGTGGAGTGAAACTTCTCTCCACGATATTGTTCTTCCAACGAGAGGAGGCTGTCGTAGAGGGGGATGTCCGAAGTTAAGAGCTGAGCTAGCTGAGTGGTGAAAGTTGCGAGCGCGGTTCCTCGTAAACCCTCTTTTCGAGAAGCGTGTCCGCCCTCCTTGAGGGAGATCACCATCACATTTTGAGCTCGAAGCCTCTCTTTGGCTACGATCTGACTCTCGGCATCGAGAATACCCGACTGTTTCTTTCCGTTAGCGTCGACAGATTTATATTGAAAACGGACCATATTATTTAGTATTTGCGAGTTACGCGCATCACTTCTGCCACCGTGGTGATCCCCGCACGAACGAGATGAGCCCCGTGTTTACGGAGCGTGACGAAACCCTTTTTTAGGGCGAGCTCACGGATTCTTGAGGTGTCAGGACTTTTGGCGATCAAGGTCTGCATCTCAGAATCGATCTCCATCAGTTCATAGATGCCATGGCGTCCTTTATATCCCGATCCGAAGCATTGCTCACACCCCTTGCCGCGATAGATCAAGCCGGCATTCAAATTTTCTCGTGGAATGGAGAGCTCTTCTAGCTCAACGTCGGTGGGGGTATATCCTTCGCGGCAGTTTGGGCAGACTCGCCGCACCAGCCGCTGAGCGATTACCCCAGCAACGGTTGAAGAGAGAAGATAGGGCTCTACACCCATATCGACGAGGCGTGGGGTTGCAGAAGAGGCGTCGTTGGTGTGGAGTGTGCTCAGCACGAGATGACCGGTGAGAGAGGCCTGAATAGCCGTCTCGGCTGTTTCGCCATCCCGAATTTCCCCGATCATCACCACATCCGGGTCTTGTCGCAAAATATGTCGGAGCCCTGTGGCAAAGGTCAGACCAATTTTAGGATGGACGGCGATTTGACCGATCCCCTTGAGTTTATACTCAACAGGATCTTCGATGGTCATGATGTTGGTCTCTTCGTTTAAAATTTCCCAAAGACCGCTGTAGAGGGTTGTGGTTTTTCCACTTCCTGTAGGGCCTGTCACCAGCACAATCCCCTCTGATAGAGAGACGAGACGGCGAAAAGTGTCGAGAGTGGCGGGGAGCATGCCGAGCTGGTCGAGACCTAAAATAACGTTGCTTTTGTCGAGGATGCGCAGCACAATACGCTCGCCATGAGCCACAGGGAGAGTGCTGACCCGAAAATCGATCTCCCTTCCTCCCATATTCAACTTGATACGGCCATCTTGGGGGAGGCGATGTTCTGCAATATCAAGCTTGGCCAGAACTTTGATGCGAGTTAGAAGTTGGGATTGGTATTCGGGAGCCGGCGCGTGGCGGGATTGAAGGACCCCATCAATCCGATATCGAATCTTAAGATCATTCTCAAAAGGCTCGAAGTGAATATCAGAGGCCCTTTGTCCGATTGCCTCACTCAAGATCAGGTTGAGGAGGCGGATAATCGGAGCATCTCCATTTGTTTCGAGAAGATCATAGGATTCAACCTCTCTCTCTTGAGGATCATTGGGCAGCTCATCGGACGAGAGATTGGCCAGAAAAGCTGAGGCGGCTCCCTCTTGGTGGTTGTAGCACTCATTGATAGCGGCGACTATTTTTTCTTGAGGCGCACAGACCGCCCGCACCTCCTTGTCGAGCATCAGTCGGAGATCATCGAGGGCATCAAGATTGAGAGGATCGGCTATTGCCACTGTTATATTTTCATCACTCTCTTTGATGGGCATGAGGTGATTTTTCTTCACAAAGAGATAGGGGATCTTTTTTGCCAAGATTTTAGGAATGTCGAGATTGATTTCGTCGATCACTTCCATCCCAAGTTGTCGAGCTAAAGCTATCTTATCGCCCATCATATTCCCCTTGGCCTTCTCTAGCCGCTGTTGCAAATGTCCCATCTCGGCCGAAGAGAGCGGTCAGCCCTCCTTGAAAACGTTTGTTACGCTCGCGATCTTTGGCTTCGACCAGTTCATGCATAAATTCAGGGAGATCTCCTGGCCGCTTCTTGAGTTCTTCTTTTCGGATTCTTTCGGCATCTTCGAACGGATCGGAGATAATTTTTGGTGTGATAAAGACAAACATCTCGGTGCTATTATCAGTCATATCTGTGGTGCTGAAGAGTTTCCCCAACCCCGGAATTTCTCCTAAAAAGGGGATGCTCTCTTTGCTATCCTCTGTGCTCTTTCTCCGTAACCCTCCGAGGATCACCGTCTGTCCATCAGCGATACGCACATGATTATTGATATGCCGTCTCGTCACATCCGGACGGTTCTCTTTATTGTTTTTTGTGGTGTCGAAGGTGATATCGGTATCCAAAGTCACAAACCCTTCTGACTCGCCATCTTCATCGGATACGTTAATGGTAGGAGTGATCTCTATTGTGATCCCATATTGTGAGCGTGAGTATGTGGTGTTTTTGTCTTTATCGGCGCCGTTATAGATAGAGATTTCATCGACGATGGCAATCTTTGCGGGAGTTTGGTTAATGGTTGTGACCGAAGGGCTCGCACTGATCTGGACATCCTCTTGGCTAAGTAGAAAATTATAAGCCAAATCATACGCAGGAATTACACTCCCTTTGTTGTGACTGATCAAAAATTCTAAAATACCACTCCCTACTTTACTCCAGCTCAAACCACCACGGCTTTCGTTGGAAGCGCTTGTACCTAATCTGAGGAGATTGAGTCCAAATTTATTTTTATTGGATACCTTCTTCTCGAAAAGCAGCACCTCCAGCTGCACCATTTTCTTGGGAACATCCAGTTTTTTCAGCAGTTCTTTGATCTTCGGCAGCGCACTCTGTTCGACGACCATGATGATAGAACCGGTCTTTGCATCGACAATAAAATTGTTCTGACCATCGGAAGTTTTATGGGAGACGTGCTGCTTCCCGGGCTTGGCAGCTGCCGGCTGTACAATGAGAGGCTCTTTTTTCACCTCTTCTTTGGTGGTTTCTTTGGCTTTCTTCTCCTTCACGCCAGTTAAAGAGGCTCCTCCCACAAGCTGGTCATAGACTTTGGCCAAGGTATTGGCGAGATCTTCAGCATCAGAGTGTTTGGCCGTGTACCAGAAGATCGTTTTCTCTTGAGGATTCTCGATCTGATCCTCAACATCCCGAATCAACTTCACCGCCTTGCTTACCTCATCCTTGGTGCCAAATAGAAAGAGGGCATGAGAGAGAGTTTGAAGAGGGACAATTTTGAGACTCAGCATATCCTCTCCGGTTTTCAGGTTGAGAAAAGCGGAGTTGAGGATGGTCTCCATCTGCTGGGCATCGATCTTGGATGAGGTCACAAGCTGATAGTCTTGGTGGTGGTTCCCCGTTTTGACAAAATCGTAGAGTTTAAGCAATTCCTTGATCATTTCAGCCGAAGAGACAATAAAAATATCTCCCCCAATCACGTGTAGAGTGGTCGTCATTGGGTTGGAAAATTTCTGTAAAAATTGCAAAACTCCGCGAGGATCTGGGGTGTCGGGCGAGAGAACAAAGCAAACGCGGGCTAGGTTGGGCAAAATATCCAGATCATGAGGATCACTTGTGATATGCTTAAGCCCCAATGAGGGCTGAGTGCGCAGAAAGAAGAGCTCCCGAAGATAGGGATTAAGCTGCCGAACTCCCACCCCATGGCCAGATAAGATCAGTTCCAGACACTCATTCCAAGATTCTCGAGGGATCGGTAAGTTGGAGTTGATGCTGAGGCGGACGCCACCCACTTCTGGAGGGACGAGATAGACACAATCTTGGGCTCCATAGTCCGTGACCAGTTGCAACAAGGTGGTGTCGGGCTGATGCCAGAGCGCATAGTTGTCATTTTGCATCAAAGATGAGGTTTCATCCCGCCACATCTCCTCAATTTCGGTGATCTCTGCTTTTAGAGAGTTGATCTCATTGAGTAACTCAAGAAAGCTGGCCTCGTCACATTGTGAGGTATAAAGTTCTGAGACTCTGCCATAGAGACTTTTCAAACTATGGCGTTTTTCCGCGAGCATCCGATTGACTGATTTGAGCTGCGCCTCTGTTTCCTGATCCAGCTCATGGTCGCTTTGCTGAAAGCTCTCTTTTTTCTCAGCGATCGTGTATGCATAGATCATGGGGAGCAGTAATAGTAAGAAAATCCTCTTTCTCATTCGTTTTCACCATCTGTTTCTAGTTCAGCTTTTAACGAATGAGGAGGAGAAATGAGGTGTTCGGGGGCTGGCGGAGAGAGAGTTAAGTTGGTGTAGTTATTGATGAGAGGATTTTGTGATGCCGGGAGGTCGACCATCTCGCAATGAGTTCGCGAGGAGTTAAAGAGCTGCCCAATCAGAGTTTGCCGCCCATTTTTTTTCACCATTTTGTTGAGAACAAAGAGAGGACCTTTGAGCTTTTGATTGACGTAGTCATCGACTTCATCGGGGGATTCAATTTTATGCCAGCCCTCACCGGTGAGAACAAGCCAGTCGTGAGGTTTTAATACCAGCCGATTAGACTGCGCTTCCACGATAAATTGAGCCCAAGTTTTCGCTCCCACAAACTTAAATTCATTCAACAGATCGGGCAGTTTTTCATGCTCCTGCGTTCGGATTAAGTTGAGCACAATCTTGCCCTTCCCTTCGCCATCCCAGAGCTCGAAGTTCATGACTTTTTCGTTGACCTTCTTCAATACCAGCAGAGGATAATCCGCCGTCACCATCGACTCGGTGACAACGACCCATCGATCCTTGTCCCAGATCAACATATCCCCCGCTTTTACAAAGCAGGAGTAAGGAATTTCTCCGGTAGAAAAGTCTATTTTTTCTCGTCCCACACTATCGGCAAACTCTTCTCCTCCATACTCCTCGAGGAAAATATCGGAACCGACCCAGCGTGCTCGTTGCCTGACAAGTAGAGAGGCATCAACCCTAGCCCCACCGATTTCCCATCCAGGAGCAGGCCCTTTGCGCACTTCTTGTGAGCGCACCAAAAAAGAGCGGTAATCAGAAGGTGTGGCAACGACACCCCCTTTTTCGTTGAGCATGCCAACGACAACCTCTGCCCCCTCTCCTTCCCCGGATACCAGTTCGATCCAGAGAGGGGTTGGCTGATTGTTTGGATTAAAATGGTAGCTCCCCTTTGAGAAGTTGTGGGCCGGTTCGTTCCACAAAGGCGTTGATTGATTACTGCTTTTTTGAGAGCGTCCCATGAGAAGCGAAGAAAAATTGCCTTCATAGGTTAGATAGATCTTCTCATGGAGTTTGACACCCTTGGGCTTCTCCTCATCTTTGAGGGCAATATGAAAGAGCGCCTCGCTCGAAAGAATGTCTGGGCGCCCATTCTTTCCGTAGAAGAGTACCTCCTTTCTCAAATCAGGAAGCTCCATCTCCGGAGCTTCCCATTTCAGAGCAAAAGGTCCCTCTCCAATCCTTCGATAGGCCCCATCCCTTTGAATAAAAGGGTTTTTTGGTAACACATCTTTGGAAGAATAAGAGGCGGAGGCTAAGGAAATGGTTTCGGTTCTATTTTTGGATAGAAGGAAAAAGAGTGCAGCAAGAGTCACTCCAATTAAAGCCACAAGCAATAGATTAACAACAGCAAGCCAACGCATAAACAAACAACAAAAGCAAAACGATTTTTGGTAAGCGTTCAGAGTATTTACCCGTTTGCTTGTGTCATCCGAGCACGCCATCTCTCCCAACTCTCTCGTCACCCATAGCACTTTGGCTATGGCCTCCTCGAGATTTGTGAGATCTAGCACACTCGGATGCCCCCTTCAAACAGGACATCCTCTGAACACTAACTTTGGAGCCAGCAGAATAACGAAACGCATAAAAAAAGGCAATTCACACTTTTTTGTTTTATTTAGTTTTTATAAATCCAGCTGCCGCTAACTATCGTCATACTATCGAACTTTTTTTATAAAACTGAGGCGGATTCATAAAGCCCTGGATATAAACACCCACCCACTTTAGCTTCAAATGTTTTGTTGAATTTCTCTTTCGGATTAGGTAGTGTCATCTTAGGAATACAATTGGAGGTTATGATGGCTGAAGAAGAGAAGCCACCCGAAGAGAAAAAAGAGAAGAAAAAGTTTGAGATAAAGAATGAAAAAGTCCAGCGAGCGAAAGAGTTTATTGGTAATCGCTGGGCTGAAGTTGGGTCAGGATGTTTGATGGTCATAGGTCTGATTCTCTCATTTTTCTATGCGTGGATTGGAGGAGTTTTAGTAGGTTTCGCCGTAGGCCTCTGTTTTTATGATGGAATCAGTGCCTACTTCGTGAAACTGAACGACTACTACATGGCTCAAGGACTTTTTAAAACACTGATGTTTATAGGAATGGCGCTCTACCTTTTGCTCATAGCCCCCCTATTTTTAATTGCCATTGTGGTGGGCTATGGAGTAGCAGCCCTCTGTCATTGGGGTCTTGATAAAGAGTAGAATTGTAAATTTAATTTAAAGAGTGATATCTTGTTTTTTACAATGATATCAGCTCTAGCCCTGAATAGATTTAAGCGCATTTCGCTCGAAGCATCACTAACCTTTGAATCGGGGCTCTATGCATTTGAAGAACACCGCCATTTTTCGCTCACCGGCAGGCAAAAAGAGTCTCCCTTTCTTCGTCTAACCCATTCGAAATTGCAGTTTATCGTGATGGATCCCTTTGAGGCTTGCCCGGACTACGAGCCTCATCTAGGTGAAACACCTTTCCAGAAGCCGGCTTTTCTTTTGGCGATCGTCTGCCTGCAGCAAGATCACTACACCATCAATCTGGCAGCGCCCCTGCTGATTGAGTGGGAGCAGCGCCGAGGTCGGCAACTGCTTATCCCGGACGAACCGAACGAATTCCTCATTGATAAACATCGGAGTTAAAAGTTGTAGGTGAGTCCGCCTTCGCCTAGAATGCGCTGGCTTCGGGCGCTGTCAAAGGAGGCCTCGAGGTTGGCAAAGAGATGGAAGCGGCCTAGTGTTTGGCTGCCTCTAAACCCTAGGAGAAAAGCGCCCAGATTCTTGGGACCCTCTTGGTCAAAC
>SDBU01005584.1_pt1 | contig 14998 bp, 15 predicted proteins | sample 2277071 | NCBI WGS metagenome assembly SDBU01 (sample SAMN10397929, study PRJNA504765) | marine sediment metagenome | isolation source: marine sediment core GS08_GC12, 126 cmbsf | place: Arctic Ocean: Gakkel Ridge, Loki's castle | collected 2008
ACGAGAAGGCGGCTTTGGAATATGTAGAGGCGGCTAAACAAAAAGTGAAGAGAATAACCGGTACCGATAAAGCATTTTGGCCAGATGAGTATGAGGGTAAACCCGAACTGGTAGCTTATATGGAAGAGGCAGTCATTCTTGGCGACTGCCTGAGCGCCTGTAAGTATTGCGGTTCGTTTCTTAATTATCCTTTTCAGGAAAACTACTATGCCGCACTCTTGTCAGCCGGTACCGGTATTGATATCAGCGTTGATAAGCTCTTTAATTTAGCTAAGAAGGTGAAGAATCTGGAGCGAGCGTACAATGTTAGAGAAGGCATGACTCGCGAGATGGATTCCTTGCCTAAGAGTTTTATAAATCAAACCGTTAACTATACCAGATTTGATTACCAGGACGTTAAGAACATCCGTAAGATACAACGAAGTGCAATACTGGAATCAAACAAGTTTGAGGAAATGAAAAGTAGATACTATGCGCTGAGGGGATGGGATGTTGCTACTGGGATTCCCACCCGAGAAGCCTTGGAGCAAACAGGGCTCGGAGATGTTGCCCGGGACCTTGAAAAAAGAGGCAAGTTACCTAAGAAATCACCGGAGGGGCAAAGCGAAACAGAGGAGCGTTAGCTCCCTTTCTTCACTAGGTAGGCGATTCCGGGGTACTTGCCGTGATAATTAGCTATCCCTTAGGTTACCTGTACGTCGTTCGTAGCATGAGAGTTCATAATGATGTTAGTGTAACCAGGTGACCAAATACAAGGTTCTACAACCTAACTAATTGTCCATATCGAGAAGACGAGGTACAATGGTGAATCTCGATTGGGTAGCGCAATTAATATTGTAGATAATATTCTAGAATTTGTGTTGAGACCTGCAAAATCAGCTTAAGAGGAAACGCCATCAGGAAATTCAGCTTTCGCTCGCTTTTTCCAGGGCTGCTGCCTCTTTTTATATTGGCACACTTTGTGCATCACCTGGTGACGGCACTCCCGGTACCCCTTTTGCCGATGATCCGCAGTGACTTTGCCCTTGATTACACCCGGTCTGGATTGGTAATCTCGGCATTCCAGTTGTCATATGGCATCAGCCAGTTGCCCGCGGGGTGGCTCGCCGACCGTATTGGGCCCCGCATATTAATTGCCCTAGGCATCTGCGGTGTGGCCCTGGCTGGATTTTTAGTCGGCCTTTCACAAACCTATATTATGATGATTGTCTTCTTAGTGCTGATGGGGGTGCTGGGTGGCGGTTATCACCCGGCCGCTCCGGCACTGATTTCAACGTTGGTTGAGCCGAAAAAGCGGGGACGGGCACTGGGGTTCCACTTGAGTGGCGGCAGCGCCAGCTACTTCCTTGCTCCGCTTATAGGCGCTGCCATTGCTATGGTCTGGGGCTGGCGCGGCTCATTCATCGCACTGGCTGTCCCCACTATTGTATTCGGAATCGCATTTTACGTGCTCCTGGGACGGCTACCAGCCACAAAGAAAGCTGGGCATAGGATAATTAGCACTGACACCGAGACGCCACCCACTCCAGGCCGTTGGCGTCGTCTGGTAGCGTTTATTGTTCTAGTCTCATTCACCCAAGCCATGATTTTTGCTACAATATCATTCATCCCCCTGTTCCTGGTCGACCAGTTTAGCGCTAGCGAGGAGGCAGCTGCGGCTCTCATAGCCCTTTACTACTCTGCCGGACTCTGGGCAGCCCCTCTGGGCGGATACCTCTCCGACCGCTGGGGGAGGGTGCTGGTGGTACTGACAATGTGCTTCATTGCTGGCCCTATCATCTACCTGCTCAACCTGGTGCCTTATGTCTGGGGAATCGGTGCCTTACTGGTTACTATTGGAATGATTACGTATATCCGCGGGCCGGCGGCAGAAGCGTATATCATTGGCCAGACCTCAGAGCGCAACCGCTCGACAATACTCGGCATCTACTATTTCAGCGGCATAGAAGGTGGCGGTGCATTAACGCCGCTAATGGGTTATCTCATTGACCAACTCGGCTTCTACCCTAGCTTCACTATTGCGAGTGCTGCTCTGGTCGTAGTGACCCTGGTCTGTTCTATATGGCTGTGGGGCAGCCATGACTGACTGCATTTCGTCTGTCAATCCATCCTCGCCTTAAGAGGGTATAGATGTGCAGGTCGCTCTTACATACGGGGACTGGATAGAGGAAAAAAGGAAACGTGAAAGGCAGGGCAAGAAAGGCTATTTACAATGGATAGGCAAAACACTAGAGCTGTTGCATTTTCCTGGTATTAAAGTGAACCCAACAGAACTAAAGGAAGTAACCAGCTAGAAAGTTAAGCAAACCTCAAAAAGTGCTGGAAAATCAATAGAAGCCTCAAAGCTTAGTTATAGATATGGAGCGGGTGATGGGATTCGAACCCACGACGTCTTACTTGGGAAGCAAGCACTCTTCCGCTGAGTTACACCCGCAAAACTAATCTACATCTAGAATCTACACCAAAAGTAATACAAAATCAAGTTGTAGACCGCTTAATTCTCGAAAACCTTGTTCCAACTACCCTTTAATCTCTGACCAATTGAAAGGTACCACCGTGCGGTCAAGGTGGAGATTAATCTCTTACCTTATGAGACGCCCGGTGCCCTCGAAGAAGTGCTCAGGTCATTTGCCGAATACTACAATTACCAGCGCTATCACGAAGCCCTCGGGAGTGTCACCTTCCGGCTGATGTCTATATCGGGCGGCACCTTGAGGTGTTACAGTGCAGAAAAGAAACTAAGAGCGGGACAAGAGAGGCCCGGAAGAATTATAATAGAACCGCTAGGGAGCAGGGCTTTAGACTCTAAAGTGTCCATTATTTCCAGAGCCAAAATGTCCCACTTTCGCTGACGACATACAGTAATTACAAACTTACAGACGCAATTGGAATTACCAGGGGCTAAAAGGGGGTTACCCTTATTTCAAGTACTGAGCAGATCAATTCATCATAGACTTGGTCTATTTTCTACATATCGCCTGGACTTAACCTACCTTAAAAGTAATAATCGGGCTATATTTTAATCGTTTTGGGCTATATATTAAGATGATTCAAATGCTTATTTGACATAGCTGAGTAATGAGAGTTAGGATATGTATTCATGACCTTTGAAGTGTGAAACGATAAAGTACTGGAATTAATGGAATGCGAAAAAATTGTCTATGAGCACAAGGCCGTACGAGATTAGATGGCATGGCCGGGGTGGTCAGGGGACTATAACAGTTGCCAAGATAGTGGCACAGGCAGCCTACCTTAAAGGCTATCAAGGAGTAACCGCTACACCAGCATTTGGCGCTGAGAGGAGAGGCGCTCCGGTCAGCGCCTCAACCAGGATTTCCCAAGAACCAGTCATGGTCATGTCGCAGGTGGAAAGACCCAATGTGGTGGTAGTCCTGGACCACACCCTACTGAAACATCAGGAAGTAACCAGCGGACTGGGCAGGGAAGGATGGCTGGTGGTGAATTCCCGTCAACATCCAAAAGAGCTTAACATTAAAGGTAATTTCAACATCGCTACTGCTGATGCTACTAGAGTATGCGGGGAACTGGGATTGATAATCGCCGGCCTAACAGTGGTGAATACCGCCATATTAGGCGCATTTGTCCGCGCCACTCAAGTGGTGGACATAGCAAGCTTAGAAAAGGTAATAAGAGAAAGATTTGCCAAGAACCTTATAGATATTAATCTCACCGCAATTATGAAGACCTACGAGATAACCAAACTAGAGAAAATAAGGTAATAGAGAGTCATGGGAACCAGGAGTTGCAAGCATATATGTGATGAATCATCACCGGGCATTGGTGAAGCAGGCAGGACGGGAGAGTGGCGCATCGCCTTTCCCGTGATAGACCAGAAAAAGTGCATCCCAGCCAGGCAAAATAAGCCTACCTGTTTTCTATGCTGGCTCTATTGCCCGGATGCTGTCAATAGCAAAACCATACCTGTTCAGATAAATCTGGAATATTGCAAAGGATGCGGAATATGCGTGCAGGTATGCCCGGCACAGGCTATAACCATGGTAAATGAAGATGAGTCTGTTCTGAACAGGACAGATTGAGTGACTTTGATAAACAAAAAGACAGATAGAAAAACTAACATACAGATGCTTGATGGCAATCGGGCAGCGGCCCACGGGGCAAAACTCAGCCGGGTCCAGGTGATTGCTGCCTACCCAATTACACCCCAGACACCGCTTACTGAAGCGCTCTCTGAATTTGTAGAAGGAGGTAGCCTCAAAGCGGAGTATGTTGCCGTTGAGAGCGAGCACAGCGCCCTTACCGTATGCACTTCGGCCTCTATGGTGGGTGCCAGAACCTTCACTGCCACCAGTGCACATGGTTTAGCTTATATGCATGAGATGCTGCATTGGACTGCTGGGGCACGTCTTCCAGTGGTGCTAGCCTGCGTTAACCGTGCCATGGGAGCGCCCTGGAATATACTCAGTGACCAGCAGGACTCTATATCCCAACGGGATACTGGCTGGATACAAATATACGCTCGAAACAACCAGGAGATATTGGATTCTGTGATACAGGCTTATAAGATTGCTGAGGCAGTCTATGTACCGGTTATGGTTTGCTATGACGGTTTCGTATTATCTCACGCTGAAATGCCGGTGGGTGTTCCATCACAGGAGGATGTGGATAGATTTTTACCTTCGTACAAACCCCACACCATACTGGACCCGACCAATCCCAAGAATTATAACCTTGTAACCCTGGCCAATCCCAGGGTTAACGCTGAGGGCGTGCTCTGCCATGGATATATGGAACTAAGGTATCTTCTCCAAGAGGCTTTGCAAAACTCGAGAGAAATAATAAACAAGGTGGGCCAGGAATTTGGCGAATTATTTGGAAGAAGCTACGCCAATATGTTCTGGGAAGACAGGCTGGATGATGCTGACATAGTTATCGTAGCTATGGGCAGCCTGGCGATGGAGGCAATAGTGGCTGCAGATATGCTTCGGGAAGAAGGCCACAAGGTGGGTGTCCTTGGCTTGAGAGTGTTCAGACCATTCCCTAAAGCCGATTTGGTGAAGGCATTGAAAAAATCCCGCCTTATCGTGGTTTTCGATAAGAATATCAGCTATGGTTTGGAAGGAGCCACCTGCTCGGAAATCAAATCAGCCCTCTATGGAAGTGATGCAAATGCACTAATACGAAACTTTATTGTCGGACTGGGTGGTCGTGATGTCAAAGCCAGAGAGCTGGCTGACGCGGTAAACAAATCGCTGCCATTGCTGAAAAAAGGTGTTCTGAACAGCGAATATCCTGAATGGATATGTAATATTTGAGAGAGTCTGCGCGTTGAAAACTAATGCAGTCAACCTGACCGAAACAGAGTATCTACTGCCAGGCAACAGGACATGCCCTGGCTGTGCCTTGTCTCTTGCCTATCGCCATATTCTAAAAGCCCTGGAAGGGCAGGTTATTGTGACAGTGCCAGCCAGTTGCCTCACAGTACTTCACGGCATGTACCCAGTAACATCTGTCAATGTCCCCTGCGTAAATACGCCATTTGCCTCGACTGCGGCTTCAGCTACCGGTTTGGTTACCGGGCTGAAAGCGCTGGGCAGAAAGGGATTGACTGTATTGGCTATCGCCGGTGATGGAGGCACACATGACATAGGAATCCAGGCGTTGAGCGGAGCTGCTGAAAGACAGGACGATTTCATCTACGTCTGCTACGACAATGAAGGCTATATGAACACCGGCAATCAGCGCTCAGGCTCCACTCCCCTGGGCGCTATTACAGGTACTACACCTATTCGGGGCAAGCAGCAGAACGAGAAAGATATGATAGCGATAATGGAAGCCCATGGCATTCCCTATGTTGCTACCGCCAATGCTTCCTATCCCCTGGACCTTTACGAAAAAGTCAGGAAAGCAAAGGCAATAGAGGGAACCAGGTTCATACATGTATTTACACCCTGCCCCCCAGGATGGGGCTTTCCCTTCAGTGATACCATCAAAATCGGTGAGCTCGCCGTAAAAACCGGACGGGTTGTACTTTATGAGGTTGAGAACGGCATTTTTCGCCTCACCTCGACCAGTGAATCCATTGCCCGAAGAGGTAATCTAAGGCCAGTGAGAGATTATCTCATGAGACAGGGGAGATTTAATAACATTACCGAAGAGCAGATTAATGAAGTGCAGGACCAGATAAATGTCCGGTGGAAGCGTTGCCTAGACCGGGCAACCAATTTATAGTCTTCGGTTAATATCGAAGAATCAGCCTTTGGGAGGAGCTTTTGGATTTTGGTGAACCTCTGGTGATTGAGCAAGCTCTGAAATCAAAGTTCCTAGGTGCTTTAATCGGCGCTGGCATAGGTGATTCATTAGGAGCACCTTTCGAAGGGCGTCGTCAGGTTAAGCTCGAAGAAATTGAGACAATAGCCGAGAGACGGGAAGTTTTAACCTATACCGATGATACCCATATGATGATTGGCAGAGCTGAGTCTTTAATTAGGTCTGGGGGATTTGATGGCAAGTGTTAATTTGGGTAGGGCTGAAGAAGGCTTGCTCTTTCGTAAATAACGAGGCTTTGCATATCCATAGATTCAATCATTGAGAGTCTATTTTCATGAGTTCCTTTAACCGCTCAACTGTTTGGGGCAGAACCTTACCTATACTTTCCCAAAAGTGTAGATGAGCCGATTGGTCGAATGGAGTTTCACCTTGGTTGATGATTACCAACCGGGCCCCGCACCGGAGAGCCACTCTGGGCATATCAGCCGCTGGATAAACAACAAGGCTGGAGCCAACAACCACGAAGAGGTCGCAGTTTTGCGAATGTGAGTAAGAATCGGCTAGTTCCTTCTGGGGTAAAGACTGGCCAAAGTTAACCACGCTAGAGGCTAGTTTTCCTCCACAAAGGGGGCAGGCAATTTGGTCATCGAAGTTATCCAGAAGAAATTCACACTGCCTGCACCGCAGCTTGGTGATGTTACCATGTAGTTCTGCTAGCAAATCCGGGCTAATCCCTGACATCAAGTGGAGGTTGTCCACATTTTGGGAGATAAGGAAAGCTAATTCATCCAGTTTCTGGAGCTCAACAATAGCCATGTGCCCAGCGTTAGGCTCGGCTAAAGAAAAATCCCGTGTTTTCGAGGGAAGTCCCTTTGCCTGGCGGGTCCAAATACCGTCTGGCCCGCGGAAATCGGGGAGGCCTGACTCAGTGCTTATACCAGCACCTGTGAACACAACTAGGTGTTTTGCCTCAAACATCCAGTGAGCCAAGGTATTAATTCTCTGGCTTAAGTCTGATACCATCCATGTTTTCCTATCTCATCAATTCTAAAGTTATCAGTATAATTAAGCATCTGAGAATGTCAATGCTTTTCATCTCCCCTTACCCAATTCGCCTCTGCCGTCTCATCCAGTTATAGCATATCCTCCTGGGAATACCCATCTCAGCCAGAACCTGACTCTTACTTAGTGGTGAGGCGGCAACTCCAGCTAAGTCTCCGTTAATTTTAGCCCTTGAACTGTGCTATTTCCGTTGTGAAAGTGCAAAATTAGCAGTCAAGTTAATGATTAAATTCTTAATAGAAGTTTGTAAGGCAGGATGATTCTTAAGATTATCTTGCCTTCTTTGTAGAAGTACACAATTGACAATAAAGTTGGTTATATAGTATGCGTCAATTTAGGATTAGGCAATTAATAGATAGGGGATAGGCTTAAAGTAATTTAGAGAAGCACTACATAATGGCGTATTATCGCTGTACCTTGCTCTGAAAAGAGACTAGGCCGAAAGGTGCAGTTGAAATAACAAATGATTTAAATGTATAATAAGCAAATTAGGAGTGAAATGATGAACAAAAAGATTGTAACCATAAGTGCTCTCCTTCTTTTGGGCATCGTACTAGTTGCGAGCTGCTCATCGAAGGAATCTTCAACTACTTCTCCTGAGACACCCCCTCGTACAGAGTTACCCCCCAGCTTTTTTCTCCCAGAAGTTGAACGTATCGGTGTAGAGGAAGTGAAAGCGAAATTGGACGCGGGTTCCAATATAGTGATCATCGATTCCCGTTCCAAGACTAGCTATGAACAGGCTCATATTGCGGGGGCCATCTCCATTCCAGTAAAAACTATGGCCGAGCCTTACAACGATCTTGACGGCTATGATGAGATCATAACCTACTGTAGCTGACCGGACGAGGAAGATAGCGCCCGTGTGGCGAAGAAGCTTACAGAGGCAGGATACTCCAACGTAAAGGCAATCGAAGGAGGACTCGAGGCCTGGGAAAAGGCTGGCTTTCCGGTGGAATGAACAGCTCTGGGAAACCAGTAATCCATCTGTCACGATTCTTTATAGTTAAAATGAGGGGAAATATGGGGGTGGGGGGTTATTGTGGCCCGCTGACTATCACAAGAGATTATGCTGACTTGGCCATCCAGGTGAACCAGCACGCTTTGTTAGCGAATTCCTAGCCTTTCTTGTTGGGTCATCGCATGAGATAATCGTTATTCTTTTCCTACCTTACTTATGTTTGTCCTTAGCCTACACCTTAGGAAGTGAAAAGACAAGCAGCCTAACTTCGTTAAGCTCTCCTCTACGTCATCAAAACCCACTTTGTATATATGGTCGCACTAGATATAATATGTCTGGGCATGCCAAGTATATCTGGATCATATGCACCCACAGCTCATAAGTTGTCCTACTTTCCTTACCTCAAATATAACTATAAGACTATTACTTGGTTACTTCTCCTAGTTGATCAAGTAGGTTGAACAATTACTAAGAGCTGTGGGCTGTAAATGTAGAGTAGTCAGATGATGCTGTTGTAGCCATCAAAAATTCACTTTTAGCGTCATGTGGTTTCAATGAATTAGTACTAGCCCCAGGACTACACCAAAAGGTATTTCTGAGGGTGCTGTTGATATTCCGATGGGATATATTTCCCAGCCTGTCTTAGTCGCCAGGCCATAAGCATCAATCCCAACTCCTTCTATTGGGGCTCTTGCCTTTAGCGGAAATCGACAAGATTGCCCCGGAACAAGAGCGCTGCAATCGACATCAGGACAATATATTGCTTTGCACGGGCCGGTACCAAACGCCATGGCTAGGTAGTAGCTATCATAAAAGGCTTCAGCCTCGATCTTTGCAATTATTTCATACATTTTATGCAAATACGGTTCCCAGAGTTTTTTCGCACGAGCCTCAGGTCCTGCTATTTTCTCTGCCGGCACCTCCAGCTTGCATAATATGGCGTAGTGGAAATTCTTCACCTTTCTTCTCACGAAATCTAAATCTGGAGCATATGGAGGACAGTAGATATTACTTCCATATCTAGGACATAATGGTTGAATACACTTGCCTAGTACTCTCTCGTCAATCTCTATTGAATCGGCAGTAATGATCTTAGCATCGGTGGCTCCAAGCTCAATTGCTTTCCTCCGATATTTTTCTAGGTCACGTTGAAGAACCTCGTCAAAAATCTTTTCGGGAATTTTTTTCGCCATTTTTAACCTCCTTGTTAATAATTGGCCTTAACATTAAAAGTTATTATAGACCAAAATCCAAGCTAGTGTCATATTCCAAAGGTTTAACAATCTGACAAACTTTATAACTTATGAAATCCAAAACATGAAGCAGAAAGAGGGGGAAAAGACTATACTAAGTGACACGTTTTAAGCGGTCTTATTCTTTACCGTTCTTATGTGTACTTCAGTCCCCACAGTTTGAAAGTGAATTGGATAAACTACGGAAGGAGGAGACCTGCCATCCCTCTTGCCGCAATAGAGCCGTTATTCTCCGATAACCATGTCTCCCGTACTGTGTTGCCAACTCAATGTTTCGTGCCACCAGCCGCTCTTCTTCTCTTGTAATGTACTGATGGTGACGTTGTGTGGCTCTGGCTTGGCCTAATATCTTGCAAGCCTGTCGTTCAAGATCAGGGTCGGCTATTAAGGTTCTGGGATACCGGTAGAAATCCTCCCACAAATCTCTCTCTAATGGCATGTTTCCAGTCCGCAACGAGAGAAGGGACTCCTCAGTTTCATTACGCATATTTATATCTCCTTCACTCTCAGCATACCCTACCAGCTCAGGAACCAGCCCTTCTAAGACCACTCTTGGGATCTTTGAAAATGATACTAAATATCTTAAAGCTCTGAGTCGGTAGTCCGGCGGAGTCTGCGGTGCGGCAATCATTCTGAGGTATTCAATCACGCTTGACTGCAAATCAGCACTCAGGATATCTTTCCCGGCATCTACCACGAGAGCGAGCTCCTTCATTGTTGGCTCGCCAGGTTGAGGCTTTTATTGTGTAAGCCAGTCTGCCACCTGCCGCAGGATTTGCTTGCGGCGATCTTTTGTTAGAACCTGTTCTCTCTAAAGGAGCGATTAGTTTCTGTACCATTAGACTTGATAATCAATAACGTAGTAGCGAGCCTAACCAACAAAACATAGTTTTAGTATATGGAATAGGAAATAGTGATGGCTCCGGCTACTTTAGATTTGGTGTTTGCAGGCTACACCCTTCTATTGTAGCCGGAGCCATCTCCTTTGGTTATTCCATATACTAATCTGACGAAGTGTGCGACCCTTGTGCTCCGACAGGTCAGAAGAAAGCTATTATATAAAGACCTGACTGCCATCGGCAGAGTCGTACTTCCATGAGCCACACTTACTTCTTCATACTTGGCGATTAACAACCAGGTACCTCACCTTGATTATCACTGACAGATACCACTGGTAGGTAATTCGTATTCCTGTTCAACTTCGCTATCGCGACGGGTAAGCTCGTGCCAGAGCTGTTGAGGGATCGCATTCAGGCCCAAAATACATAATAGGGTATCTCAGTCCTCTGCTCCAGAGCGCTTTTAGTCCTTCAACTGCCTTCCTCATCACACCTGGTGGCAGCGCTAGAACTAATTCGTCATCGGTAACACCACCGAACCTCCTCTCCCCAAAACATGGAATAGCTAAGGCAGGTTTGCCGCTGGTATAGCACTGAGCTAATCCATCAGCACAAGCTCCCTCACCGATGAAGAAAAACTGGAAGCGCTCGTAGTCTTTAAATTGAAGGCCGTTCATCAATAGCATTAGCTGAGCAGGGTTACCGTAGATCAAGATAACATCAGGGTCAAATTTCCCAGAAGCTAGGGGGGCAAGCACAAGAGCCTCCCCAGTTGGGACCAGGGGATATACTGCCATTTGTTTTCTAGCTTCTTTTACTGTAGCAAACCAAGTAGTAGTGAAGTAGCCTGCTTCCCGAGAAATCTCCTCTTTAGTAGTATCCGCCAGACCATTAATTCTAGCACATCGCTCACCTAGGTTTTTTCTTGTTACCCCTATGGTCCAACCGCCCCTTCGAACCAATGTTGGTAACTGGCAAAAAGTGAAGCTGCGATCGAATCGCCTCACCTTTGGTATTTTCTCTAGTTCCTCCACTTTCTCCAGTCTCTTATAGGCAACAGGATATGTTCCTAAGTGAAGCAAGCTCTCCATCTCGCGGGTGAGTTCTACCCAATCAGTCACCTTTATTTTCTCCTTTCCTATTCCGTTACTTTTATCAGAAAATCTTAGACCTCCTGATGAGTAATAGTCAAGTTTCCGAACGACTCTATATATTTAACATTTTAGATTTCCTAATGTTTGTCACCCGGCCGCTTCTCTTGTTAACCTACACCAGCTATCGTGCGTAGATTGTCTGAGGTATGAAGTTCCTCGTATAACCGCTCCAGAGAGGACAAGAAAAAGGTTCTGTTATCTCAAGCGACACCTTGAACCTAAGTCAGGGTGTTGTGTTTATCGGACCAATAACCCGAAGGTCATTGGTTTAACCCCAAACACTCCTACACGAATTATTAAAAAAGATTTGGTTATGACACTGTTGCTTACATAGCACATGATTCAATTGGTTCTCATTGACAAACAAAGAAGGTCTGTGATATAAGTTTCAGTAATAAATAAAGAGATAGGAGGCGTAAAGTGGAGATTGAAAGGCCTGACCTTAGTTTTACCGTTGATGGGAAACTCATGCAAATGGCGATGGGTACTGTAGTCCGGGGAGCCGGCGGGTTTGTCTTCCTTACCGGCATGATAGGCGTAGACTACAAGACAGGTGCTTTTGCGGAAGGGCTAGAGGCTCAGACAAAACTAACGTGGGAAAACATCAAACGAAGCCTAGAAAAGGTTGGCTCGTCCCTAGATAATGTCTGCCACGTATTTTACTATATAGTAGGTTCCACTCCAGAGGAGATACGCGAGTCGATGGTTCCGAAGGTAACTAGAGTATCAACCGAGTTTTTCAAGGAACATTCCTCGCTCGCAGGCCGACCAGCGGGCACCGCAGTTGGAACGACAGGTCTTGTTGTGCCAGAAGTGCTTGTAGAAATACAGGTTACTGCAGCCGTTTCGTAGCTAATTTGACTGCTCTTACCAAAATCCTTTTATTGCCTAAATTACTTTTATTGTAGGCCTACTACTTGCGGGCCAAGTTCACCTTTTAGCATATCACTAACTGATCAGGACCTCGTACTTGCTCGATCAGACGGTAATCCTCTGGATCCAAATGTAGTTACACAAAGGAAACTTTTTATAGAATAGAAAGGCAAGGAGGGACGAGTAAATGATTCATGGATGGAGAGGGAAAATTGGGCTCCTAGCTCCACCTGGCGCGGCAGTTGCCCCTGAGTGTTGGAGACTGGCTCCAAAGGGAGTCACTATAATTACAACTCGAATGCCGTTACCAGAGGTTACACCTGAAGCACTTGCCAGAATGGTGGACCACATTGAAGATTACGCCACTCTGCTCAGTCAGGCAAAGGTGGACGTGATACTCTTCTGTTGCACATCGGGAAGTCTAATAAAGGGTATGGAGTACGACAAGGAGCTTATTAGCAAAATCGAAAGGCATGTAGGCATACCTACAATAACAACGTCGACAGCGTTAATTGAGAGTCTGAACACCTTAAAAGTGAAATCGGTCGTAGTCGCTACTCCCTATCCAAATGACATTAACCAACTAGAAAAAAGCTTCCTGGAAGATAGTGGCTTTAAAGTTACCGCCATCAAAGGGTTAGGATTACTAGAAACTCATAAGTATGCACTCGTCCAAGAGGAACAAATGTACCGGCTTGCCAAGGAGATATTCACCGAAGATGCTGACGCCATATTTATAAGCTGTACGGGGATTAGCGTTCTCGATATCATCGAGCCTTTAGAAAAAGATCTTAAAAGACCGGTCATTACTAGTATTCAGGTTTCAATGTGGGCTGCACTGAGAAAGCTAAATGTTAATGAAAAGATAGAGGGCCGTGGTAAACTGTTTATATTGTGATATCCAGTTATCCGTTCACGTAGTATTGGCATTCTGCTTCTTTTGAGGTATCCACCCCTCAACCTTAGTCACTACCGTCTAGTTGCCGCGGGCGTTGCACCTGTACTTCTCACCCGACCTTCTCAACAGTCGTGCTTGATACCCTCTCTCTCATCCTACCCGAGGAAGCATTTCGTTTATCGGTAGCTTTACCTAGATACCTCTTGCGAAGGACAATAGTTGACGAAGTGTTACAGGTCGTGCACTAATAGTAGTCTTAAAAGGTAAGTGTATCAATGATATATCGAGATGTAAATTAGGATAATGTTATGCTCGAACCTGTTACCCATACGATAACAGACCATTGACATGGAACGCTCGAAACCCTATAATCTAACAATTATATACAGCAGAACACCAAATTTCCAGCGGGAGGCGACTAACGAATGAAGGTTTTCAGAGCGGTAACACAGCTGTGCAGCGGTTGCCGCATGTGTGAGATTATGTGTTCGCTGAGCAAAACCGGCATGGTTAACCGCTATCGAGCGCGCATAAAAGTAGTTGTTTCAGAGGAAGGGATTTATTCCCCCGTTATTTGCCATCACTGTAAGAACCCTCCGTGTCTGACTGCCTGTCCCGTTCCTGAAGCTATGTATGAGCACAATGGTACCGGCGCTTTGGTGGTGGATGAGCAGAAATGTATAGGCTGTCTGGCCTGCGTAGAAGCTTGCCCTTTTGGTGCTATCCAGGTGGGCCCAGAAAAGGAGATACTCAAGTGTGACCTATGTGGTGCTGATCCTGTCTGCGTTAAATACTGTCCGCCCAGGCCAGAACACAGCCTCCCTCATCTCCCTTGGTCAGAGCAATCATGCCTGCAATATATAGAACCACATATGGTTAGCAAAGTGGAATAACTAAGAAGATGGAGAGATAGCATGTATGGTCGTGGACAAATTGTAAGAATCGATTTGACCAGTGGCAAGATAACGCGGCAGCCCATTCTACCTGAGCTAGAGAAGAAATACATCGGAGGCGAGGGTATTAACTCACGGCTTCTCTGGGAGTATTTTCTCAAGGTTGACCCGAGGATCGATCCCCTAAGCCCCGATAATGTTCTTATCGCGGGCATAGGCCCTCTAGCAGGAACAGGCTACGGTCAGGGGAGTAAGATGAAGTGGACCTTCAAATCGCCTACTTACAACATGTTTGGCGACAGCGCGAACTCAGGTGACTTCGTTTTGAGCATGAGAATGGCTGGCTACGACCATCTGGTAATCACCGGCAGAGCAAGCCAGCCATCGTATATCTGGATCGATGATGATAAAGTTGAGATCAGGGACGCAGCCCATCTCTGGGGTAAGGATACACTGGAAGCGGAGGCATTGATAAGGCAAGAACAGGGGGATACCGATGTGGAGACGGCGTTAATTGGAATTGCGCCTGAGAACGGCGTGCTCTTTGGTTCCATTATTGTTAGCCGTCACCGTGCTGCTGGTAGGACCGGAGGCGGTACGGTAATGGCGTCCAAGAACCTCAAGGGTATTGCCATTCGTGGTCGCAAGGGTATCCCCGTCTACGACCCTGAGGCCTTCCTCCAGGCAACCGATAAGTTGATAGCTGCCCTAAATAGAAACCACAGACATCTGGATGGCTGGAGGAGATTTGGCACACTTCTCATAACTGGGTCTTACCAGCGGTTAGGGCTAAACGCTTATCGTAACAATCAGCAC
>SDBU01005585.1_pt1 | contig 14997 bp, 17 predicted proteins | sample 2277071 | NCBI WGS metagenome assembly SDBU01 (sample SAMN10397929, study PRJNA504765) | marine sediment metagenome | isolation source: marine sediment core GS08_GC12, 126 cmbsf | place: Arctic Ocean: Gakkel Ridge, Loki's castle | collected 2008
TCCCAGCCGTATGCGCTGATTGTGGTAAGGAAACCGAGGTCCCGTTCCAGCCCCGCGAAGGTAGACCGGTGTATTGTAGTGAGTGCTATAGTAAGATCAGACTGAGTAGATAACCCCCGCTTGATCTTAAGGACTTACATGGGCTAAGGGGTATATGGTCTATGTATGTTCCTAGAATGTGTTGGTGTGTTATGTCATTGGGAGTTTCCATACGTGAAGGTGAAACCCAAGATGGGTTGCTGAGACGCTTCCAAAAGGTGATACAGATGGATGGAATCCTGCGTGAGGCAAAAGCCCATCGCCATTTCTTATCCAAGAGAGAAGTTGCACGCTTGAAAGCAAAAAAGAACGCAAGGCGCAGACGTCTCGGGAGGTAACACTGGATCGCACTAAAAAGTGTATGGCTACGCAGATGATTATGGCCAGACTCCGAAAAGGTATTACTTGACACACTGTCGATAGACAGTTAGGAAATGGTTACATAATTTGGCAAAAGGGATACCAAGCCTAGAAGGTCAAGCCACAATTCCTAGCCTCAAAAGGAAAACACTAATAGCAGCCGGGTGCGACCTCCACTCCCAAAGGAGCGATATAACCAACCACCAGTTCCACTGCCGCTTTACCCTTCTCCGTTAAATACCGCTCTGGGTCTTCCGTTTCGGACTTAGACTCACCGCGCTGGCCCGAATAGATTTCAATCGGCCGCCTGCCGTATCCCCTCCAGTAATGACCACATCCTTCTTTCTATCAACAAGGTAGATAAATCCCTCGCTCTCCATCCTGGCCAGATCGCCGGCATACAGCCAGCCATTCTTAATGGTTTCCGCCGTCCTCTCTGGATTCTTATAGTATTCCTTCCAGTGTTTGACCAGACTAGGGGGTACAGGTTGGGCGCCTGTGTGCATAAGACGCCAGTAGCTAAAGGTCATAGTCCTTCTTCCCTTAGCTCGACCACCCACAATCAGGCTGCCAAACCAGTGCATCTCGGCACCGGTGTGGTACAAGGTGGGGAAGGAGGACAAAATTACCCTCATGCGTTTGATAGTGATGCCGGTTCTCGGTGATAGCCGCACATTCCATGTTTTTGTGGGTAAGAAGTATCGGCTTTGGCGCTCCGGTAGTACCCGCAGCAGTCAATATCTGACAGTTCAAATATCTCCCGAGATTTTAATGAGATTTAAACGCTAATTTTATGAGCAATTAATCTTGTCGCCTTAAGATAAAACTGAGGTGACCTCATATCAGGTGAAGCCCTTCTATATATTAGGAACCTGTAGCCAGGGTGAAGGCTATCCTGCCTGAAGGATTGAAGGGGGGGCCCCAGCCTTTAACAGCGGACGAGCCGAAGACGGAATATAGTGCCAGGCAACTGGACCCTATTGTGGCCGGAATACTAGCCCAAGAGACCATTGAAGTACAGCGTGCTGCAGTGGCAATCCTCACCCTTTTGAAGAGTATTGCCAGGTCCCGCGAGTGATAGCTATAGCCCTTGTTGGTGACATCCTGTGAAGAGGAGGGTTAGCCTGGGACTGAGCAACTGGCCAGTGGTGGTTAGAAGCGCTCTCAAGGAGGCTATTTGTGTGTCCGCTAGGACTGGTCTGCTATCCTTCCTGTTTTTGGTGGAAAGAAGGTAAATGCACGTTCCCAAGACAGGGCAGGTAGGAGATAAAAGATGCCCAAGAGCATTCCACCAAGCGGTAGTATACCACCCAATCAAGAGGTGAAAGGCAAACAGAACTGAAACCTCTTCAGGCCCACTACAAGATAAAGCGACATATGCCCCTTTACACTCAAAAGGCGAACCAAGACTTGCTTCTTTCCTCACCGTACTTGTGTCCTCTATGTCAAAAGTACCATCGATAACCCACACCAGTAACATCTCCTGCCTTCCACCAAGCCACACTATCCCATGTGCCTGCTGGCACATTTTGACATTTTATGGTACAATTGTCACATGGTATCTGCTCACGACTTTGGCGCCAGGTGCGGAGTAGAAGCCAGCAGGCAAAGAAACATGGACCCAAGTAGCAAGAACATGGCTCTCGATTTACTCCTGGAGAAGGTGTATCGTGATAGCGGGTACGATTTTCGGGAGTACAGGCGTGGCACTGTGACGCGCCGTTTGCAAAGGAGACTATATGCAACCGGAGCGAGGACGTATCCGGAGTACATGCGTTTTGTGGATACCCATCCTGAAGAGTATCAGCGTCTTGTCGAGGACTTCACCATAAAGGTAAGCGGTTTTTTTAGACACCCTTACGCCTTTCAGCAACTGGCCCGGCTCGTGTTACCCGAACTCCTGTCAGACAAAAGAGACCGAGGACAGCAAGACCTGAGTATCTGGAGCACGGCCTGTGCCCGGGGCGAGGAGCCGTACTCTATTGCCATACTGCTTACAGATTCCCTGGGAGACAAGCTAAAGGGCCTCAACGTATCAATCCACGCCACTGACATCAGCAGGCATGCTCTGAGTGAGGCACAGGCAGGACTCTACCCCCTCAAGGAGACAGAGGCTCTCTCTCCTGGCATCCTGACGAGCTATTTCGTGCGCCAAGGTGAACATTATGCGGTGAACAGTGACATCAGACAAATGGTCAACTTCTCTTACTTTGATTTGGCCTCCAGCAAAACCCCATCCTTTATGAATTTAGACTGCATATTTTGTCGCAACATTTTGATATATCTGCAGAAGCAACTCCAGGAGAGGGTTCTCGGCATATTATGTAACTCCATTGCCACCCCCGGCTACCTGATTCTGGGCGAGGTAGAAACGCTGCCAGACAGCCTGCGGGGGCAGTTAGACTGTCTTGATGCCAAGGCAAAGATATACAAGAAGACATTGAGGAGTGATCATGCCTAAAAAGGGTGAAGGACTAAGTGGCACGTCTTCCTGGGACATCCCCGAGCGCGAGCAGGTGAAGGAGATCGACCCTGAGGTAACCGTGATTATGATGACCGGTTATTCTGAGGAAGAGCTGGTAAGGAGGGCAATATCCCAAGGGGCCTACACCTGCATTTATAAACCGTTTGACGTGGAAAGGATATTGATATTGATCGGTCAGATTTCCCGGCAAAGGAGCAAGTAGCAAATGTCCTCGGCAGCAAACATTTTGGTGACTGATGATGACATCACTACGCTAACGACTTTGTCCGCAGGACTGGAAGATATGGGGTACAAGGTGACCACTGCTGTCAACGGACACGAGGCGCTAGCGCTGATTAAAAGACAGCTATTCAACATTGTCATCGCCGATATAAATCTGCCTGATATCAGTGGGCTGGAGATACTGGAGACGACAAAGAAACTTAATCCAGAGGCAGCAGTAATCATAATAACTGGTCATGCCAGCATCGAAACGGCAGTGGATGCCATCAACGAAGGAGCGTATGCCTACATCATCAAGCCAGCGGCTATGAATGAATTGGATACCGTAATCAACAATGCCCTAAGAGAGCAGCGGCTGCTGATTGAAAACCGGGAACTGGTGGAAAGTCTGCAGCAATCCAACAAACGCCTAGAGGAAGCCAACAGGGCACTGGAACAAGTGAGCCACGCGAAGTCGGATTTTATGGCTAAAATGAGCCACGAGTTGCGCACCCCGCTAAATTCCATCATTGGCTTCTCAGAGGTACTGCTTGCTAAGACAATGTCACCTATCGGCCAGACAACGCATGACGAGTTTCTTGGTTACATTCACACCAGCGCCAAGCATCTTCTCCAGCTCATTGACAGTATACTCGACCTTTCTAAAATAGAGTCGGGCAAGATGACACTAGAGCCAGGTGAGTTTGACCTGGCAGTGCTCCTGGAGGATGTCAAGATGACTGTCCTACCTATACTAGCCACTAAGAAACAGAGGCTAGAAATAGAAGTAGGGAAAAACATAGCCACTCTATTTGCTGACGAGCCCAAGATGAGGCAAATTCTCTTCAACCTTCTCTCTAATGCTCACAAATTTACCCGGATTGGCGGCAAAATAAGGATAGTCTGCCAGATGGAAAGTCCTCGTCTGCTCCACTGTTCCGTGATCGATAATGGTATCGGCATAAGCCGGCAAGACCAGCAACGAATATTTGAGGAGTTTGGTCAGGTGAGGAGAAGCTCCAAGGCCAGGGGACAGGGGGTAGGGCTCGGTCTATCGATAGCCAAGAGGCTGGTAGACCTGCATGGTGGCAATATCTGGGTGATAAGCGAGCTGGGCTGCGGTAGTACTTTTACCTTCTCCATCCCCATCGCCAGGAAAGGAGGCAGCTAGATGTCCGACAAGAGATTAAAGGGTAGATTGAAGGAGAGGGGGTAAGGGAATAAAGGGGGTAGGGGTTGATAAACGATAAGAGAATACTGCTTGTAGAAGATGACTTTATGAACATGAGACTGGCTCAGCATATCCTGGAGGTGGAGGGATATACCGTTCTCAAAGCAGCTACAGCCCAGGAGGCACTGGAACAGATCGAATCCGCTCTTCCTGACCTTATCCTGATGGATGTGCAACTGCCGGATATGGATGGTATGACAGTGGTCAAGATACTCAGAGAGAACACCAGGACCAGAGATACTACCATCCTGGCGTTAACTGCCTGCGCTATGAAAGGAGACCGGGAAAGGATACTACAAATGGGGTGTGATGGGTACATCTCCAAGCCGATTGATATCCAAGACTTTGTCAACGCTGTAAAGAGGTTCCTTAATCCAAGGACGTGAAAGGAAATGAAAAAGGTACTTGTTATTGACGATGATGTCATGCTGGTACGGCTTATCGAGCACAACCTGAGCCAGGCTGGAGCTAAGGTGGTCAAAGCTCACAGCGGCTATGAAGGTATCTCACTGGTTCGCACCGAGCAGCCAGACCTGGTCATTCTTGATATCGTCCTTCCGGATATAGATGGCTGGGAGGTGCTGCAACGCGTTCGCCAGATCTCAAAGGTTCCCATACTCATGCTGACGATTAAGGAAAACGAAGACGATATAGTGCGCGCACTGGACCAAGGTGCCGATGATTACTGCACCAAACCAGTGGGGATGCGAGAACTTGCCGCCCGGGTGCAGGCTATTTTCCGCCGTGCCGAGCTGTACGACTCGAAGAAACAAGTGGAATTCGCTGATAATTTCCTTAAGGTAAACCTGGCTGAGCAAACGGTCTTCAAGAATGGAAAAGAGGTAAGGCTAACACCTATGGAATTCAATCTCGTCCATTACCTGCTAACCAGAGCTGGTCATTTTATCAAGCCACGGGAAATCCTGAGCCAAATCTGGGGACAGGAATACGTTGACGATGTAGACTTACTGCGCACTTGCATCTGGCAGCTACGCCGCAAGCTAGAACCCAACCCGGCACAGCCCAGTTATATAATCAACCGTCCCGGCTTCGGCTACCAGTTCAATAGAAGATCGCCCGACCACTCATAGATACACTGTATCACAGGCAGCCTAACCAGGACTCAGCACAAGCTGGACTACTGCCCTAATAAGCGTCACCTCGGACATAGGTGGCGCTTATGTATTTCTGATTATATCCTAATGCTTCCCTTATCCCAATTTTATGAGTTTTTTATGGCAAAGGTGTTATTGTATGACTAGATTCGGTTAGGCAAACAGTGTGGGAAATATCCCACGCCCTAGCCAACAAAAATCAAAGGAGGAGCAAACAAATGGAAAAGAGGAAAGTACTTATCGCCGACGACGAGCTGTACATCAGACTGCTGATGGGCAGCGCTCTGGGAGGAAGCTACACCATTCTTGAAGCAAGCGATGGTGAGGAGGCAATAGATATAGCTCGCAGCCAAAAACCTGACCTCATCCTGATGGATATCATGATGCCCAAGCTGGATGGAATAGGCGCTTGCTACATCCTGAAGTCCGATATTAATACCAGGGCGATACCCGTTATCATGGTCAGCGTCAGGACTGACAGGCTCGACCAGGACTACAGTAAAGACATGGGTGCCGATGATTATCTGACCAAGCCCTTCAACGTCCAGGCCTTGCTGAATAAGGTCAAGCAGTATGAACTGGCCACCAGCCCAATCGCCTCCTGAGTTGGCTTCAGGCTAGAACAGTCGCAGCACATGGCATATCGGTAGCAACCCGTTCTCACCATTACTTTAGGATACACTGGGTGGAGGAAACAGACATGACAACAAAACTGGCCGCAGATGCAATGAATAACACTCACAATCACAGGCCCTTGAGTGTATTGAGGAACCGCCATATATGGTATCTCACTCTCCTCATCCTTGCCGCCTCAATATTGGCCTTCCATGATTTCCTTCTACATGCTGTTGGTTTGCCCCATACAGGGTGGGGCGCCATTTTTGAAGCTCATAGCCTGCATTGGATTTTATTCTTACTACCACTATTGTATGGGACATATGTGTTCGGAGTAAGGGGCGCAGTAATAATTATCCCCATTGTTACATCACTCTTTATATCCCATACTGTGTTCCTATTACCTGCTGGTCTCGAGCACTTGTTCGCAGACATGGCATTTTTTGTTTTGGTTTGTATTATGGGCATCTTAATGGCTGTCTCGAGGAATCAGCGGGAGCAAGTCCGGAAAGCTTATATTGCCGCCGTAGAATCGGAAGAGTTGTTCAAAACTATGTCCAATAGTTCGCCAGTTGGTATCTACATTGTCCAGGATGGGAAGTTCCAACTCGTTAACCCCCAGTTTCAGAAACTTACCGGCTACAGTGAAGATGAATTGCTGGGCATGGATCCTCTGAGACTAGTCCTCGCCGAGGACAGGAGTATAGTCAGGGAAAATGCGGTGAAGATGTTGAAGGGACATCGGTCTTCCCCGTATGAATACAGGGTTGTTAACAAAGCTGGGGAGACCAGATGGGTCATAGAGACGGTTACTTCCATCTATTACCAGGGAAGACGAGCAGCCTTGGGAAACTACATGGACATCACCGAGCGCAAGCGGGCGGAGGAGAGGGAGAAGCGGCTGCAACAGGAGCTTAATCTCGCCAGCCGCCTGGCTTCAATCGGCGAGATGGCGGCAGGTATCGCCCATGAGATAAATAACCCCTTAACCACCGTCATCGGTTTCTCCCAACTTCTGATGCGCAGTGATGTTACTGATGATATAAGAGATGACCTGCAGGTGATCGACAGTGAAGCCCAGCGGGTTGCCAAGATTGTTGCAGGCCTCCTTACCTTCGCCCGCAAACGTCAACCCGACGGGGAATGTGTGGATACCAATGCTATCATATCAAGAGCCCTGGAACTGCGCTCCTATGAGATGGAGGTAAATAACATTCAGGTCATAACCCGGCTCGCTCCCGACCTGCCCCAGACCATGGCCGATGCCAGCCAGCTCCAGCAGGTATTCCTTAATATTATCCTGAACGCAGAGAAGGCGATGATAGAGGCACACAATAAGGGAAAGCTGTTGATTAAGACGGAAAAGATAGATGGTAGCATCAGGGTATCCTTTGCCGACGATGGCCCGGGAATTAGCCCGGAAAACCTGGATAGAGTATTCGATCCCTTCTTCACCACGAGAGAGGTAGGTGAGGGGACAGGCCTGGGATTGAGCATCTGCCACGGCATCATTGCCGCGCACAAGGGCAGGATATATGCCGAGAGCGAGTCAGGGAAGGGAGCTACCTTCGTCGTCGAGCTGCCTATAGCGACTCATACCGCTCATACAGGGAAGGCTGAGGTAATTAAGGGAGAGGCCCAGAAGCCGGGCGGAGCAAAAATACTGGTGATAGACGATGAAATTGAACAGATAAGGAAGGACATTGACCATATATTAACCAAAGACACAGTGCGGCAAGAATCTTAGAAAGAGTGGCATGATGGTCACGAACACAACCGACAGAATAAGCATAGGGGAAGAAACGAGGGAACTGCTCCAAGCCCTGGGCAGAAAGACGAAGGAGTTTACTGCCATACACGAGATGGCCCAGATAGCCACTGAATCCTTTGAACTGGGTGAGGTATTGAACAACGCCCTTGAAAAAATGATAGAGGATGTCTCCGCATACCCCCAACTAGTTGACGAATCCGTGAGACAAGAGAGGCTCCATTCCATTGCTGCTATCCCGTTGAAGTCAAGCGGCAGGGTCATCGGCAAACTGGTTGTCGGCAACCATGATTTGCATCGCTTCAGTGCCGAGGACATCCTGGCCAGCGGTAGACACGTGCTGGGTCTAATCGACGAGGTTCTCGACCTTTCCAAGATAGAATCGGGCAAGGCAGAACTCCGCATGACAAGTTTTACTCTGACCGACGTAATGGAGCTGTTAAGAAGGACTATGATGCCCATACTCGCACCAAGCAAGCAGAGCCTCGATGTCATGGTAGAAGGAGGGTTTCCCCAGCTTTACGCCGATGAAGGCAGGATAAGACAGGTGCTTTTCAACCTGTTGAGCAATTCGGCCAAGTTTACCCCTGACCATGGCCAGCTGAGGGTTGAGGCGGTCAAGAAGGGTGATTGGTGCGAGGTCAGCGTGATAGATAGTGGCATCGGCATCAAGAAAGAAGACCGGAAAAGGATATTTGAGCCCTTCTGCCAGCTGCCCAGCCCAACAAGGGACAAGAGTGGGGCAGGGCTGGGGTTGGCAGTCGCCCAACAAATCATCGAAAAGCACGGCGGGCGAATCTGGGTGGAGAGCGAATACGGGAAAGGAAGCCGGTTCATCTTTACCCTGCCACTGGCAGCAGCCGGTCAGCCATCTCCACATGAGAGAAACTGGCAGCATAAGAAAAAATTCTGATTGTAGAGGACAAGCAATGAGTGAAAAGACCCTTGTCGTTGACGATGACCCTGCTTTTATTAGACTGGTGGAGCAGGTTCTTACCCATAAAGGATACGAGGTGCTAAAGGCTAGCAGGGACGGGAAGGTCTGCGGCTCTTGTTTCACCAGCGACCGGATATTGTGCTTCTGGATGTGGCCATGCCCGAGATGGACGGCTGGCAGACCTGCAATCGCATGCGCGATATCTGTGATATCCCTATCATCATGGTGACTGGTCAGCACAACGCCGAGGAAGAGATAGTGCGCGGGCTTGACTCTGGAGCCGATGACTACCTTATCAAACCCGTGGGAAACAGGGAGCTCGTGGCAAGAGTCCGGGCGGTGCTGCGACGCGCTGAGTTGCCCTCCTCACTGGATGGCACACGAGAGACTACGTATAGCGATAACCTGCTTGCTGTGGATGTGGCAGAAAGAAAGGTTATCTTAAATGGGAGACAGGTAAAGCTGACCCCCACAGAGTTCCGCCTGCTTGCGCTCCTGGTAGAGAATGCCGGTCGTGTCCTTACTCACAAACAGCTGCTGGAAAAAGTGTGGGGTTGGGAGCACGCTGATGACCTGGATCATGTGCGTGTCTATATTTGGCATCTGCGCAGGAAGATAGAGCCAGACCCAGCCCAACCGAGGTACATTGTAACTGAACCCGGAGTCGGCTATTGCTTCCAGAAATGTGATTATTAAGACAATTTTGCATGAGCCGCTTTGCCCTGGTACTACTTACTCCTCAAATTAGCCCATTCGGGTGATTGCGTCCAGGAAGAACTCATTGCATACTAGAGATTACCAATAGCCAGCTACAGTAAGGGAGAATTGATAATGCCTATCAGTAGTTATGAAACGATAACCGCGGAAACAGAACATCGCGAAAACAGGTTACCCGCAAGGTTACTAGCTGTAGGCGAGATTGCCCGTTTCTTGGGTGTTCATTCCAGTACCGTCAGGCGATGGGAAAAGAAGGGGCTTTTGAAGTCATATGTAATCGGTCTTCGCAACAACCTAAGGTTCAAACAAGAGGACGTTCTAAATTTCCTTGCCAAGTGCCAGAATGGAGGTGACTCAGGTGGAAGAAGTGAAAGACAGGGTCAAGGCGGAAGCTGACGAGACATCACAAATTATCTATGAATACAAGCAAAGGCTTGCCCACGTTATTGAGAAGGAAGAAGAGAGGCTGAAGAAAAAGGCGGCTCAGGAATCCTCCCACATTATCTCTAAAGCCTATGGCGAATCGGCGATCATCATCGCCAAAGCCGAGCAGGAAGCGGAGACAATTGTCAAACAAGCTAGGGATAGGGCAAGCAAGGAGACAGAAGGGGAATCGGCGAGAATTGTGGCTGAGGCGAGAGGACAGGCACAGCAAATTGCTGAGGAAGCCAGGCAAAAAGCTGAAGAGGAAGCCGCCCGCACCGGAGCCGAGCTGTGGCGTAAGGCGGAACAAGCAGCGGCAGAACTAAAAGAGAAAGCGGAGAGACAAGCCGAGAAGGAATCATCCGTAATTATTGCTCAGTCAAAGGCACTGGCGGAGCAGACTGTTCATGAAGCCGATGAGAGGGCAAAAAAAGAGGCCCGGGAGAAGACAAGGCTCGAGATAGAGCGCATTATTCGAGAAGCTAAAGAGGAATCAGCGGGGACTGTGGCCAAGGCAAGGCAAGCGGCAGACAGGGAGGCAGGCGGGATAATAGCCGACTCAAGGAAGGAAGCTGAGAAAGTAGCCAGGATGGTGACGGAGGAGGCCAGAAAGCAGGCCGAGGAGTCGGCCAATGCTATCGCCGAATCAGAACAGGAAATCAAGGAGGCTGGGGAGAAAGCGCAGAAAGAAGCGGAGCAGATTATCAAGGATGCCATGGGCAAGGGGAGAGCGGAGGCAGAAGAGGAGGCAGTCAGAATTATCAATGAAGCCGAACAAAGGGCGAAACAGTTTATCAGCGCAGCCCAGGAAAAGGGAAGGAAAGAGGGGGAGGAAGAGCTGACCAAGGTTATAGCCGAGACAACGAGTAGGTTAGAACAGGAGTCGGCTGCGATTATTGCTGAGGCGAAAAAAACAGCTGAGCAGATTACTAGCGAAGCCAGGGAGAAGGTTAGAAAGGAGCTTCTGGAATCAGCCACAATTATCGCTGAAGCAAAGCAGAAGCTAGAGAAGGTCATCGGGGAAGCTGAAGAAGCGGCTAAACAGGAGTTGAAACGCCAGAGTGAACTGACAGCACCACCGGCTACCGCAGGGGAAGGGGCGCAGGCGATCCAGCCCGAAGTCGAACTAGAGACCGGTGGTTCCCCTGAAGAAGACTATGCCAGACTTTATCACGGGAGGGTACAACTGGTAGTGCCTGGACCGACAGACTTTGCCCAGGTGGTAAGGTTACAAGCATACCTACGTGAGGTCCCCGATCTGAGGCTGGTATCAGTAGGCGGTTCCGCAGCTGGAGATACTGCGATTGTTGTTGTCGCCGACAAGCCGCTGCCTCTGGTTGGCATCATTAAACAGATGCCCCCGGTAGACAGCGTCGTTAAAAAGGAGAACAGTATTCAGGTAGCACTGAAGGCAAGGCAAACCACATAGGATTGGATGGCTTATCATGCAGGGGGTGGCTGTGAGAACAAAAGGTCTTATCAAGAAGATTTTGTTCCGCCTTGAATGGATAACCATGTCACCACGCGACAGGTATGCCTACCTGTGGTCCAGAGGCGGCTCGCTCCAAGAATGGCGCAGCCCAATAAAATGACGCCTGAGCGATCACACAAAAGCCCATCTGGTTGCTCAGCCCATGGGAAAGCCGGAAGTGTCTAATCATTTCCGGCTTCTTGTTCTGTTTCACCACAACCCTACCCCACTTCGACCCTGATGTGCTTGGTTTTAGCCTCTTAAAGCCTTGGGAAGCCTTATCTCCAGCAGTCGGTTCTCGAGGTTGGCTGATACTTTGCCGGCACCAGCTTAGAAGCAAGGAAGGGCTTAACTCACACTTGACATGGCCAGTTACTACTGACTCGTCTCCTCTGGAGCAAACCCTCAGTTACAAACTAGAGTTACAAACTAGCCCTAGCGAGGCTTTACTTCGTAAGACCCGAAAATGAAGTCCACGTCTTCCTGGACAGCGGCAACCTTCTCCTGGGAAAAGAGCGCCTCATCTATATCAAGGATCATCTTCGTTTCGCCGGTAGCTACGCCCACAATGTGGGCTCGTAGGCACCGTGCTTCAGCTTTTCCTGGCCCACCCGGAGCCTTGAATATCAATGTCCCGCGAACAATGTGGGATGAGCCGCCAGGCAGGGAGTATGTTTCTAACTTGGCTTCATCTAGAGTTATTCCCTGCTTCTGAATAAAGTCTCTCAGCCCGTCATTTAATAGCTCAGGGTTAACATCCTTGTACGTCTTTCTAATCTGCATCCCGAACGCTCCTACCGGAAAACTAACTTGTCACGGCTAATAACAACCAACCAATTCGGCAACAAATAACAGCCCTTCCCTTTCATTAAACCATCTGGCTCTCGTTGATGTCAAGGCAGGGGATAGCCCTTTCCCGTTCATGATAGCAGAGCAAGAGCCCCTTGCTGGTTTCGCTGTTACCAGAAGACCTCACCAGCTATGTTGCTGCCGAAGTAAGGGTGTGTTATACTTTTACTGGCTTGTAAGGATCAAATAGAAGGGGGCAAACTTGCCAGAGACAAGTACAATCAAGCAGCTATTGGAAGCCGGCGCACACTTTGGACATCAGACCAGCCGCTGGCATCCGCGTATGAAGCAATACATCTTCACCAAACGTAATGGCATACATATCATTGACCTAGAGCAGACTGCCAGCATGCTGGATAAGGCCTGCGAATTTGTTCGTGAAGTAGCCGCTGAAGGTGGTACTATCCTTTTCGTCGGCACCAAGAAGCAGGCACAAGAGTCAGTCGAACAAGAGGCGAAACGCTGCGGAATGTATTATGTCAACCTACGCTGGCTCGGTGGCACATTGACCAATTTTGCTACCATCCAAGCCCGAATCGACTATCTCGTTCACCTTGAAGACCAACAAGCCAGGGGAGACTTTAGGCGCCTGCCCAAGAAAGAAGCCCTGAAGCTTGACAAGGAAATTGCCCGACTCAACCAACAGATGGCCGGCATCAAAGAAATGACCAGCCCACCAAGTGCTCTATTCATCATCGACCCCACTAAAGAAAGGATCGCCCTAGCCGAAGCAAAACGTGTTGGAATACCGGCGGTTGCAATTGTAGATACCAATTGCAACCCTTATGACATAGACTATCCTATCCCAGCCAATGACGATGCAATCAGGGCCATCAGGCTGGTATGCAGCAAGATTGCTGAGGCCATCATTGAGGGCAAGGCTGGTGAGGTAATGGTTCCAAGCGGGGAGGAGGAGGGAATGGCCTTAGAAGAGCTCGAGATCATTGCCGGCGAGGAGCCGGTTATCTTCACGCCTGATGATGAGTGACGGAGGTCGGATTTGGAAGTTTCAACACACATGGTAAGGCAGTTAAGAGACCAGTCAGGAGCCGGAATTATGGCTTGCCGGAAGGCACTGCTTGAAGCTCAGGGGGATATTGCTGAAGCACTCGAGTTTCTGAAAAGGCAAAGCCTTTTCCTAGCACAGAAGAAGGCAACCCGTGCTGTCACCCAGGGGATTATCGAAGCCTATATCCATGTTGGGGGACGGATCGGGGCTATGGTGAAGGTAAGTTGTGAAACTGACTTTGTGGCCAGAACTGGTGAATTCCGGGAGCTAGCTCACCACTTGGCAATGCAGGTAGCAGCTATGTGCCCCAAGGTCATTTCAAGAGAAGAGCTCCCGGAAACATCTGAGGTAGAGCCGCAAGCAGCCTGCTTGCTTCTGCAGCCGTACATCAAAGATCAAAGTAAGACAGTCCAGGATATTATTAACGAAACTATTGCCAAGATGGGGGAGAATATCAAGATAAGCAGATTTGCCAGATTCGAACTGGGCGAAGAGGAATCGGTAAATGACCGGAGCCAAATATAAACGTGTTGTGATCAAACTGAGCGGTGAGGCCTTAAGTGGTAGCACCGACTTTGGCATTGATCCATCGACGTTAAGTACGATAGCCAGGCAAATCAAGCGGGCGATACAAATGGGGGTAGAAGTTGCCACCGTTGTTGGTGGCGGCAACTTCTGGCGCGGGGCTAAGGCGGCCAAGGAAGGGATGGATAGGGTCACCGCTGATTATGCCGGGATGCTGGCTACTGTGATAAACGCCCTCGCCCTCCAAGATGCGCTGGAAAGGGAAGGGGTAGCGACCCGGGTGCAATCAGCCATCGGGGTACAACAGGTGGCAGAGCCTTACATCAGACGCCGCGCCATTCGCCATCTAGAGAAAGACAGGGCAGTCATCTTCGCCGGGGGCACGGGTAACCCATATATGACCACCGATACCTCGGCCGCTCTGCGGGCGATAGAGATTGAGGCGGAGGTCCTGCTTATGACCAAAAATAACGTCGATGGCATCTATAGTGGCGATCCGCTTAAAGACCCTAATGCCAAGAGGTTTGACCGTATTACCCATCTTCAAGCACTAAATATGCGGCTCGAGGTAATGGATGCCACTGCTCTCTCTCTATGTTTAGAAAACAGATTACCGATAATTGTCTTTGACCTTCAAGCCCCCCACAGTATAGAACGTGCGGTAATGGGCGAATCAATTGGCACTCTGGTATCCAGCGAGGAGTAGTATGGTTGATGAGACCCTGCGAAACGCTGATCAGAAGATGAATGTCTCCACTGATGTTTTGAAGAGTGAACTGGCTTCTATCCGTACCGGCCGGGCTACCCCCGCCCTGATAGAGCATATAAAGGCGGAGTACGGTGGTGTTCCACTCCCCCTCAACCAGATTGCCACCATTTCTGCTCCCGAAGCCAGGCTCCTCATCATCCAACCCTGGGACCGAGGTAGTATCCGCAGCATAGAGAAGGCTATCCTGAAGTCTGACCTCGGACTGAATCCGGCTAACGATGGAAATATCATCCGGCTAAATATCCCTCCCCTCACTGAAGAACGGAGGCAGGAGCTCGTTAAGCTGGTGCGCCGACGAGTCGAAGAGAGAAAGGTTGCCATACGCAACCTGAGGCGTGAAGCTATGGAAGAGCTAAGAAAACTGGAGAAAAGCAAGGACATATCCCAGGACGAGTATAAGCGTGGCCTGGACCAGCTACAAAAGATTACCGATAGCTCAATAGCCGCTACTGAGCAGCTTGGTCATGATAGAGAGGTAGAACT
>SDBU01005586.1_pt1 | contig 14997 bp, 10 predicted proteins | sample 2277071 | NCBI WGS metagenome assembly SDBU01 (sample SAMN10397929, study PRJNA504765) | marine sediment metagenome | isolation source: marine sediment core GS08_GC12, 126 cmbsf | place: Arctic Ocean: Gakkel Ridge, Loki's castle | collected 2008
AACCACCCCGCGCTGGCGCTTGGGGCTCGGAAACAACCTGCGGACCGCGAAACTTCGCCTCGAAACACGCTAAACACGTACATGTCCAAAGGACATGGGGCATCCGCCCATCGCGCTGCAGTTTCCGCACTGAAGACGAAAAGACACTTGCAGCTTAGCGACGGAGCACGTAGCCTACCGGCGTGGGCTATTAACTTAAGGAGAACCCAGCATGGCAAGAGCGAAGTTCAAGTGTGCCGGGTGCGGCCGCAAGTTCTCGATGGCAGCCCATCTGGCAAGACATAAGAGTGCTAAACACGGCTTGAAGAGCAAGCGTAAGAAGACGGTCAGGAGCAGAGCCTCCAAGGCCGGGAAAAGAGGTGCGGCCGGTCGCCGCAGGGCCGTTGGAGTCAGAGGAGCCGGGGCAGCCGCCGGCGGTGCGGCTCACCTGATCGGGGAAATACAAACGTATTACGGGGAGCTGACCTCCCGTCGGGCTGCTCTCGATGCACAGATTGCCGCGGTTGTGACGGCCCTGGGCGCCATGGGCGAGGCCGGCGGCGCTTCGCCGGGCCGCCCTTCGGCTCGCAAAGTGGGCCGGCGCGTCATGCGTGGGGGCAACGGCCGGCTGGGCAGTGGCGTATCCCTGAAGGCGTTCATCGCCCGATCGCTTCGTAAGTCGTCCAAACCGCTGGGCCCCACGGAGATTGCCTCGGCGGTTCTCAAAGCCGGGTACAAGACTACTTCCAAGAACTTTGTCCGCAGGGTAAGCAACGCCTTGTTGGGACTCAAAGGTCTCAGGAAGGCCGGGCGAGGCAAGTATACCATGTAGGCCCGAGCGTGGCGCTCTGCCGGTTCGTTGTATCCCGGATCGGGTCAGCCGAGTTCGCCGAACACAGATGTGGCGTCACCCCTTGTGGCGTGATGCAAGGATCGGCCCTGACTTTCGGAGGACCATAATGCACTGTGTTGACGGTGGGTTCCGCGGGGGCATGATTCTCTCGGCGCTCATCGCCCTGTCCATCCCGCTTGCACCGAACGTGCAGGCCGATGATCCGCCCGGCAAGCCGAAACGCCCCGCGATCTACGACCGAAACGCGGATGGAAACAAGCAGATCGCCGATGCGCTGCTGATTGCCAAGCGCGATAACAAAAGGCCGCTGCTGATGTTTGGGGCGAACTGGTGTTCGTGGTGCTACCGGCTACATGAACTGTTCAAGACGGACAAGGAGATAGCAAGGAAACTGCTGTACGAGTACGTGTGGGTGCTCATCGACGTGGACAAGATCAACGGCAGCACGCACAACGCGGAGGTCGACAAACGTTACGGTCAGCCGACGAAACACGGCCTGCCCGTTCTGGTCGTTCTCGACCGCGATGGGAAACAGGTGACCACCCAGGAGACCGGTGCCCTCGAGATCGGAGACCACCACGACCCCAAGAAGGTGCTGGCCTTTCTGGAAAAGTGGCAGCCAAACCCGGTCTCCGCGCAAGAGACGTTGTCCGCCGGGCTTGCCCGGGCGAAGGCTGAGTCCAGAAACGTTTTCGTCTACTTCAGCGCCCCCTGGTGCGTCTGGTGCAAGCGGCTCGACGCTTACCTGCATCGGCCCGAGATCACCGAGATCTTCTCGAAGGCCTTCGTCCCCGTACAAATCGACCTCGATCGCATGACCGGGGCCAAGGCAATCGAGGCGAAATACCGCGCACCCCAAAGCGAGGGACTCCCCTTCTTTGTCCTCTTGGATTCCCAGGCGAAGAAGCTGGCGGACTCGGTGGCCAAGGAGGGCAACGTCGGCTGCCCGGTCGAGCCCGCGGAGATCGCCCACTTTATGAAGGTGGTCCGCGCCCACGGTCCGGGCCTGACGCCCGAAGAGCTGGCGGTGCTGGAGAAGGGGCTGGGAAAACCGGACAGCTAGCTGTTTCCGTGGAAACAGAGTATGTTTCCTGTTGTCATCGGCGTGGGTGCGTGGGCGCGGCACGACGACGATTGTCGATTAAAGATTGACGATTGACGATTCCGACAAGAGCCGGAGCTGGGGCGAAATCCGCGGACCCCAATCGTCAATCCGCAATTCGCAATCAACAAGGACTCGGTCCTGTGCGCATCAAGCTGCACAATCTGATCTTTGTGGGCATGATCACGGGCTTTCTGGTCGGCCTCGGGCTGTGGGCGATCAAGGGCGACCCCGAAGCAACCCCACCCGCCCTCTACACCCACACCCTATGGTGGCTCGATCTGTTCGGGCCCACGCTCTTTATGGGGGCGCTGAAGATGATCATCGCCCCGCTGATTCTGGCGAGCATCGTCTCCGGGGTCACTTCTCTGCCGCACATCAGCGAGCTTGGCTCTATCGGCTGGAAGACGCTGGTGTACTACATTTGCACCACGACTATCGCGGTGGTCATCGGCCTTGTGTTCGTGCTCACCATCAAGCCGGGAGAAAAAGCGGCGGCGGCGGAGGTTCGCCATCGCCGGGTGGCCCAGCTCGAGGAGCACCGTCTGACCTTCGCAGAGGCCACGGGACGCTCGGCCATCGCCGAGGACGGCCGGCCTGCCCCGGATTACCTGGCCTGGCTGTCTGAGATCGAGGGTGCCCAGCAGGCTGCCGGTCACGAGGCCGCCCGCTTCACCAAGCTCGCCGGGGCGCGCGATCGAACCGCGGGAGACATCTTCAAGGAGGATATCCTTGGCCCGCTGCTCACCAACCCGTTCCAGGCCCTCTCCGCCTCTCCGCCCAACTCGCTGGGCATCATCTTCTTCTCCCTGCTGTTGGGGGTAGCGTGTATGGTCGTGGGAAGCCGGGCCGGGCCGGTGGTATCGTTTTTTCACGGGCTAAACGCGGTGATCATGAAGGTGACCCACTGGCTGATGGCCGTTGCCCCGTTTGCCATCGGGTGCATCGTGGCCAAGTTGGTCGCGAGCAACGGGCCGGAGATCTTCAAGGCCCTGGGGTGGTACTGCGGCACGGTGATCGGGGGGATCATCCTTCACGTAGGCATTTTGGTGGCGATCGCCGCATTCATCGGCAAGGTCACTCCGCTTCGCTTGTTTCGGGGCATCCGCGAAGCCTACATGATCGCCTTTACCACCCGCTCCAGCGCCGCCACATTACCGATCACCATCGCCAACGTCACCCAGAAGCTGAACGTCTCGCCGAAGGTGGCGAACTTCTCCCTGCCACTCGGGGCGACGATGAACATGGACGGCACCGCCCTATACGAGGGCGTCGCGATCATTTTCCTGATCCAGATTTACGGCGGGCTCGATGACGTCTCGATCACCATGACCGCGATGATCACGTTCTTGATTTTTATCACCGCGGTGCTCGCTTCCGTGGGCGCCGCCGCGGTCCCCGACGCAGGCCTGGTGACCATGGTGCTGGTCGCCAGCGCAGTGCACCTGCCGATCTACTACATCCCCCTTATCTTCGCGGTGGATGCCTTCCTCGACATGTTCCGCACCTCGACCAACGTGCTCGGCGATACCGTCGGGGCGATCGTGGTCAACCGGTTGGAACGTACGCGCCTGGAAGCCCCCGGGTGATTGACGATTGACGATTGACGATTGACGATTGTCGATTACAGATTGAGCCGGGTGGCCCATGTCCTTTGGACATGGGGGAGACGATGATATGCGGGGTGCCCCATCCTTCGCGCAGCGAAGGGTGGGGAATGGACGGGCGTCCGTCCTGGATTCTATCGTGCGTCCGATCCGTCCCCCACCTTTTTCTAACGAAAAGGATGGGGCACCCGGCGATTCGGCGTCTGCGTGGTCGCGTACGTCATCATCCCCGAGCATGTGCAATGGAATCGTCTAGTGCCACGCTAGTAAAAATGATGATCGGGCTACGATCATCGCCTCCCCCACCTTCAAGGGAGGTGGGCCACCCGACCGACTCTTGTGACGAAACGAATGGGGGGGGGGGGGCCGGCCGCTGCCGCTTGACAGGTACCACGACGAGCCGTACTTTGGCGCTGGATCGGGGATCGGGGTAACTCATTGAGGTTCGTCAACGTGCACGCACCATCGCATTCCCTGCCGGCGTCTTCCCTGACGGCTCTTACGGAAGCCGCGGCTGCCATCAGCTCGACACTCGAGCTGGATTCCGTTCTCACAACCATCGCCCGCCTGGCGTGCGAGGTTACCCACGCCGAGGTGAGCAGCGTATTCGCGCTCGACGTAAAGCGGGACAAGCTGGTGGTTCTGGCAGCCACCGGCAAGTGGCGTGACGTGCTGGTGGGCCAGAAGTTCGACGCTCACATGGGCATCCCCGGAGAAGTAGTCCGGACCGCCAAGCCGATGATCGTGACCGACGTCGAGAGCAGTCGAAAGTTTTGCCCGGAGATAGACGATCTGAGCAGCATGGCGACCCGCTCCCTGATCGCCGTACCGATGATTCACCGTGGGGCGGTGATCGGGGCGATCGAGGTGGTGAACCGTCGGGGTGAGGACGAGTTTGGCGACCATGACCTCAAGGTCCTTCAGCTTTTCGGCACATTTGCGGCCAGCGCCATCCGCAACGCCCGAACCCATCAGAACCTCAAGGAACAACTGCATGGGCTCCGCGACTTCGTCACCAAACGCGACGTCATCATCGGCAAGTCCCCCCGCTGGCGGCGGGTGCTGGAGCTTTGCGACCGCGTTGCCCGCAGCAACGCTACTGTCTTGCTTCTCGGAGAAACGGGCACCGGAAAAGAGCTGACCACCCGGTACATCCACAATGCTTCCAGGCGCCGAGATGGCACATTCGTGGCGGTCAACTGTGCGGCTGTTCCCGAGGGCCTGCTGGAGAGTGAGCTCTTCGGCCACGAAAAAGGGGCATTTACCGGAGCCCACACGCGCCGGCGGGGCTGGTTCGAGGTTGCCGACGGCGGGACACTGCTTCTCGATGAGATCGGCGACCTCAGCAGGGCGATGCAGGCCAAGCTCCTGCGGGTGCTCCAGGAAAGGAGATTCGTGCGCGTCGGAGGAACACAATCCATAACCTGCGACGTTCGCATCGTGGCGGCCACCAACCGCAATCTCAAGCACATGATGATTGACGGCCTGTTTCGTGAGGACCTGTATTACCGGCTAAGTGTCTTTCCGGTGGAACTGCCTCCCCTGCGAGAGCGAGAGGAGGACATTCCCCTGTTTGTGGAACACGTCGTTGATCGCGCCCGCCGCGAATGCGGCATCCCCCGCCTGCGGATAGCACCGGATACGATGGCTATACTCGTACGCTATGATTGGCCGGGAAACGTCCGGGAGCTGCAGAACGTGGTCGAACGCTCCGTGCTGATGTCTGACGGAGACGTGCTGCTTCCCTGTCATCTTCCCTCGGACATCGCGGCTGCTCCCCAAGCGGGTGAAGACGGTGAAGACGGCTTCACGCTTCGCGGTCAGGAACGCGCCCTCATCCTGAAAACGCTCGAGAACTGCGACTGGAACCAATCCGAGGCGGCGAGAGCACTGGGGACCACCCGCTACCACGTAAGGCACCGGATGAAGAAGTACGGCATCAAGAAACCGGTGCACGCTCTCTGACGGCCGCGGGTGTCACCGAGTCGGGTGGAACATGGCTGCGAGGCAGTTGGCCAGGTCCGACCGGGACGGGTTCTGCCGGTGGGCGCTGACCAGAGCGTGCGTGAGGGTCACGGGTTCCCCCTTCACGACGTGATGGTTGCCCGGGACAGACACACCGGTCATCAACCCCGCGTGAACGCCGTAGCCGGCAGCGAACGCCAGCAGCACGCTGGCGGCGAAGCGAAACACGCCGCCGCCGGGCCGGCGAAGCCCACGCCCCGGTTGTTGATGCGAGACGAGCTTCTCGCTCCAGCGATCTTCCAACCCACCGGTAGCGGCTAAGATGGTCTTTGCCCTTAAGTCCGGGACGTCCCCTACCCCGCTGGCGCCGGGGAGACCGCGCATCTGCGCTACGGTACGCTGCAGGCTTTCGAGCTCGAGCCGGCACTTGGCGCACTCTGCCAGGTGAGCCTCGAAGGCCGGGCGATCCGTGTCGCTGAGCTCGCCGCTTGCGGCGTCAGCCATCAACGTTTCAGAATCTTCACAGTTCATGGTTTTCACGCTCCCGTACGGTCGCGGTTCGGATCACATGCTCTCTTACGGTCGAGTCTCCGAGAGAATGGCGAATAGAATGTCGAAACGTCGAAACGATACCGTTTTGACTTTTTGACATTTCGACGTTTCGACGTTTTGACGTTTCGACGTTTTGACGTTTCGACGTTTTGACGTTTCGACTCTTCGACGTTTTCCCATTCGCTATTCTGAATTCGCCATTCACAATTCCCCCGGCCCCCAGCGGGGCTCCAGGCGGTCACGTACCGCCCTCACCGCCCGCAGGTAGTGCGTCTTGACTGTCGAAACCGCCAGGTCCAGTTCGGTGGCGACCTCCGCAAAGGTCATCTCGTCATATACTTTGGCCACGAGTACCGCCCCCTGCAGGTCGGTCAGACGGCTCATGGCCGCGGCGACGTCGTTTCGCAGGATCTCGCGATCGATCGCCTCGACTCGGTCAGCCGGGCCGCCCGCGGCGTCCGCCCCCGGTTGAGGACGTGCACCCCGGTGCGCCCGCCGTGGCGGAGAGGGTGGCTGGGACAGGGTGGCGTCGTCGATGGAGGGCAAAGACGATTCTTGCAATACCGGGTTAGCCCGGCGATGGCGGCAAACGTCGATCGCCAGGTTGACCGTGACTCGCCGAAGCCATCCCCGGGGACGCTGCGGTGCTTCATCTGCACACTGGCTATTCCACTTCAAGAACACGTCCTGAACCACATCCAGGGCGTCGTGGTGACGCCCCAGGAGCCGGTAGGCCCAGCCGTAGACCTCGTGGGCGTACTGCTCGAATCCGCGTGCGGACCGAGCACCACGTGATTCCAGTTCCACAGCGCCCTCCCACTTACGATTGGAGGTTGCAGATTGACGATTGAAACCGGCCGCAATCGACAGTCCACAATCTTCAATCGACAATCATAACCGTTCACCGGGGAGCTACCGTTCCCTCGTTGGCTTTGGCAACTCCCTGTCCCGTAGGGACTACTTGTAGGCACGGGTGAGGGCTTTGGGCCCGCAGTTCGTCTTTCGCGCGTAAGCCCCCCCCTGAGCGGTTACCTACAATCTACATCAATCGGTCTCCGGTGCGGGCTGCAGCCGCGACGTCACCAGCAGCTCAAAGGGGCGGTCGCGGAAGGCGTTACCCTTAAACTCCCAGACCGCTTCACCATTATCATCCAGCTTGTCGGCGTTGTGGGCAACAACCAGGCCGGGCATCTTTACGCGCACCTCGAAATGGTGCCCGCCCAGACTGTTGGTGACGTCGTAGTACCGTCTGGCCCGGTCGAACGCCCGCTCGAACCGGGTGATCCGGGAATCGTCCAGCCCCGCCTCCTCTCGGAGCGACCGCAGCAAGGCCTCGTGCGCTTCCCGCGAGATCCGCTTCGAGGCCTGCTCGAAGTATTCGTCGCGTTCCTCCTCGGGGGTCTCCATGTACCGATCGACGACCCCGCTCCAGTCGACTTCTTCGTAAGCGTTCAGGATCGCCCGGCGAGCCAGCAGCCGGTGGTGTGGGGCCAGGTCCGGCTCAGCTTTCTTCAAGGCCTCGCCGGCGAACTCGACGTGACGGTACCCCTCGACTCCGGCGATGGCCCGGGCAACCTGGATCCGCTCCTCTTGGGTCATCTCTTCGACCGGTTTGTCCGACAGGTCCTTGATCTCATCAGCTAGCCGGTCATCCCAATACGACAAATAGGCCCATCGACGCGGCGTATATACCCTGCGAAAATGGTAATACACGCCGTCCCCGCGGCGCTGGGTCTTGAGCGTAGTCGGGAAGCTCAGATAGAGGTCGGCGTCCGGATCGCCTCCGGCTGCGAAATCGCCCGGCAGTTCCGCACCCGGAGCGAAAGTGCGTTTCGCCCTCAGCGTTTGCCTTTCCTCGTCGTCGTCCTTCGTGGTGGTGAGGGTGACGTCCCACCCGCACTCGGCCAAGGGCATGGCGTCTCCAGTACTCAACTCCTGCGGGTTGCCCTCGTATTCCAACTCGATGGTGACGCTGCGATCGGCGGCGATGGTGATCCTCTCCTTTCGCTCGACGCAGCCGGCGGCCGCGAGAACGGTCAAACAACCGACCGCAACGCAGTATGGCAAAGATGATCTTTGCCCTCCATTCCAGGTCCATCTCATGGCTGTTTCTCCTTCAGGTCTTGTGGTCACTAATCCACCTGTAAGGACGTGCCAGCCGGCCGATCGGACGACATGATTCTCACGCCTTTCCGAATGATCCGCCGCCGATGCATGCCCGGACCGTGTCGGACGACGGCTCACGTTCGCTGACCGGGCGCCGTTTGGCCTTTGTGCGGCACCGCCGGCTCGACCAGCCGCTCGGGATGCCGGCGCTCTGATCCCTGCAAATGGTCGCGGAGCCCGTCAACGGCGTTTCCGAATTGCTCCGAAACCGCTCGTCGAATCGCCCGCACCTCATCGATGAGAGGGTCGGCCGGCACACCGGACCACCGGCCCCGACGGAGGCGTGCAGATCGGACCACAAGCCCCGATGGGGGCTGGTAACTGCGACCCAACCTCGGGCGGAAGTGATCCTGCTTGGACCATCGCAAGTGGCTGAAGAGTTACCGAGAATTCAACGCCCGCCAACGGGTCATTCAGCCCGTGTCTGGTCAAGAGTCGGACGCCCGAGTATTTGGTCAAGCTCGTCAATCCAATCGGAGCGGAGTATTCTGACGGCGAAGAAGTCGCGGTGTGATGCTACGGTCAGAGCAATGACGATGGAGATCTTCAGGCAATCCAAGATCACTAAACAGGTGCCAAGCAGATGCTCTTTATGCGATTACACCCTAACCGGACTGCGTAACTCTGGTGGCGGACGCGGATAGGCGACTCGAATCCGCCGAGCGGGCCGTGCGGGAGAGAGTGAGTACCATTGGCTGACCAGCCTCGAAAAGCCGTCGTCCTGCTCTCCGGCGGACTGGACTCCGCCACTACGGCTGCGCTCGCCCGCGAGCAGGGGTATGTTCTTTATGCTCTTACCTTCCGCTACGGGCAGCGTCACCAGATCGAAACGAAGGCGGCGGCTCGGATCGGGCGAAGCCTCGGTGTGGCCAGGCACGTCGAACAGGCGATTGACCTGCGGGTATTCGGCGGATCCGCCCTTACCGGATCGATTCAAATGCGCAAAGCCGCTGACGTTGCCGGGATTCCCCACAGGATCCCCGCCACGTACGTCCCCGCCCGCAACACGATCTTCCTATCACTGGCCCTGGCCTATGCGGAGGTCAACGGGGCGTCTGACATCTTCATCGGGGTCAACGCAATCGACTATTCCGGCTATCCGGACTGCCGGAAAGAGTTCATCGCCGCGTTCGAGATGCTCGCCAACCTCGCGACCAAGGTCGGAGTTGAAGCAACCCAGAGAGACTTGCCTCCGGCAATCAGCATCCGCACCCCGCTGATCGAAATGTCCAAGGCGGACATCATCCGCGAGGGAAGCCGATTGGGCGTGGACTTCTCCCTGACCCACAGTTGTTACGACCCCGGGCCTTCGGGCCTGGCCTGCGGTTTCTGCGATAGCTGCCTGCTGCGCAAGAAAGGGTTCGCCGAAGCCGGTTTAGCGGACCCGATTGCATACGCCTCATCGGACTACCACGAATGATGTGCCAGCTATTTGACACTTTCCCGCGGGGCGTGCAGTAGTGAGACTATCAGCCACTAGCTGATAGCGTCCGCCGCGTGAGCGAGGCTACTGAGCTTCGGCTACGGGGAAGCATTGCGGGCCTGACCGGGGAGCACGGTCACCGCTCGTGTCCCCGGTTAGCCCGCTGGCGCGTTGTCTTGAGTGGAGGAGCGAAAGGGCTCGACGCGTCCCGCCAGGCCAGGCGGCGCGGCGTTAAACCTCTGTCCTCGACCTAATCATACGGCCGGGAGACGTCCCGCGGCCACGGCGCTGCTGTAACCCTTTGTGTTGCAAATACTTATGGCTGGCGGAGGTGGAGGCGACACTTGGTTGCATCAGCGAGAGTGACGCGCATTTCACAGGGGGCCTGCGGAGCTGGTGGGCGTCGATCGCGGGCGGTCGTCGCGGACCGCCGTGACTGGCCGGTCGGCCTACTACTCACAGCCTCCGGCAGCAGGACCTTGAACCTGGTTCTGGAACGCCTTGGCAAAGAGGATCCTTGCCCTACCGGCATAGGCTTCTCGCAGGGGGGCGGAGTTGCCACGGCTGCGGTCTGTCACGTTTCCGGAACAATATGAGCGTGTGATCCCGGCGGATCGCGGCCGTACGCGTCGATCCACGAACAGTGTAACAGAACCGTCCGGGAACCGGGCGCATGATGCGTAACCTTTTGTATATACATAGGATACATAAAGACAACGAAATGTGAATTCCGGCTCGCCGTCGTTGACACATCAGGACGCATGCGATAGTAAAGGGACTGGGGAACTCGCGAACATGAGCCTCTCGTCGGCACCGGTTGCGTTCATGGTGACGACGGCGCTCAAGGGCGATGAGTTCATCAAGTAGGCGGCTTTCATTAGCCGTGGCGGACTTCCGGGATTGGAACTATGCTCCGATCCCGGAAGTTTTTTTTGGCGCAGGTGAACACCGCGTTCCTTGCTCGCCGGGAGGATAGGGCGTTAAGACCACTCGAGGCAGCTTAATCCAAACCGCCATCGTCGAGGGCAACGATCTTCTCTGCGCCGAGCACCGCCGTTTGACCCTGAGACTCAGCGTTCTCCCGGAGTCGAAGCCCGGTCAGTTTGTTCACCTCGGAGCGGAGCGGCAGCCCGGGGTGATATCTCGCGGGTCCGTCGGGCAGCCTGGCTCAATCGCGGAGGTGCCGGCGGCCAACGTGGCTGCCTCGCACCGGTTGGAAACCGGTGCCACAACTCCTCTGCTGCGACGGGCTTTCAGCATCGCCGGCCTGACCCGCGCCACTGACGGCGCCTTCGTGGAAGTGATCTACCGCGTAATCGGCACGGGGACCCGGTGGATGGAGTCGCGACGACCGGGCGATCCGATCAGCCTCCTCGGCCCGCTGGGTAACGGTTTCTCGATTCACAAGAGCAAGCCGCACGCGTGGTTGGTCGCCGGTGGCGTCGGTCTTCCCCCGATGCTCTTTCTTGCGGAGGCCCTGCAGGCAGCCGGCAAGTGCGCGGTCGCCTTCTGCGGTGCGAAAGAGGCTGACCTGCTGCCCCTCGAGCTGAAGGGCGACGTCCAGCCGGCGGTGGACGCAACCCGTGCCTCGGACGCAGCCGTTGCATTCACCCGCGTCGGGGCGGGGGTGGTCATCAGCACCGACGATGGTTCGCTCGGTTTTCGCGGGCACGTCGGCGCCGCCCTGGCAGCCTATCATAAGAGCAACCCGATCCCTCCCGAGGAGCTTGTCGTTTACACCTGCGGGCCGGACCGCATGATGCAGTTCGTGGCGGACTACTGTCTGAAGCGCGAAATCGAATGCTACGCGTGCATGGAACGCATGATGGCCTGTGGGGTCGGGACGTGTCAGTCCTGTGTCGTTTCCGTCCACGATCAGACCGATCCGGACGGTTGGCGGTACCGGCTGTGCTGCACTGAAGGGCCCGTATTCGACGCCCGGCAGATCATATGGGACTTGCCGAAACCGAACCGGAAGATCCCGGGATAGCGCCGTATGTAACCGTTTGGCGGTTCGAGGGACAAACAGTTACAAGAACTCGAAGCAGGAAACTCGAAGCACGAAGCAGGCTCGAATGACCGAAGGAAGTAGATCCAGAGCAGTGCGAAGTCCACGCAGGGCACGTTTCGGACATTTGAGCCTTCGCGCCTCGGATTTGTTTCGGATTTCGTGCTTCGGGTTTCGGATTCTCGGTGCCGGCAACGCCCCGTTGAGCGCTGAACAGTTACTGCGGTATTTCGTAAGCTCCGCGGGAAGGAGAGACTCATGATGCGTAAGGTGTTGATTACGGGCGGGGCCGGTTTTATCGGGTCTCATCTGGCGGAGTCGCTATTGCAGCGGGGCTGGGCGGTTGCGGTGATCGACGATCTCTCCACGGGGAGCATGCAGAACATCTCCCACCTGAAGGAGCACCCGCATTTTTCATACGTCTTGGACACGGTGATGAACCGTCCCGTTACCCTCGAGCTCGTTGACTGGGCCGATCTGGTCTTTCATCTGGCCGCCGCCGTGGGGGTACGTCTGATCGTGGAGGAGCCGGTTCGCACCATCGAGACGAACATCAAGGCGACGGAGCTGATACTGGAACTGTGCGCCCACAAGCGAAAGCCCATGCTGCTGGCTTCGACTTCGGAGGTCTACGGGAAGCTGGACAAGCCGGAGTTCAACGAGGAGGACGACCTGGTCCTGGGGTCCACCTCCCGGGTTCGCTGGTGTTATGCAAGCTCGAAGATCATCGATGAGTTTCTGGCCAAGGCCTATTATGGGGAGAAAGGCCTGCCCACGGTCATCGCCCGGCTCTTCAACACGATCGGCCCGCGGCAGACCGGCCAGTACGGCATGGTCGTCCCGCGATTTGTAAGGCAAGCCCTGGGAGGCGAACCCATCACCGTATACGGGGACGGCACCCAGCGCCGGTCCTTTACCTGGGTGGGCGACGTTGTTGAAGCGTTGATCACCCTCGTCCAGCTCCCCAAGGCGTGGGGGGAAGTGTTCAATATCGGAAGCACCGATGAGATCGATATCCGTGGGTTGGCCCAATTGGTGAAGGACATGACTCAAAGCTCTTCGGACATCATCTTCGTACCCTACGATCAGGCGTATGCCCAAGGGTTCGAGGACATGCCCAGGCGGCTTCCGGATCTGACCAAAATCCGGGAGTTTATCGGCTATGAGCCCACGCTCAATCTCGCGGAGATGCTCGAACGCATAATCTCCCACTGCCGGGGTGAATTCGCCGAGCCGAAGATGCCCACCGGCCCGGCGGCCGAAACTCGAAGCACGAAACTCGAAGCACGAAACAACCTCGAATGACCACGGGAAGGAATCCAAAACGGGTCGAAGTTCACCCAGGAGATGTTTCGGACATTGGAGTCAAGGAAGCGGTGCTTGGAAGACCTACAACGCCTGGCGAAGATCACCTGACCGCAGGCCCGGACAGCCTTTGAATGGGGCTGCAACTTACAGGAGGTTCTCGTCCGGTGAGGTCTGCCCCCAGTACCTCAAGCCGGCCCGCTGGAGACGGAGCGGTCAGGGTGCGGAGGCGGGGACGGCGGTCTTGAAACTGCCAATAAGAGAGATCTCCGGCCCAGGACTTTGGCGTGTGCGGTACGGCGTGCGACACTTCAACCCCATGCCCGGCGGCGCGGGTCATCGACCCGTAATCAAGCGTCGCGCGTCCTTCAAGTACAGCGTTTGGTGCCAAACGGGGGGGGGGGAATCGCTTCGTATCTGAGATTCTGCGGCAAACCCTGCGTTCTTTGTTGTGATCGCGAGGCCGATAATGGTAAGATAATGTATTCGTGGCCCGTCCCGGTGCGTCGCAGTTCGTTTGCGAGACCGCGTAACTTCTGTGGCACCGGCTCAAGTGGAACAAGCGGGGGAGCAAGCATGCAAGGCATGGTGCCGGGAGGCGGGTTGCTGCCTTCCGTTTGGTCAAGGAGATTCCGATGTTAGCAAAGGCTGGAGTAGCGCTGGGGATCGTACTGGGTATAAGCCCCGCCCTCATCCCCAGCACGGTTCGCGCCGCGGGGGTCCAGGACGATCAACTCGAGGCGTGGGTCAACGACGCCGTTGGGCTGCAGCGCAGCACGATCGTTACCCTGAAGATCGACCAAGTTCCGGGGGTACCGATGACCGTCGTCGTTCCTCTCGGCGGCGAACTCATGACTCTCGACCTCCTCCCGCATTCGAACCGCGCTCCGGGCTACCAGGTCCTCGTTCCGACGCCGGACGACGCCCACAGGTCTGTGGAGCCGGCACCCGTCCGAACCCTGCGTGGTACCGTTCTCGAGATCGCGGGCAGCGTGGTTGCCGCCTCTCGGCTGGACGACGGCTTCTACGCCAGGATCATGCTCTCGGAGGAAGAGGAATACTGGATCGAGCCGATCGCCCCACGATTTCCCGAGGCGGGCCCCACGCAGCACGTCGTTTACCACACCGATGACATCATCCCGAGCGGCGGGAGCTGCGGCGCCGAAACCCTCGCGCACGTGCCTGCCCGCGAGGGCCGCGGAGGCGGTCCCCGTGACTCTTGCGGCGGAGGCACGCTCTGCGTGGCCGAATTCGCCGCCGATGCAGACTACGAGTACTACCAGGATTTTGGCTACAGCGTGCCGGCCGTCGAAAGCAGGATCAACAGCATCATCAATGCCGTGAATGTCCAGTACGAACGCGACCTCGAAATCTCGTTCGTGATTACGACGATCATCGTTCGTGATTCGATCAACGACCCGTACACCTCCGGCACGATCGACGGCCTGCTGACCCAGTTCCGGAACTACTGGAACAGCAACTACGGCTCTATCCAGCGCGATCTTGCGGAGCTTTTTACCGGCAGGAACCTCAGCGGGAGCGTCATCGGTATCGCCTGGCTGAATGCCATCTGCAACTCCTATGCTTACTCCGTCGTTGAGAATTGCTGCAGCTGGGGATGCACGACGGATCTCAGCGCCCACGAGATGGGCCACAACTGGGGGGCCGATCACTGTAACTGTTCCACCTACACGATGAATGCCGGGCTCACCTGCTATAACCGTTTCCACCCTACCTATTCCATCCCCGAACTCATCGCCTACCGCAACACGCGCCAGTTCTGCCTCGGTGGCGGCGTCCCGGACACCGACCCGCCGTCGCCGGACCCGATGACCTTCTCCTCGCCCCCCGCCCCGATCAGTTCGTCAGCCATTAGGATGACGGCGACTCTGGCCACCGACGCGGCGTCGCCGCCGGTGCGGTATTATTTCGACTTCGCAATCGGCGGATCAGGTGGTACCGACAGCTCATGGCAGTCGGGGCGAGACTATACGGACAGCGGGCTCACACCCGACACGCAGTACAGCTACCGCTGCC
>SDBU01005587.1_pt1 | contig 14996 bp, 15 predicted proteins | sample 2277071 | NCBI WGS metagenome assembly SDBU01 (sample SAMN10397929, study PRJNA504765) | marine sediment metagenome | isolation source: marine sediment core GS08_GC12, 126 cmbsf | place: Arctic Ocean: Gakkel Ridge, Loki's castle | collected 2008
GGCTCTAAGGAGCGAATAGTGCTAATCGGCCAGCCCGCCGCCGAGGCATTGAGAACCTACCTCAAACAGGGTAGACCCAAGCTTTTCAGCACCAAGATAAGAATGACCAACGCCCTATTCATTAATCGTTATGGAGAGCGTATCCCTGAACGAAGAGTGCAAAGAATATTAGAAAAGTATGCCAATATTGCCGGCATAGACAAGAGGGTGTATCCTCACCTCCTGCGCCATACCTTTGCCACCCATCTCCTTGATGGAGGCGCCGACTTAAGAGTAGTCCAGGAACTCCTGGGGCATGCTAATTTATCTTCCACTCAGATTTATACCCATGTAACCAAAAGTCAGGCGAGGAAGGTATATCTATCCGCCCACCCCATGGCCCAAGAAAAGGACAACGGGCTTGAAGAATAGACTGCAAAAGCTACGCCGAGAGTTTGCTGAGAAGGAGATTGATGCCATCTTTATCTCCCAACCAGAAAATAGGTACTACCTTTCCGGCTTTGACGGCTCGTCAGGTTACCTGCTAATTACCTCACAAAATGCAATCCTGGCTACTGATTTTCGCTACCTGGAGCAAGCCAGGACCCAAGCCCCCGACTACGAGATTTTTCAGATAACCGGTGACATAACCAAATGGTTTCCCCAATTGACCGATGGCTTAGGCTTAAAAAGGCTGGGATTTGAAGCCGGACATATTACCTTTGCCGTGTATCGGCGGTTAACCGATATACTGAGGCAATCCCAGCTCAAACTCGTCCCTGTAGGTGAATTGGTAGAATCCCTCCGAGCAATAAAAGAGCCTGAAGAAATTGAGTTTATTGCCAAAGCTATAGAAATAACTGATAATGCTTTTGAATATATTGAGGACATCATTCATATTGGGATGAGTGAGAAAGAAATAGCCTGGGAGATAGAAAAATCTCTGCGTGAGAAAGGCAGCGAATCTTTACCCTTTGATGTTATTGTTGCCTCCGGCCTAAATTCAGCTTTACCCCACACCAAGCCCTCACCACGCCCTATCCAACCTGGAGAGCCGGTGGTAATTGACATGGGAGCCAGGTGTGGCGGCTACTGTAGCGACCTGAGCCGTACCATCTGCCTTGGTACTCCAGATGATACCTTTATTAAGATTTATGATGCTGTTCTTGGCGCACAGCTAACGGCACTGGCTATAATTAAGGAGGGTATGACCGGCGAGCAGGCCGACAGTCTGGCCAGAATAGTTATTGAAGAGACAGGCTATAGCCAAGCCTTCGGTCATGGTCTAGGTCATGGCCTAGGACTAGCTCCACACGAGTTGCCACGGCTTGGGCCAAACTCCACAGAGCTACTTACTTCAGGCATGGTATTTACCATCGAGCCCGGTATTTACATTACCGGATGGGGCGGGGTGAGGATTGAGGATGTAGTCGTTATGGAGAATGGTAAAGCCAGAGTTCTCAGGCAAGGAAGGTGATGAAATGATAAGCAGTGGTGAGCTAAGAAAGGGAGTTACTATTGAACTGGACGGCAAATTATATCAGGTTATTGACTACCAGCATATCAAAATGAAGCGAACCGCTCTGACTCGCCTCAAGCTCCGCGATATCCGAGATGGTCATACTATTGAGCAGACCTTTCAATCAAATGAAAAGTTTACCCGAGCACGCCTTGACTATCGCAGCATGCAGTATCTTTATAATGAGAACGATTTGTATTACTTCATGGATGAACAGAGCTTCGAGCAGATGCCCCTCAGCGCTGGTCAACTGGGTGGCACACTCAATTATTTAAAAGAAGGCATGTCCGTAGAGGTATCAAGCTATAAGGGTGAGCTGGTAGGCGTAGAATTACCCATCACTGTTGAGCTTCAGGTAATTGAAGCTGAACCGGGCTTTAAGGGAGACACCGCTACTGGCGGTAGTAAGCAAGCTAAACTGGAGACCGGTATTACCATTCAGGTTCCCCTGTTTGTTAGCGAGGGAGATGTTATTAAGGTTAACACTCGTACCGGTGAGTATTTAGAAAGGGCTAGCTAAATTGTTAAAGGCAGACCTTCATATTCACACCGAATATTCAATGGACTGCGATACATCCCTGGAAAAAGTCATCAGACGCTGTCTGGAGACCGGGATAAACTGCGTTGCCATAGCCGACCATAACAGCATCGAGGGTGCGTTAAAGATGCAGAGGCTGGCTCCGTTCCCGGTAATCGTAGCTGAGGAAATTTTAACTCCACACGGCGAAATCATGGGTATGTTTCTTAAAGAGTGGATACCCAGTGGCCTATCTGTTGAAGAGGTAATATCTCGAATCAAGGCTCAGGATGCCCTGGTATGCATCCCTCACCCCTTTGATAGAATAAGACACGCTGGCCTAAATAGTGCCATAATAGAAGAGATAGCCGGGCAAATCGATGTTATTGAGGTATTTAACTCAAGGAGTCTTTCCCACCAGCCCCCAACTAAAGCGCAACTGTTCGCTGAGAAATATAGCATCCTTCAAAGTGCTGGTAGTGATGCTCATACTGTTCATGAAATAGGTAATGCTTATGTAGAGATGCCTGAATTCAATAGCAAAGATGACTTTCTTCAAGCACTGGCCCAGGGTAAGATTTGTGGGCACAGGACAAATCCCCTAGTTCATTTTATCAGCGGCTGGGCAAAGCTAAAAAGTAAGCTTTAAGTGATGAGTAATGTATAAACTTGGCTGGTTCTCTACGGGCAGAGGCAAGGGGTCCAGAGGTCTTCTCAAGGCAGTAGTGAATAGCATAAAGTCGGGGGAGATTGAGGCTGAGATAGCCTTCGTTTTCTGTAGCCGCGAACCAGGCGAATCTGAAGCCACCAACCTATTTCTCAAGATGGTTGAGGATTATCACATCCCCCTTGTCTGCTTTTCTTACCAGAAGTTTAAAGCCGAGAAAGGGTCTGCGGCTACCGATAAGACGGAAACCCTACCTCAGTGGAGGCTCGACTATGATAGAGAGGTAATGGCTCGTTTACAGGACTTCCATCCTGACTTATGTGTCCTGGCCGGTTATATGCTGATTGTCGGGAAAGAGATGTGCCGGAGATATGATATGATTAACCTTCACCCGGCAGCTCCAGGGGGACCCAAAGGAACCTGGCAAGAGGTAATCTGGCAACTAATTGAGGCTGAGGCTGAAGAAACAGGAATAATTATGCATCTGGTAACCCCGGAGCTGGACGAAGGACCACCGGTAACCTATTGCACCTTCCCGCTTAGAGGCAAACCGTTTGATAAGTATTGGGCTGAAATAAGGGGACAACCTCTCGAACATATTAAAAAGAGCCAGTGTGAAAATAATAACCTGTTCAGACTTATCCGAGAGCATGGCTTCGCTAGAGAGCTGCCACTACTAGTGTCCACCATTGAGGCTTTTAGCCAGGGTAAAGTCAAAATAACCCCAGATAAAAAAATTACCGATGCCGATGGTAGACCTATTCACGGATATAATCTGACCGACGAAATAAACGAAGTGGTAAAAGGAGCTCTTCCACTGTGAGGTATGCAAGCCTCAATGGCTGAGCTACGCTACCTACCGCTCTATAACACCTATTTTTTATCAGTTTTGGTCTTTTCTTCGCTTGGCTTACTCAGGATTTCATCCACAAGCCCATACTCCACCGCCTGTTGAGGGCTCAGATAGAAGTCACGGTCAGTATCATGAATTATCTTATCAATTGGCTGACCGGTGTGTTTAGCTATTATACCTCGAATCAGTTCCTGCATTCGCATAATCTCACGGGCAGCGATTTCTACATCAGCGGCTTGCCCTTGAGCACCACCAAATGCCTGGTGCATGTGGATAGTTGAGTTGGGTAGAGCATAGCGCTTGCCCTTGGCTCCAGCACAAAGAAGCAGTGTCCCCATACTGGCCGCCAACCCAACACAGATAGTGGACACATCAGAGCGTATAAGCTCCATAGTGTCGTAAATGGCAAGACCGGCACTGATAATGCCACCCGGGCAGTGAATATAGAGGCTTATATCTTTGTCTGGGTCTTCTCGTTCTAGATATAGAAGCTGAGCAATAACGACATTAGCTACCTGGTCATTAATCGGTAAGCCTAACATGATAATGCGCTCTCTTAGGAGAAGCGAGTATATATCAAAAGCTCGCTCCCCCCTAGCACTACTCTCAATCACCATAGGAATAACATTCATTGGCTGGTTAGTCATTTCTCTCCTCCTTTTTTAGGTTTAACCTTCACCTTTGATTCTGCTACTGAACCCTTAGCTATCTCTATCAGTCGCTGGATAGTTTTGCGGGTAATTAATATTTGCTCAATTGACGTACGGAACTGTGGAGTATTCAGATACTTTTGCAGTTCATCCCTTCTCTCAGTATCACCTTGGGTCATGTTTTCAATCTCAGCGTCTACTTCAGGGTTACTGACTGTAATCTTTTCATCCTCGGCAATTTTGCCTAACACAAGAGAGCGGATAACTCTCTTTGTAGCTAATGGATGCAGCTCTTCCCGTAGCTCTTTCTCTGTCTTATTAATCCTGCCAAGGTATTCGTCCAGACCTTCCCTACTCATCTGCCAGCGTTGTAATTGTTGGTTAACGAGGCGGTCTATTTCCGCCTCTGTCAAAACTGGCGGGAACTCCACTCGTGCCATATCTACCACAGCATCTACTACCCTTTCTTCAAAATCTATCCAGGCTTTCCTTTCAGCCTCAAGCCGCAAAGCGGTAGCAACTTGGTTTCGGAGCGAATCTAAGCTGTCAAAGCTAGTGTTAACCTCTCTGGCAAATTCATCATTTAATTCGGGGAGTCTCTCCTGCTTTATCTCAGCAAGCTTTACTTTAAACCCAGCTTCCTTCCCTGCTAGCTCTCCTTTGGGATAGTCTGGTGGGAGTTGGAGTTTAAATTCCCTCTCCTCATCCTTTTTCATCCCTAGTAGCTGCTCGGCAAACCCGGCTACCGGCAAAGATGAGTTAGCCGAAACTTGATATTGAACTCCTTTCTAGTTTATGAAAGGCCTATCTTCAATATGGCTCTCGATATCTAATATTACCAAATCACTAAGGTCTACCTGGCGTTCTACGGGTTCCCAAGTAGCATGTTGATGGCGTAGTTGTTCTATAGCCGCACTGACATCTTCATCAGTCAACTCCACTACATCTTCCGGCTTAACTTGAATAAGATGGTAGTCTTCAAGCTTAATCTCGGGCCGCAACGGCACCGTTGCCTTAAATACCAGCGGAACGGTTTGAGTTATCTCAATATGTGGCTGAGCAAAAGCCTCAATTTCTTGCTCTTTGATGGCTTCTGTATAGGCCTCAGGGACCAGATTATTTAGCGCATCCTGAAGAAGGCTTTCTTTGCCAATGTAACGCTCTAACACCGGCCGGGGTGCTTTTCCCTGGCGGAAGCCTGGAATCCTTGTTTTCTTAACTAGGCGGTGATAAGACTTTTCCAATGATTTTTCTACCTCAGCCGGCTCCATCTCTATAGTCAGAAACACTTGACTATTCTCTATTTTCTCATTGGTTATTTTCACTCTTCCCCCATTAACTCAACTCAGCCTGATGTTTTTCCTGATAGTATTTGATATACCCCCTAACACTCTTGGGTATATCAAAATTAGTCAAATATTCATACAGAGATTCCATTTGCCTAATTGGTTCTAATTCGGCACAAGCTTTAGCTGTCAGTCTTTCCGCCGCGCTGTCAAACCTATTCTCCTTTACCGCCTGAGTCACTATGTCACCCCACGCCCGAAGTTTATCTATAGCTAACTGCAGAGTTTCTTGAGCCTTGTCACTTACACCAAAGTGTGAAAAGTAAATCATATTTGCCTTCAGTTTCATTAGTCTTTTAAGCGTATCAATACACAATTCAAAATCAAAGTTAGGCGGCACGGTAGCCGGCAGTAAAATTTCACCCCCAGCCAAATATATACCTGCCGCGTCCCCGGTAAATAGTCCCCCGTTTCGGCTCTCATATATACACAGTTCATGTGGGGCGTGTCCTGGGGCATCAATGAATTTCAAAACCTGGCTCTCACTCAGCTTAATTTCGTTGCCATCATATACTGGTCTTACCTTATGCTCCTCAACCGGTACAACTTCACCATATTCCAATATAGCCTCTTCGCCTTGAGCTTCTGTGGCACTGTTAATCAGTTTCGCTGGATTCGCTAGGTGCCAGGCACCCCTATGGTGGACTACCACTTGTGCTTGAGGCATATCCCGGATAAGAACCCCGGCGCCTCCAGCATGGTCTAAATGGATGTGGGTGACGATTATATAATCAATATCCTCTGGTCTGACACCAATGTTTTTAATACCACCCAGAACAGTACTGACTGAGGAGGCGGGACCAGCATCTATTAATGCCTTCTTTTCCTCGTTTATTAGATAAGCACTGCCCCACTTCGGGAGGGATAATAGTCGGTTATCAATCATATATATGTTTTCAGCTACTTCTTTTATGTCAACCATAAGCTATTCATCCCGCAGGCACAGGTGTAACTCAGCCAATTGCTCTTCGCTAACTGTTGAAGGAGCGTTAAAGGTTAAATCGGCAGCGCTCTGATTCTTGGGAAAAGCAATCACCTCCCTGATGGTTTCCTCCCCGGCCAATAACATCACAATGCGGTCAAGGCCAAGGGCTATACCACCATGAGGTGGAGCACCATACTCAAAAGCCTCCAGCATGTGTCCAAACCGCTCATCAATCTCTTCATCACTATAACCCAAAAGCTTAAACACTTTCCTCTGAAGCTCTGCGGTGTGAATCCTGAGGCTGCCACCACCTATTTCATACTCATTGCATACCAGGTCATAATGCTTGCCACGCGCCTTATCCGGAGCAGTATCCAGCAAGGACACATCTTCATCCCAGGGTGCAGTAAATGGATGATGCTCTGACTCCCATCGTTTTGCCTCTTCATCCCATCTCAGTAATGGAAAATCTTCAATGTAGGCAAAAGCAAGTACATCAGGATTAGCCAGCTTAAGCCGATGTCCTATCTCCCGACGCAGTTCACCCAGCGCCATATTGACCACCTGAGTTTCTCCCGCGACTATAAGGAGCAGGTCGCCCAGCTTTGCCGCCAAGCACTCCGCCATCTTTTTAATCTGGTCCAGGGTTAGGAACTTAGCGGCAACAGACCTCACCATATCCTTGGTCAAATCATCTAAACTACCCCCTGACATACCTAACGAGATAGTCACCAAGCCCTCAGTCCCCAGACTCCGCGCCAGCTTATTTAGCCCATCAAGCTGACCGCGAGAATAATTAGCACAGCCGGGGGCACATATACCCTTTACCTTTCCCCCATCAGCGATGGCAGAACGAAAAACAGAAAAGTCGGATTGGGCGACAATATCTGACAGGTCTCCTATCTCCAGACCAAAGCGCAAATCAGGTTTATCCGAGCCGTAACGTTCTATTGCTTCAGTATAGGTAAGACGAGGGAAAGGCTTTATCAACCGCATTTCGGGTTTAATCGTCTCCACCATAGAGATGAAAAGCGCCTCAATCAGATTAAGGATGTCATCCTTCTCAATGAAGCTCATCTCAAGGTCAAGTTGAGTAAATTCAGGCTGGCGGTCAGCTCGTGTATCCTCATCACGAAAGCATTTAGCTATTTGAAAATATTTCTCCACGCCAGCCACCATTAATAACTGCTTGAGCTGCTGAGGAGACTGAGGCAGAGCATAAAATTTGCCAGGATTAACCCGGCTAGGCACCAAGTAATCACGAGCCCCCTCAGGGGTACTCTTAATCAGGATTGGTGTTTCTATTTCAATAAATCCTCTGGCACTCAGGAAATCACGTATAAATTTCACTACCCGGTGGCGAAGGAGCAGATTCTCTTTCATCCGAGGTCGGCGCAAATCAAGGTAGCGATACTTAAGACGAAGGCTTTCTTCTACTTCAATGTCTTCATTTATATAAAAGGGCGGTGTTTTTGACGGATTAAGTATATCTGTGTTGTGGACGATAACCTCAATATCACCAGTAGCTAACTTAGGGTTCTCGGTTCCCGGAGGGCGGAGGGCAACCTTACCACTAACCCTAACTACATATTCATTGCGCATCTCGTTAGCTATCTTATGGCATTGCTTTGATATATCTGGATTGAATACTACCTGAATTATGCCCTCGCTATCTCGCAGGTCAATAAATATCAGCCCCCCATGGTCTCGGCGGCGGTCAACCCAACCAGCCAGGGTTACCTTAGCACCTTCATGTTCTCGTCTCAACTCACCACAATAATGATTTTTAAGCAAGAGCATCTCCTGAACCAAAACTCTGGATACCAGTATTACAAGTATAGCTCATATTGAATACAGCCTTCAACCTGAGACTTCAGACTAAATAAATTGACAAGACCTCACTTTTAATTCTATTATTGTAGCGATACGGCAAAAACGATTGAGGAAATACACCCGAAGATACGAGACGATAAAACAGTAGACGGTTATGACAGAAAGTGTCAATGTGGTTATCTTTATCACCACTGGTACCGATGAAGAAGCACATAAAATAGCTGAAGCACTGCTTACTCAAAGAAAGGCAGCCTGTGTAAATATCTTGCCCGGGGTTAGTTCGCTCTTCTGGTGGCAAGATAAGATTGATTCAGCTCAAGAAAGCCTGCTAATCGTCAAAACTAGAGCATCGCTACTGACTGAAATTGTTGCCTTGGTTAAAGAGATTCATAGTTACGATGTTCCTGAAATAATTGCTTTACCTATTATCGGCGGCAATCAAGATTATCTGGAGTGGATAGGTAAAGAGGTAATATAAATATACCTAAAACTAGGATTGCGGGAATGTTTGATATAGAATACCCCCAATATATAGAGATTTCAGTACAAGACAAGAAGTGGAAATGACAAAACGGCGGGTAATGCTTAGCTTCACCCCGGAAACGATTACCGAACCAATCATCTATACCATTAGTCAGCAATTCAACTTAGTAATCAATATCCGCCAGGCTGATCTGGATGAGGATAAGGGCTGGATAGTAGTAGAGTTCAATGGCAACGATGAGGATATTGAAGCTGGAATTACCTGGGCTATCTCCAAAGGGGTGAGGGTTGACCCAACCAGTGAGGAGATGTAGTTATTCGCCCCGGTTACGTGATTTGAGCCACTTTTGTTTTTGGTCAAGCCGTATCTGCTCATCAGTAGGTTTATAATTTGCCAAGAAGTTATCTCTAAAAGTGCTGAAGGTGCCACTCAGAATGGCACTCCTTACTTTGCGCATCAAGTCACTTATAAAGTTCAGGTTATGAATTGTAGCCAACCGGTAGGCTAGGAGCTCGTCACAACTAAATAAATGGTGTAGATAAGCCGCTGAGAAATTGCGGCAGGCAAAACAATCGCAATCAGAAACAACCGGCGGTTCCATCTGGCTATAGGCAGCATTTCGAATATTCACCCGCCCTAAGGGAGTGAAGAGGGCACCGTTTCGGGCTACACGAGTAGGCAGGGCACTATCGAATATATCAACCCCCCTAGCTATGCCTTCGATAATATCCTCAGGAGAGCCTACCCCCATAAGGTACCGCGGCTTATCCCACGGCAGTAAAGCCACCGTTTGCTCAATCATGGCTAGAGTTACCTTTTTGGGTTCCCCTAAACTCAAGCCACCGATAGCGTAACCAGCAAAATCTAAAGAGGTAAGATATTCTGTCGACTGCCGCCGAAGTTGGGGGAAGACACCACCCTGGACAATAGCATATAGAGCCTGGTCGCTACGCTTTTGAGCTTTTCGGCATCTCTCTGCCCACTGGTGCGTCCTGCTCATTGCCGTCTGCACTTTCTCAAAGCTATCATTATAGGCCGGGCATTCATCCAGAACCATGATAATATCGACACCAAGACTCTCCTGGAACTGGATAATCAACTCGGGGGTAATAAAATGCTCACTTCCATCTATATGAGAGCGGAATGTAACCCCCTCCTCACTCACCCGGCGTAACGAGGCTAAGCTAAATATCTGGTAGCCGCCGCTATCAGTGAGAATAGCCTTGTCCCAACCCATAAATTTATGTAAACCCCCCATTTTTTCAATTACGCTGATGCCTGGTCTGAGATAGAGGTGGTAGGTGTTAGCCAATATCATTGTTATCCCAAGGTCTCTAATCTCCTCTGGGGTCAGTGTCTTAACTGCACCCTGGCTACCTACTGGAAGAAATACCGGCGTCGGTACCATACCGTGTGGCGTTACCAGCTCTCCAGCCCGGGCGTTACTATCCAAGCAAGTTTGTATTAAGTGGAAATTAGAGCCCATTTTCCCCCCGGCACCAGCTTAAAATAGGTCTGTTAAGTAGCGTCTTAGTAATCTTCTAATAATAGCCAGGCTTATTGCCGATGCCAAGACAAGAATAATTACCTGATATGACCAACTATGAGCAACAATACCAAGAGCTGCAGAGTCTGCCCGATACTTTAAAGCCTTTCATCCAGATAACCTTGCAGGATAATTGCCGCGGCTATGGCATCATCATTGGCTCTTCTGCTGGTTTTCCTGGCATTGACTTCTCGCATCAAGCGTTTGGCTGATACCGTTGATAAGCGCTCATCCCTGAACTCTACCGGGACTTGAGTCTGGCTACATAGTTCCTGGGTAAAGGTTTTTACTTTCTCCGCTTGCTTACCTATACTCCCATCCATAGAGCGAGGTAGACCAACTATAATCTGTTCTACCCCTTTCTGAATAACAATATCAACGACAGCTTTTACATCTGCCTTCTCATCTCCACGGTTAATAATAGTAAGTGGGCTAGCTAATATGCCCTGTGGGTCACTGAGAGCTATCCCTATTCTTTTGTCTCCGATATCAAGACCTAGACTACGCGTTATGTCTACCTCCAAAATTCTATATCAAGCTTCTTACCAGATGAAGAGCTTCATCCAATTTATCTTTATGCTTGCCACCGGCCTGAGCCAGGCTAGCTTTGCCCCCGCCACCACCCCCAGCCACTTTAGCCACTTCTCTGACTATCTTACTAGCATCATAACCCCGGTCTACTAAATCCTTGGTTACGGCAGCTAGAAAAACTGGTTTATCTTCATAGACTGAGCCCAGAACTATTATGCCGCTTTTTAGCTGCTCTCGTAAATGGTCGCTCATCTCACGCAAAATCTCTATACGGGTGTCGTCTACCCTTTCTGCCAGCACATTTATCCCGTTCACCTGTTTCACCTTGCCAAGCAGAGACTCAGCTTCTTTCTGAGACCATTTCCTCTCCACAGCTTCCCTTTGCCGACGCTCCATATCTCTATCTTTAGCTATACTAGAAACCTTGTCGGGGACATTTTCTAACGATGCCTCTACGATTTGCGCAACCTCTTGCCAATCTGAAAAAAGCTTCTCAATATATGCCTCAGCCCCTCTACCGGTAACGGCTTCAATGCGACGCAATCCAGCACCAATGCTACTTTCGCTAATAATGTGAAAGAAGCCTATCTCCCCGGTTGAGGCAACATGGGTGCCACCACATAACTCAGCACTAATAAATGGCTCACCAATTTTCAACACCCGGACTTTATCGCCATACTTTTCATCAAACAGGGCTATTGCTCCCTCCTCTATCGCCTTTTTATATGGAAGCTCTTCATCATATACCCTCAGGTTCTGGCGGATTTTCTCATTAACAATATGGTTTACTTTCTGTATTTCCTCTTCGGTCATTGCGGTCAGGTAAGAGAAGTCAAATCTCAGTCGGTCGGGGGCTACCAGTGACCCCCTTTGCTGAACATGCTCGCCTAATACCTGACGGAGAGCTGACTGAAGCACATGGGTGGCGGTATGATTACGAGCAATATCAAGTCGCCGCTCCCCATCTACCTCAGCCTCAACTTCGTCCCCCATAGTTAGGTTACCATTAATAACATGCCCTCGGTGAACAAAAAGGTCTGCTGAAGTTCGAACAGTATCAGTGACCAAAAAGTCACCAGATGGGCTGTGAATTTGACCAGTGTCCCCTACCTGCCCCCCCATCTCTCCATAAAACGGGGTAGTGTCTAAGGTCAGGCTTGCTTCCTGTCCCTTCTGCACGCTGTCGATACTCTCACCTCCAACAAGAATAGAAGTAATCACCGACCTGTGGCCGATTTCGTGATGGCCCACAAACTTGGTAATGACCGTAGCTCTAGCTGTAAGCGTCCCTTTGCCCTTCATTGTGGCGCTACCGTAAACAAACTTCTGTGTGGCTCGGGCCCTCTCCCGCTGCTTCTCCATCTCTTTCTCAAAACCATCCAAATCTACGGAAAAACCACGGCTACGGGCAATCTCGGTGGTTAACTCTACCGGAAAGCCATAGGTATCATATAACTTAAATGCCTCTTTGCCTGAGATTTTATTTCCCTTTTTGCTGGCAGTTTCCTCTACAATTCCATCTAATAATTCCAGTCCAGTACTAAGTGTCTCATTAAACCTGGCCTCCTCAAGCTCAATTACCTTGAGAATAAAATCCTGTCTTTGTTCTATTTCAGGATAGATATGGTCCATCTGCTTAATAGTAGTCTTAGCAGTCTCGGATAGGAACGGTTTATCTAGTCCTAATCTTCGGCCAAAGAGGGCGGCACGGCGCAATAGCCGGCGCAATACATAGCCCCGCCCCTCGTTACTAGGAATTACTCCATCGCTGATAAGAAAGGCAATCCCCCGTGAATGCTCAGCTATTACCCGCATAGTATTACCGGCATCATCATTAGCATCATATTTCTTTCCGGCTAACTCAGATATACATTCTAGTAATGGCCTAAAGAGGTCTGTCTCATAGACAGAAGTTTTGCCTTGCATCACGGCCGCTGTCCTCTCTAATCCCATACCGGTATCTATATTAGGCTTGGGCAATAGTGTACGGTGTCCTTCTTTATCCTGATTATATTGACTAAATACCAAGTTCCAGAGCTCAGAAAAACGACCACAATCACAACCCGGGGCACAAGAAGGTCTCTTGCAGCCAACCTCTTCCCCAAAATCATAGAGAATTTCACTGCACGGTCCACAGGGTCCAGAATCACCGGCAGGTCCCCAGAAGTTATCCTCCTCACCAAACCGTAATATTCTCTGTTCAGGAATGCCCAGCTTCCGCCAATGGTGGAAGGCCTCGTCATCATCAAGGAAGATAGTAATCCATAGACGTTGCGGCGGTAGCCCCAGGCGCTGGGTAACGAACTCCCACGCCCAGCTAATAGCTTCCTGCTTAAAGTAATCACCGATACTGAAGTTGCCCAGCATCTCAAAAAAGGTGAGGTGAGTAGGGTCACCTACCGATTCAATATCGGTAGTGCGGAAACACTTTTGGCATGACACTAAACGAGGATTAGGCGGCCCCGCCTGTCCCAAGAAGTAAGGCTTAAGCTGCACCATTCCCGCACTAGTAAGCAGTAAAGTGGGGTCACCCTGGGGTACTAACGAGGAACTGGGAATTATTTTGTGCCCCTTCTCCTCAAAGAAGCTCAGAAATGCTGACCGAATTTCGTCGCTGGTCACTTAACTCTCCATCATTACCGGGCAATATCTAAGAATACTCACCTACGATTTTAGTGTAAGGCAGACTAGCTGTCAATGAATAAGCAGTTCAAAGCGAATTTATAGAAGTTGACGCAGATATTCCCTTAGCTCTTGCCCAAAATCAGGATGTTTTAGGGCAAGAGTGATAGTTGCCTCCAGCCAACCTAGAGGAGCGCCGGTATCATACCTTGTCCCCTCAAACTCATAGGCATAAATTGCTTGTTGTTTGAGTAACAACTGCATGGCATCAGTAAGTTGAATCTCTCGGTCTTTACCCGGTGGGGTAACCTCAAGAGCGTCAAATATCCGGGGTGTAAGGATATACCTGCCCACCACTCCTAAATTGGAGGGGGCTTTGGCAGGCTCAGGCTTTTCGACGAGACTCAAAACTTGGTATATATGACTTGAAACCTTCCTTGGCTCAATGATGCCATACTTCATAGTGTCCTCACTACTAATACGCTCAACGGCAACGACACTGGTTTTATATTGCTCATAAACTTCTACCATCTGCTTTAATACCGGCACCTTACTCTCAATAATGTCATCCGGGAGCAGGACAGCGAACGGTTCATCAGCAATAATATCTCTGGTTGCCAAGACAGCATGGCCGAGACCTAATTGCTCCTTTTGTCTAATGTAACAGATATTAACCAAATCAGATAGCTCACGCATCTCCTGAAGTAGTCTGGTCTCCCCTTTTTGCTCCAGAAAATACTCTAACTCAAAGGAACGGTCAAAGTAGTCCTCTATAGCATTCTTGCCCAGAGCCGTTACTAAAATAATCTGCTCGATACCCGAGTTAATTGCCTCTTCCACCGCATACTGAATCAGTGGCTTATTTACCAGTGGTAGCATCTCCTTGGGTTGAGACTTAGTAATAGGTAAGAACCTTGTTCCCCAACCGCCTGCAGTAATAACCGCTTTACGAACCTTCATCCTGTTCCCCCAGTCTTATTTTTTTGTTGATAAGCAAAGACAGCTGCCCCAAGTACTCCAGCAGTGTCACCAAGCTGAGCCGGAACTATACGCACCAAACGGGCCGATAGTTGGAAGGCTCTTTCTCTGACTACCCGTCTAGCTGGCTCAAGCAAAAGGTCTCCCATATTGGCCATCCCACCACCAATAATAATCATTTCCGGATTAAAGATATTAACCAGGTTTACCAAGCCTACCCCTAGATAAGTGGCTGCTTTTGAGATAACGTCTTGAGCTAGAGAATCCCCTTCCCGAGCCGCTACTTCAACCGTCTCAGCGGTGATATTTTCTATCTTACCCTTTACAACCTCGGTGAGAGAAGACCTTTCCCCTTGGCTAATACGCCTTATCGTTTCTTTAGCCACAGCCGTACCGGAGACCAGCATTTCAAAACAGCCAATATTGCCACAATTGCATTTCGGTCCATTGACATCAATGGTCATATGCCCTATCTCTCCAGCACTACCAGATGGCCCAGAGTATAACTTGCCATTGATGATAATGCCACCACCAATACCAGTGCCC
>SDBU01005588.1_pt1 | contig 14996 bp, 15 predicted proteins | sample 2277071 | NCBI WGS metagenome assembly SDBU01 (sample SAMN10397929, study PRJNA504765) | marine sediment metagenome | isolation source: marine sediment core GS08_GC12, 126 cmbsf | place: Arctic Ocean: Gakkel Ridge, Loki's castle | collected 2008
ACTTAGTCCTGCTGGTGCTCCTACTCGTCCCCTGCCGACGACGAGGACGACGACGAGGACGGGCGGCAACCCCTCATCTCAGGTGTGTTCGAGCACTAGGCGTGTGTCTTTTTTGCTTCTCTGGTTAAAGCGGGAACAACTTCAAGCACATCGCCTACAATACAGTAGTCGGCTACGCCGAAAATGGGCGCTTTGGGGTTCTTGTTGATCGCTACAATGATATCAGAAGACTGCATGCCAACAAGGTGCTGGACAGCGCCGTGAATACCGCAGGCCATGTACATCCGCGGAGCTACGGTCCTGCCTGTTTGCCCCACCTGGTAGGCATAAGAAATCCATCCTGCGTCTACAGCAGCGCGAGATGCTCCAACCGCCCCACCGAGAACCTTCGCCAATTCCTCAATAATCCTGAAGTTCTTGCTATTTCCCAGCCCCCGCCCTCCCGAGACTATGATGTCAGCTTCCGAAATGTTCGCGGTCTGCCTGATTTTCTTAATCACATCCACTATTTCGGTCTTCTGAGGCAGACGCCGCAGCTTATAGTCACGGCTGACAATTTCGCCGGAACGCGACACGTCACGCTCTGCGCTCTTAAAGACCTTGGGACGCACAGTAGCCATTTGTGGCCGATGGTGGGGGCACGTGACAACGGCCATCAGCCTCCCCCCAAAGGTGGGCCTGATCTGCAGCAAATGCCTGGTTTCCGGTTCAATCTCCAGACCAGTACAGTCCGCCGTTAATCCGGTTTCCAGTCTGGCAGCCACCCTCGGGCCCAACGAACGACCTATCGTCGTCGCGCCCAGCAAGACAATGCTGGGCCTGTGTTCCTTGATCAGCTCAACCACTACTTCCACGTAAGCATCCCCGAGGTACTGCTTTAGCTGCGGAGACTCGACCAAGTACACCCTTTCGGCCCCAAGGTAGATCAACTCCTGGGCGGCCTCCCTCATTTCGTGCCCCAGTAGTAATGCACAGAGGGGCTCCCCAAGCTCATGGCCCAACTTGCTCCCCTCGTGCAGCAACTCCGAAACAACACCGGCCAGCATGCCCGCCCTTTGCTCGGCGAACACCCAGACCCCCCTATGTAGGCCTTCGCCGCCCCCCGGCCCTTCTTGCCGGCTCAACTCAATGGCGTCATATCGTCTGCACGCAGGGATGCACGCTCCGCAGAGATTGCACTTGGCGAGGTCGATCCGGGCCCTCTCGTCCGAGACCGCAATGGCGCCGAACGGGCAAGCCGGCACACAAAGCCCGCACCCAACACACCTCTCAGCGATCACACGTATGCTCATTCGGGCCCTCTCGCAGCGTATGGCATCAAACCTGCAGACTACAGCTTAGTGTCTCTTGCTATAAGTCCAGTCTCCCGCAGTTTCGCTAATAACGCGGTTACCTGCTCTTGCACGGTCCCCTCCAAGACCTGTCCCGTTGTCCGACGCCTGGGCGCAAACATTTTGGAAACTCTGGTCGCAGAGCCCTTCAGTCCGATCTTGTTCACGTCCGCGCTCACATCCTGCGGCGACCAAACTGGAATCTCAGACCTCAACGCACGCAACTTCCGTTTCAACGACGGGAAGCGCGGTTCGTTGATCCCTTTGGCCACCGTCATCAGTGCCGGAAGTGAAAACCTTATTCTTTCCAGGCCCTCCTCAGCTATGCGCTCCGCCGTCATAGACCCATTTGTCAGTTCCTGGACTCTTGTCACACAGCTAACGTAGGGCAAACCTAACATTTCGGCCAACTCGGGGCCGACCTGGCCGGTATCACCGTCAATGGCTTGTCTGCCACAAACGATCAAATCAAAGGGGCCTATTCTCTCCACTCCTTTGGCCAGGGCGCGCGAAGTAGCCAGGGTATCGGCCCCCGCAAAGGCAATGTCACTGAGCAGAACCGCATCGTCCGCTCCCATGCTCATAGCCTCGCGTAAAGCGGCAACTACCTGAGGGGGTCCCATAGACAAGACCGTTACCGCCCCCCCGTATTGTTCCCTAAGGCGAAGAGCTTCCTCAATCGCATACAAATCAAAAGGATTGACGACACTATCCAGGCCTGTGCGAATGAGGGTATTGGACTCCTCGTTGAACTCGACATCGGTGGTGTCGGGAACCTGCTTTATACAGACAATGATATTCATTAGTGCAGGCCTCCCGTCTGCGAGCAGAAGAATTCGCTCCCTACTCAGTTGAAAGTCACGCCCAGGGCCCGGCAGACCCAATTCACGATGGCTCCCATCAGGAGAGCGTAAGGCGTTACGAACCCCACAATGGAGAGGGTTCCTCTCAGTCCGCGTTCCTTCAGCATGACGAGTACGGCGTTGACGCACGGCGAGAAAAACGTCAATACGAGCAGGCACACGACTATCTGGACGTTGTCAAAAAGCCCCTTGCCACTCAGTTCGGCCAGGAGCGCGGCGCCGGCCTCGCGCCTGACCAGTGTGGCGATGGCGACCCGGGCGCTTTCCTGCGGCAGTCCGACGACGCCGGTCAGGATGGGTTCTGCCGCCCGCTCGATGAGGGCAAGCGTCCCAATCTGGTCCAGCAGGAACAATACGAAAGTGGCCAAAAGGAATAAGGGGATCGCTTCCTTGCAGAACCACCACGTCCGCCAGGATGTCTTCCTGAGCAGACCTGCAAGCTTGGGGATGCGAATGGGGGGCAACTCCAGAATGAAATCGGCCGCGCGCCCCGGAAGGACCTTGTCAGCGATGTAACCTATGACGATGATTTGCAGGCCGATCACGCCGAAGACCGTCACCGAGGCCCAGATTGACATCTTCGCCAGCAGGACCAGCATGATGCTCAACAGTGGAGCGCAGGGAAGGCCCAGTGTCAGAAGCAGCGTTGCGATGTAGCGTTCTCGCTTCGTGTCGAGCATCCGCGTCGTCAGTATGGCCATCGTGATGCAGCTAAAGCCCATGACCAGCGGCAGAATGCCTTTGCCGTTGAGGCCTATTTTCCGGAATCCCCGGTCGAGCAGGACGGCGAGTCTGGGCAGATAGCCGCTGTCCTCCAATATCGCAAAGGCGAAGAAAAAGGTCGCCAGGACGGGCAGGACTATGCCGAGGGCCAGCGTCAGGCCGACGCTTATGAGGCCGAAGCTCTCCCCTACGAGGGCCTCGCGGACGAGTTGAGGTAAAGGGAGCCACACGAGTAGCTTCTGCGCGTTCGGGACGATCAATTCACCGAACAGCTTGCCTTCCAATAGCCCGACGAGGACCTGGGCGCCGAATTTCCCCACGAAGCAATACATCAAAACGACTACCAGCGCGGCAATCGGGATGCCAGTAGGGAGCTGTCGAGACCATTTGCCCACCTTCTCGGAAAACGGCATGCTCGCCGGCGGGGAGACTGACTGGACTTCAGACAGTAATTGGTCAACGGCACGCAGGCGCGCCTCCGCCATAACTGCCGAAAGCGGGCGGCTAAAGGTGGATTGGACCGCGCGGGCGACCTGCTCGACCTGCTCGGCGATGTCCTGTCCGCATTCTGCAATAACCTGACCTTTCACGCCTTCGTCGCCGGTCAGCAACGCCACAGCGACGGCCCTGGGCGGCAGGCGCGAAGCCTTTAACAGTTTGGTGACAATGGCGATGGCCGATTCGACTTCGGCCGGATAGGTAACCACCTCGCGCACCGGCGCAGCCTTGATAAGCGACCTTCGGAAAGAGCCAACCCCCCGCCCTTCTGTGGCGACAGTCATCGTCACCGGAACGCCCAGAAGCGTGGAGAGCCTGTCGGCGTCAATGCTTACGCCCCGCTGAGCGGCTTCGTCCATCATGTTGATGTTGAGCAGCAGCGGTATCCGGTATTCGGCAAGCTCCAACGTCAACCGCAGGGACTTCCGTAGATTCTTTCCGTCGCCGATCATCGCGATGATATCGGGCCTTTGGCCCAGCAGGATGCCCCGCGATACCTCATTGTCCTCCGAATCGGGGGTCGTGCTGTCCATGCCGGGCGTATCAATCAGGTGAAAATCCGTGCCGTGCTCGGAGAACGTGCCCCTGCCGATCGAGACGGAAGTGCCCGGGTAGTTCGCAACATGGGACCTCCTGCGGCAAACCAGGTTAAACAACGTAGTCTTGCCGACATTCGGGTTGCCTAAGAGGAGAACTCCTTTCCGATGGCCAGCATCTGCATCGGGGGTCTGGGTGCCTTCGCCCTCGGAGTGCGGGGGCACCGGTGGCGGCGGTAAGGAGTTAGCAGAGACCGACGGCTCAGGCATCTACGGGGTTCTCCAGACGTAAATGTCGCGCGCGACGTCTTCTTCCAGCGCCAGTTCCGTCTGTTCGCAGCGGATCACGTAGGAAGGGGATTTCTGATGGAGCTTGAGCGTCACGCCAGGTGTCAGGCCGAACGAGAACAGTTTGTGCAAACGCTGGTGGGACGGGGTGCTGACATAGGCGATCCTGGCGGTCTTGCCCGCTTCGAGCCGGACCAGCGACACGACGACGTTATCCACCACGTCTCTGGCCTCCAGGCAGCATTTCCCCTCGGGAATCGGCGCTCCATGCGGGCACTGGCGCGGATGGCCCAGTAGCGTGCAGATGCTGTCCACCACCTGGGGGGCAAGGATGTGCTCGAATTCGCACGCGCCTTTTTCGACCTGATCGAGAGGTATCTGGAGGATGTCCGTGAAAAGCCGCTCCGCCAACCTATGTCGCCGTACCACCTGGGAGGCCCGGTCCTTCCCTTTTCGTGTCAACAGAAACATCTCGCCATCCTGGGCAATGAGTTCCTCCCTCTCGAGGGCACTCAGCAGTTCCTGGTCCACGCGGATATCGCACCGTTTCCTCAGTGCCTCCACGTAATGTTCATTGTTCTCACTGCAGGTCCAAAGCGCTTCCAAGACCTCTTCGACTTCGCGAGCATTCATGTGGAGCCCATTTATCTCGGTTCAGGCTGAACTGGCGGATCACCTCAGCTATTCCTGTACGAAACCCCTGCCCCCCATATGGGATTTGACCACTCTATGGCGCACATCTCACAGGCGACCTGACACGTGCCGCATTCCAAGCAGTTCTCATACCGTACATCGACCCCGTTTTCGGCATCGTTCGCTACAAAGACCTCTGCGGGACAGATGTAGGTGCAGACCAGGCTGACACAGCTCTTGCACAACTCTACGTCGAGCTTAATGTGGGACTCCCTCCCAGCTCTCCTGCGCACCGTAAAGAGCTTCTCTTCCAGGCTAACCGAATCATTCTCTGCGGTTGACATGTCAGATACCACCTCTGATGATAGAAACAAGCGTCTTGGTTATGTTGGCGACGCTCATTCGGCGTTGGAGGTTCCAGAAAATCTTACGTTTAATCTCTCCCCGCGGAACTTCGCCCACCTCAAAAAACTTCACCAGAGCATCCTTGACAGCCTGCGGGTACTCGTTGATGAACTCTTTGTGCATATGCATGATGTCCAAGAAACTGCGGCAGCTATTCATATTGCCCATAACAAACGACTCATCGAGTTTTCGCGCGTAAAGGCCCAGCGCCTCGGCGTCGTAGTCTCGTTCTTTCCTGTTCGCCAGGATGGTCTCAGCGGCCATTACACCGGAGGCCATGGCCATGTTCACACCCTCATGATGGCCCACGCCGTTGTTCACCAGTCCCGCAGCGTCGCCGACCAACATGAGATTGTCGGTGTAAGGCTGCGGTACGTTCTTGTACCCATCCGCCGGGATCATGTGAGCCGAATACTCCAGAGTTTCGCCGCCTTTTATCAAAGGAGAAATGCAGGGGTGGTTCTTGAATCTCTCCAGGATCTCATTCGGTGAAATGCGGTCCTCTCGCCCGTATAGTTCGCTGATAATGACGCCAACGCCCACAGACAATGAATCCAGATTCGTATAGATGAACCCGTTTCCCAACATTCCGCAAACCGAATCCCCAAAGTACTCGTAAGCGGCCCCCTCTCTGCCGGTCAAAGCGAACCTGGCATCTATCACATCCTTTGGCAGCCCGATTACTTCCTTGACGGCCACCGAACGGGCGCGCATCGACAATCTGCTGCGCAGGCCCGCCTTCTGGGAAAGCAGCGAATTAGCGCCTTCGGCACAGACGACCACATCCGCCATTAGTACATTCTCATGTCCTGCGCCTGAAGTCACACCCGCGATTTTCCCGTCTTTCCACACGAAATCTTGCACGCTTATGCCATTGAGAACCGCCGCGCCTCGTTCCTGCGCTTTGCCGGCGAACCATCTGTCAAACTGAGCGCGTTTCACTATGAAGGAATGATTATAAGGGGGCTTTTTGAACTCATTGAGCTCAAAACCCAGAGTTATCTCCGAATCATCCACCAGAAACGAAAAGCGCCTTTTGGCTGCAAACCTTTCCATGGGAGCATCGCTGGAAAACTCCGGCAGCATGCCGTTCATCTGGTCAGAGAAGAATATGCCACCGAACATATTCTTCGCGCCGGGATATTCGCCTCTTTCAAGAATGACCACATCCACACCTGCCTCGGCGAGGGCGTACCCGCAGGAAACCCCTGCCGGGCCGGCGCCAACAATAGCCACTTCGCATCTCTCTTTATTTGTGCCCATTTTCCGCTTCCAGAGTCACCCCGACATCACCCTATCATCCACCGGGAGGAAGGACCTCCCCTTCGACTACACGCGAAATATCCTGCACTCCCCGCCCCTCCAGTTTTCCCGGGCGCTGCGGCAATTCACTTGCTGAAAAAGAGCATGCTGATTCCCATAAAGAGGGCCACGCCGCCAAACAATGCATGCGCCGTGACGGGGGACATTCGCGTGGTCAAGGCCGGCCCGAGTTGGCTCCCGATGGCCGATCCGGGAATGAGGCACAGCGCCACCAGCACAGGCGTCCAGAGGTCGAAATGCCCTGCCCGGACGCCCATGACCATTATCATCACGCAGGCGATGGGCACCGTAACGCTGGCCTTGACCAGCGTATTGGCGATGGCGTTCTTGATGGGGATGTGGCCAAGCACCTGCTGAAGTGGGTTGGTGACCACTCCGCCGCTTATCCCCAGCATGGCGGACAGAAAGCCCCCGGGAAAGCCGCATACCCATATCCTCCAGCCGGAGCGAATCGGCGCCGGGCCCTCGCACGAGGAGCTAATGGCGTCCGCTTGCTCGTGCGCGAGATTGCCGGCCGGCAGCAAGACATCCTGGTGATGGGAAGATATCCTTTTCACCATAACCACCGATATGAACAGGAGAAACATGCCCAACAGCAACGTCACGATGTCTCTGGGCAGGTACTCGCCAATGAACGCGCCAAAGATGATGCCTATGATGCTTGAAGGGATAAGGATCTTCACGATGTCCTTCATTATGAATCTGAGTTTCGCGTATCTGTAGGACGCGCCGAGTGCGACCACAAAGTACGCCAGGAGCGCGGAGAACTTTGCGACTCCCGCGTGAAAACCGAAGAAAAACAACAGACAGGACATCTTCAGTACGCCGCCTCCCATCCCGAGCATCCCGCCGAACGTGCCGGAGATCAGGCCGATCACAAACAGGGCCAGGACGTTCTCTGCCGTGAAGTGGAAGCCGACGCCCTGCGCCGGATCGGTCAGCGCAACCGTGAGTGGCCCGGCCTTGTAAGCAGGCCCCGAGAACATGGCCAGTATGATCACGAGACAGATCAGCGCCCCCGCCGCGGCGGGGACGGCACGCTTGAAATCCATTGGGACGGCGGCGTTGCTCATGTTCCTTCCACGGCATTAATACTCGACTTCCGGGGGCGTGCGCGCTCCGGGTTCCGATTCGAAGAATGGAGGAGCCTCGAACCTGTAAATCTTGGCGAATATGAATCCAGGGAATTTGCTCACCGCGGTTGACATTTCGTTGGCGCGCTCGTTGTAGATCATTCGCTGTTCGGCGATCTTGTCCTCAGCGTCCACCAGCGCGTCCATGTAGCTCTCGAAGTTCTCGCTCAGCCGCAAGTCCGGATAACGCTCGGCAATGGCAAAGATCTTGGAAAGCAATGCTTCCAGATCGCCGGGCGTTGCCGATGGTCGATCCTCTTCCACCTGGCCGAAGTCTCTGAGCAAGGCATTTAGTGTTTCGGCTTCTTCATCTGCCAGGCCCTCTTTGCTCGGGTCTGGGCCTGACGTGCCACTGGGCAACGGGCCGGGCTCCAGCATTTCCTTTCTGGTTTCCGCCGCGTGCGTGAAGATCTCTCTCTCATGCTTGGCATAGTCCATGACCATGATGCCCAGGTTCAGAATGATGTTCTTGCGGCGTTGCAGGTGCGTGTCCACCTGCGCCTGGGCTTCCTGCACGTCGTACAGCAGCGACACGAAGGTGTTGTAATAGAAGAGCAAAAGCAGGGCATGGCCGATGGCAAACACCAAGATCAGCAGCCCGGTATACCGCTTCCAACGGGACCGGGCAGTCTTGTTCTTCTGTTTCCCGGCGGAGAACCGATCCGGGTAAAACGTTCTCAGAATCTTGCGTAGAGGAACGCTCATAGAACCCGCCTGAGAAAAACGTTTGCGGCCTCAGACCGCCGACTCAGGGCCACACGTTCAACGCCCATATGTATGCGCTCGAGAACAAGAGAAAAATGAACATCAAAGGCACGCCCGCCCTGGCGTAACGAGCAAACGACAGTTCCACAAGGGGCGCGGTTCCTGCTCTTGCCGTTATGTCATTGACGAACTCTTCCACCTTCGTGAGGGCCACGGGGCCGGCCGTGGCGCCGGTGACGGTTGCGCTCGAACCTGCGCACACGCCGAGGGAAAGAGCCCACCAGAGCAAACCGTGCGGCTCGGACACGCCGACCCCCATCACGATGGGAACGAAGAGGGCCGTGGTCGGGCCCGCGTTGAGGAACGTGGTGACGATCGCAGCCACCCACATCAGCAGCAGTGCAAGCCCCAGGACGCTCCCGCCGGAAACGTCCATCATCCAGCTTGCGGTGAAGTCCACGAGGCCCGACGCCGCGGCGCAGCCCACAAGGGCAAACAGGCCGACGAAGAAAAGGATGTCGCCGAATCCCGCCTTGCCAAGCAGCCGGGGCGCAGCACGGCTCCACAGCAGAAGCACCGCAAAGCCACCGGCCAGGGCCACCGTGGCGGGAGGAACGGCGATCAGGCCGCAAAGGAGGAATGCTATGATGACGGCGACCAGCACGGCCAGGGCCTGCTTCATCTTTGCCGCGGCAGGGGCGGCGGCCTCCGTCGTGGCGGTTGGTTCCAGCACCGGCGGCTGCACCTCGCCCTGCTGCACCGGGTCATTCGGCCTCATCCTCTTCATGAACCAGATGGTGATGCCGAGCTGAACCAGACAGGGCGGCATCATGTACAGCAGGAAGTCGTGGAAGTGCAGCCCGGCCTCACAGGAAATAAGCATGTTGGGAAAGTCCCCTACCATAGACGAAGCCCCGCCCAGGTTGGACGAGATGATCTCCCCTATTACGAACGGCGTGGGATCGAAGCGCAGCTCCCTCGCCATGGCCAATGTCACGGGCAACATGATCAGAATCGTCGTAAGGTTGTTGATGCAGGCCGACAGAAAGAAGGTGGTGACGCACAGAAGGACCATCAGCCGCGTCCAGTCGCCACGCGAACGCTGGCGGATCTTGCGCGCTATGATCTGAAAGAAGCCGGTTTCTTCCAGGGCGGCGGTGATCAGCCCCATGCCGAGCAGAAGCGCCAACGTGCTCATCCGGATCGCCGCAAAGGCGCCCTGCTGGTCGTAGTAGCCGAACCGTATCCCCAACAGGACGCACAGGACCGCGCCGCATCCCACGACGGCGACCCGATCGAGCGACGTGAAGTAAAGGAGCACAAAGACCGCGGCCAGCACCGACAGTGTCACCCCGATGTTCACAACGAAATCGGGCCTTTCCCGAAGCACTACCGAAACCAGGCTGCTTTGCCTGTTTCTCCAAATGACCAGATCCATCCTCTTCGGGCTGCCGGGAGCCAAAAGCACGGCCGCCACGTCTGCCGGAGTGGCAGCGGGCACGCCGTTCACTTGAACGATCACGTCGCCGGCCGCCAGGCCTGCCGCACGGGCCGGCGAATGACTCCACACCCGCTGGACGCGCACGCTCGTTGTGCCGGCGAAAGTTGACGGGCCGGGCACCAGGTCTGCGCCGAGCCACCACATCCTGTCCTGTGGCCCCGCAAGCGCCGGCCGACGCGCTCGGGAGAACATCGCACCGATCACCACGGCCACAAGGGCACAGATGAGCAGCGCGGCGGCATATCTGTAACGAGGTGTATCGCTCATGCTGAGGCATGGTGTGCTCGGCGCCCGCCACAGGGCGGACTACGGCGCGCTGGGAGGACGGGAACGCCGAGGGCAGAAAGCCCTTTCCCGAGCTTGTCTACTGAAGTGACTCTGCGATCTCTGTGGTTCATTTCCTTGGAGCCCTTTAGAACTCCAGCGCCTTCTTAAAGCATTTGACGGCCGATTCTCGATCGCCCATGCTTTCATAAGTGAATCCGAGCGCCTGGTACCCCTTGGCAAACCGCGGGTCCAGAGCAATGGCTTTCTTGAGGGCTTCGACGGCCTGGGCGTAGAGTTCCTTGCTGTCGTAGGCCATGCCAAGCCGGTAGGAGGACTCGGCGTGGTCCGGATCGATTTCCACGGCTTTCTCCAGGCATTCGATCGCTCGTTCGTAATCCTCCCCGTGTGAGCAGATAAGGCCCAGGGCCCGCAATGCCGAGGCCGAATTCGGGTTCTTTTCCAGAATCTTTTCCAGATGCACCTGCGCCTTGTCGGGCTGGTCTGCGGCGTCGTAAGCCTCGGCCAGGCACATCCGCGCGTCCAGATCGCCGGGCGTCATCGCGAGCGCCTTCTCCAGCAGGGGGATGGCTTTCTCCCAGCGGCCGTGGCTGGCATGCACGATGCCCGCCGACCTGTTGAAGTCTGCGAAGTACCCCCGATCGAGCTTGCACGCCCTGCTGTAGAGCGAAATGATCTTGTCCGCCGCCCTCCCAGCGTAATAGGAAGAGGCATGCACGACGAACTTCAGGGGCGAAATCGAGAAGCCCAGGTCGCCCGAAGTCGGTCTGTCTTCCAGGGACCTCTTTGTCCGGGGGCCTAACTCGACGCCTGTCTCCTCAGCAGGGGCGTCTTCAACCCCCACCATCGGTCCGTCTTTCACTGGCTTTCTCCTTGCCATCTTGAGTTCCTCCTTCCGGGCGCAGCTCACGGCTGCGCTGCAGGAAAACAGGGCTATTCGCTCAGCCCAACGGGTGCACCATGTGCATGGTAGTAAACAATCACGTCCTCCACGTGCATTGCTTTGCGCAGCAGACGTCCCCTCACTTCGTCCGCTATTTGGCTCGCCATCTCGACCGTGCATTCGGGGGAGACGAAAACGTCCAGATCGACCCACAGTTTCTGGCCGAGCCGTCGCGTTCGAATGCGCCCCGTTCCGCGCACGCCTGCCACGGACGTGGCCAGGGCGCGGATTCTGTTCAGGGTGGCCTTCGGAGCGGCTCGATCCATAAGGTTGCCCAGGCTATGAAACCATTCCCTGGAGGCGTTGAACATGATGAAGACGGCCACCACCACCCCGGCGAGCGGGTCGCAGAAGTAATAGCCGAACTGTGCCGCCAGGATTCCCACCCCCACCGGGATGGAGGAGAAAAAGTCCGTCAGGTTCTCATAGCCGTTGGCCGTCAGCGCGGGGCTGTTCAGCTTGCCCCCAGAGCAAAGGTTGAAGTTGAACATTATGTAGTTGGCCACAATGGAGACCATCGCTACCAGAAACGCGAGCATGCTGGGAGCCTTGTCCCGGCCTACGATTAGAAAGGCGACCGATTCGACGAGAAACAGCACGCCGACTCCGATGAGCACCGTGAAAATGAGAAGGGCGGCTATGAACTCTATTTTGCCGTGGCCGTAGGGGTGGGAGGCATCCTTCGGCTTTCCGGCGAGCCTAATGCTGGCCAGCACGAAGACCGTCCCGACGGCGTCGCTCAGGGAGTGGAAGCCGTCCACGGTCAAGCCCACGCTTCCGCTCTGAAGCCCGGCGATGCATTTGATGGCGCCCAGCGTGAGATTGCCCGTGAGGGTCATGAGAGGAACCCTCTTGCCGCATTTCTGGCATCTTTCCGGGACCGTGCTCAATGGACCCTCCCGACGCGGCCGCTGCCGGCCTCTGGTTGTGCAGCGTGCTTTTTGTCTATCACGGATGCCATGCCAGTCGGCAGTCAAACTCAGGCAGAGGATACGGGCGATATTCGCACGAGCGTCTTGCCATGCCCGCACACGTGCGTCTTTACGGCCTGCTCAATGCGCTCGCGGAGTGCATCGGCTTCGGCCACGCTCAGGTCCGCCGGAACTTCCACCTCTATCTGCGCGAACAGGGACTGGCCGGACCAGCGCGCCGTCATCCGGCTCACTCGCATCACGGAATCGGCCTGCGCGGCAATGCGCCTCAGCTCCTCGAGCACCTGCGGCTCGGCCGTGCTATCCATGAGCCCGTTGATGGCCGAGCCGAGCATGCGGCCGCTTACGAATACGACGTGGACGGCTTCAACAATTGCTACTATGTGGTCCAGCGCGGGGTATCCGAGCCTGGCGCCGATCACGCTCACCACCACCGCTATGGAGGCGAGGAAGTCGCTGTGCATGTGGGCGGCGCAACTGGCCAACGCCGGGCTGTTAAGCCGCTTGGCGACACATTTCTGGAATCTCGCAAGGAGCCAGCACATCAACCCGCACACGATGGCAATCCACAGTGCCAGCATGGTCGGCGGTTCGGCCGCCATTGGCTTTCTGAGGAAGCTGGTTAGCACGGTGATGGCCAGGGCAATGACGCCCAGGAGGATCATCAGACTCATGAGAACCACGGCGAGGTATTCGACCTTTCCGTGGCCGTAAGGGTAATTGCGGTTCGGTGGCTTGCCCGAGATCTTCAGCCCGATCGCCGCGACCACTGACGAGACAAGGTCCTGCAGTGAGTACAGGCTGGCGGCGACCAGGGCGCGGCTGCCACAGGCAAGGCCGAGGGCCACCTTCACCACCGTGAAAACCAGGGCCTCGGCGATCCCGATATAGATGACGACCATGGCGCAGCGGCTGCAGCGCAGCTGGTCGCTCTCAGTTAAACCTGCGTTTAGACTCTCCACGCCCAAGGTATCTCCCTCAGCACAGCAAGAGGGCAGGAGGATGCCTCCCCTCTTCCGCCCGCCTTCACACAGTCAGTGCGCGCCCGTGGAGCGCTCAGGCGCTCGTGTGCGAGGGCTGGCTGGCGGACCGGTACCCTTCTTTGAATGCCGTCTTGGCGGACTGAAAACCTTCCGAAACCTTGCCGGCGGCGCGTTTGGCAATCACTGTCTTCTTGAGCACCTCGCACACGAAAGCCCCTGCAAAGATGCTGACGATCGACACGGCCACCAGGACGCCCCATCCTTTGCCCATGATCGGCCTCTCTTTACTCGGAAAAGAAATTGTCACTTCCCTTGTCTTGCGCCGTTTCTTGGCGCTTTCTGGCTTTTGCGGTCAGGCACAGCCTTATGAACACCGCCGTGAACCATCCAATCAGGAAGGAAGTCAGCAGCAAGAAGAAAAGCCGCACGTGCACGGGCCTGCCCACGATGAGGCCCAGCTCCACGCGATGCAGGTTGTCCATGGCGAAAGCCACCACGTAGACGGCTGCAAGAATGATAAGAAATAGCTTGAGCACGATTTAGCTCCCACTCTCTCTACGACGGCATTTCATGCCCTGCCCCCTACCTGATTGTGTGACAGGCGGCGCACAGCCCCCGGTAGCCGTGCAGGGACTTTGCGTTCGGCGCTATGGGCGGGGGACTCGAAAGTATGTCCCCCGCGTCCGTCGGCAATTGGCCTCCGCTCTGCATGATGATGTGACAGTCGGTGCATGCCCTCCCACGCGAGCGATGAGGGCTGATGGACCCAGCCCTGATGGGCTGGGCCGCTTCCATCTGCGCGAAGCCGAGTTCCTCCGCATTGCGGGCCTCCAGGACGAGTATCATCTTCTTGCCACGACGGCTGACTCCGACGTAGGCTTGCCCTTGGTCCATCACGCGCTGCGTGGCAAGGAAGAACGCCTTCAGATCGGGCGTGGGAATGCCCTCTACGAATTGGACCATGTCCCCGGCCAGGATGCCGGATTCGGCGGCCTCGAGCGTGATCTCATCGACCAGCACCCCGCTCCCCCCTTGCGGCACCCCGTACTCTCTGGCCAGCTCCGGGGTCAGCGAGATCACCTCAAGCCCCACCCAGTGCCCTTCGATAAACTCCTTTCCCGCCGCGTTTTGCTCGCGCGGGGACAGTAATGCCGCGGCGGGTGCGGCCATGGCGCCCCGGCCGGCTACCTGCTGATGGGGCGCGGCCGGACTGCCGGGCGGGGCCGGAGGCATAGCGGGCAGATCATACATGAGTCTTCCCGGAGACGCCCCGCACCGCGGGCAGGCTTCGCTGCCCCATTCGATCGGCGAACCGCACTGCGGACACTTGTAGCTCTTCGCCAGGACGGAGGCCGGTGAAGCGGCGGGGGCCTCCGGATGGGAAAGCGACATTATGCTCATGTCCTCGATATCCCTAACGTCCTTCAAGCTCGGATGCCTGCCAGTGAAAAGCGCCGCGATGACCAACACCTCACAGGCCGCGGCGACCAGCAACACCAGGAACCCGTGACGACGCTTCTTCCGGATGACGTCGTATCGCATCACATTACCGCTGAACGGGTGTGAAGCCTTCCATTTCGCCTTCGCCGACCATGATCCTCAAATCCCTGGTCCGGCCGTTCCTCATGATCCTGATCTGCGCGTCTGTTTCGGGGGGCGCCTGGAAAACCATCTGCTGAAAATGCTCAACACTGCGCACCGGCGCCCCGTTGAATTTGAGGATAGTCTCCCCGCCCCGGAGCCCCGCGTTCCAGGCGTATGAGTTTCCCATGACGCCGCTGACCTGCGGCCCCGTGCCCGCGGCCGGGCAAATCTCCATTCCAAACTGCCGGATCAGCACGGGCCGCACGGCCTCGGGGCCCCCGGGCAGCCCTCCCACCAGCGAGACCGCAAGCCCGTCGCGAACCATTGGGC
>SDBU01005589.1_pt1 | contig 14996 bp, 9 predicted proteins | sample 2277071 | NCBI WGS metagenome assembly SDBU01 (sample SAMN10397929, study PRJNA504765) | marine sediment metagenome | isolation source: marine sediment core GS08_GC12, 126 cmbsf | place: Arctic Ocean: Gakkel Ridge, Loki's castle | collected 2008
ATTTTTTTGTTGATATGTTTTTCCACGAAATGCCTCCTTGTTATTTACGGGATTTTTCCCTAATAAATTACGCGAATAAAACCTTATATCCCGGATTAAGTTTTGCAATTTCTCGCTTTTTCGTGTGTCTTTCTGGGTCTTGGCTCTCCTTTCTGGTTTCAGGGTTTTCCGATGCTGATAAACAGGTACTTTCCGGCAAGTGTTATGCTGGGATAGGTCTCACCTTTCCCAAGACTAAGTTTTTCCTCGTAAACAACCTCACCGGTTTTAGCATCGATCACACTGAAAAAATGACCCTTTCGTACAATAGCGTATATAAGGCCATCATGATAGACTGACGAAGCGTAATAGCGGTCTTTCTTTGGCTTCGTTTGCCAGAGTTCCTCTAGCTCTATTGTATCGCCAGCTTCGGATGGCAGTTTGAAGGCCTTCCCTTCATGCTGGATAAAATAGACGATGCCATCATGAAGTATAGGTCTCGCAAACTCAAGAAAACTTGTATCTTTAGCCAGGACCTTGCCATCGCTTGCGCGGATGAAGTCGCCGTTGGGCGTAATTATCACGTCCACATCGCCGATCTTAGTGATAACTGCTGTACCCCATCGAGGCTTGCCCTTGCTCTTCCAGATAATCTCGCCCGTTTCCTTGTTAAGAGCAATTGGATTCAGGACATGCACAATGAGCTTGTCACCCACAAGCAAAGGGGATGCGCTGTGTCCGTAAGCATCCGTCGGCTTTTCGATCTGCTTAATCCATTTGCGGTTGCCTTCCATGTCGTAGCAGACAGCGGTGCCAGTCCCAAAGATGACGTAGACGTTTTCGCCATCGCTAACCGGTGTGGGCGATGAATAGCCGTTGACGTCATGCCGATTGGGCATTACATATTCGGATACTGGCTCCAGCTTCGTTTTAAGCTCCTCGAACTGCTTGCTCAGATCTTCTATTTTTTTCTCAAGCTCAACTCTCTTCTCAGCTTCCGCGTCCTCCGGCAGCTTCTTCAGCTTGTTCTTATTATTATTCAGTTTGCTCTCGGCGGATCGGAACGCCTTTGTTGTTTCCTCTATCTGCACCTCCGCCAACTGCTGCTTGACCGCATCCAGTTTCTCAGATGGCACCATATCCAGATATGTATTAGTCCGCTGCCACAGGATCTTACCATCACTTGCCCGGACACATATCAGGGTTGTAGGCTCGGAGCAGACAAATATCCGGTCACCCACAATAGTAGGCGAGGCATTGCTCCAATCGGGCATGGGTGTTTTCCAGACGACATTTTTCTCCGCTGACCATTCTGTAGGCGGCGTGGCATCGAGATACCTACCTGTGCTATCTATCCGCCATCCGGAGATTTGCGCTAACGCAATTGAAGAGCCGAGCAAACATACAGCGAACACTATTCCCAACACTTTTCTTCCTGACATACACACTCCTTGCTAGTTTAACACCTGAATCAGTAAACAATAATGAATGACTCACAGCGAGTAATGAGAAAAACTCGCTATCCATCATTTACCCAAACCAAATTTCACCCGCAAAAATTCCACATAGGGCAAAATCAGCCAAACGCTGCTCTAAACATGGCAGTCGCTAGTGTAGTTTATCATTTTCTCATTGATTTGTCAATGTTTCCTGCCCCAAAATCAGGAACAGTCAGCGGGGTTGTCGGGATCACTCTCCTGAATGTTGCCCACGTTTCACAGTAGTGATACCCGAACTTATTTCCAGCGTAACCGGCTCCTCACCCCCAAATATGAGCGTAACACTGGGCATATCAGCTTCAATACTCTCGACCAAAATGCGCCCGCTTCTGGAGTTGTCCAGAGCGATGGTTATTTTCTCATCGGATCGAAATATCTCCTGACCGTCCACTTCCATTTTTGTGCCATCAACACATAGGAACCATTCCACCTGGCCGTTTTGTCGCCCCAGCGCGGCGATCTGACCATCTGTAACGACTCCGTTTCTATTGATATTGCCGTCTCCAGTAGCGAACAGGAACATATCTTCAGAGCCTATTGACGCTCCGATAAAGCCATCTCCCTCCAGATACTCAGTTTCCGGCAATGTCATGCCCTTTGTTTTGGGATAGAGCATGTTCAGGAATAAGCCGCGCTGATTCTGATCAGGATCTGCAAGCTTGAGCGTTCGCCAGATGTCATGTTTCTCGCTTTGTGACATATCCACGTTTTCTGGCTTAAATGTCAGGCAATGAAGTTCAGCTCCTCCAGCGATGATGTGATGATTTTGCCCCTCAACCGTAACCGTGTTGTTGGTACTCGTTTGTAGTAGCAATTCATATTGATGCACATTATCGTCCATCTGCAAGTCATCGAGGATCATTACATAAGCATGACGATCAGGCTTGCGGACAAAGAGAAAATGACGATAGGCATGATCCATGACGCCGATCTTCGGATTCTTGCGATATGCTACCGTACTGTCAGCCATAATGTAATCAATGAAGCTGGTATGGAGCATTTGGCTCGCATGTCCAGCCTCATGGTCGTAAAAAACCGGATTACTATACGCAACCTGTCCCTCGCCATCGATCAGAACTATACTATGCGCCAACGACGACTTGGAGAAATCACTCTTCGGAGTTCCGTAGGGAGCGCCTATCGCTTTGTCGATGATCAGATGTTCGTCATAGGCGTTCAGGACAAAACTGCCCTGGTCGGGATGACCATGCCAGCCGGCGTAATCACCGCAGCGAAATGCCAGTTGAACATCGCTGGTTCGGTCATAGCCGGTGCGCATTATAGTCACTGCACCAAGCGCCGGCGGTAAGCTCAACTCGTCGGCGAACGATCTGGCAAGTGATAGGCGAGATTTTCCGGGAGGCTGTTCTTCCATATCTGGATCATATAGAGTTACCACAGCCATCGGCATTATGTGAACCCATCCCCACCTTTTCACCTGATCAGCATTCCCGCAGCTTAGATTATTGATATACCATTGACTCAGCGGATCTCTCAAGAAAGTTGCGCGGCACAGAGCCAGGATGGGATCGTTACCGCCGCGAGCATCCCCAAGTTGAGGGTAGCCTTTCCCCTGTGGCTCCAGCAGTGTTATTCTATAATCCATCAGCGCCTTCAGTTGCTTATCATTAGGTGTAAACAGATCTTCACCTGTGGCTGTATAGAGACTGACGGCGAAGTCCAGGCCTTTGGTGAAGCCATTATTGAAATATCCAAAATCCTCATGCGCCGTCCGGAGATTCAATCGGAAGATCCGCTTTGAGCTATCCACCCAATTCTGCGACCATTTGTGTTCTTCCCGAAGGGCAACTCCCACCATGCCATATCCTGCGGCGATCCAGGGGTCCCAGTTATGACTTTTTGTGCAGCCAACCCCGGTTTCGTTATACAGGTAGAGCCGGTTAGCCTCTCTATCCATGAATTCGCGAAGTTCAGCACGCTTGTCACCGGGTAGATCGTGGTAAAGCCAGTCGTAGACCATTGCCATAGCGGACAACTGTCGCGCCCGGACAAGGATGTTAAAGCCAGCTTTTTGATCTATCATTGTGTCTGCATTTCGGGGCCAACCCATCACCGCGTCAATCATTCGCACCACCGTATCCAGATGCCCTTGATCCCCGGTCATAGCTTGAACAAACGCTGTCTGGATGATAGACCTGTCTACGTGATGCGCTGAACTCTGAGGCCGTTGCCAGTTCTTATCTCCACGATTGATCGTGTTCGTATACCATCCAACCTGCTGAACCATGTAATCATAGGCCAATTTGGGCGGGCCATTGTTGATCTTTTCTTTAAGTTCAGGTAGATCAGAAGCTCTGAAATACAGACTCGGATGCTCCACTTCGCCAACAAAAGGGCTGGTATCCCGCTTATTGGCCAGCAGAACCCGGTAGATCAAGCCGCGACCGGATATTGATTTGACACGGATAGGTATGGTCTTCTGATCCCCGGACACCTCGATCAGAAAGCATACCAGGTTGCCAAAGCTCCCCCAATGCTGAATATCCTCAACAACTGGCAGATCGATCCACTTACCGGCGGAACTATAGGAGATCACAACGTCCGTGCGCTCGCGAAGTTCGCGCCATAGCCGCGTAGCCAGCACATACTGACCTGGGCCTGGAACCTGAAATTCCCACCTAACGGTATTATCCCCGTAGACATACGCGAATTCGTCGGCTACGTTCCCCTGACCGTAGTTGACGGTACGGCTTGAGAATTCAGGATTATCTATGGCGCCGCCGTGCTCGCCGAAGTTGTTGTCAACATCGTTACGGTCAGCGTGTAGATCTACTGTATCCCCGCTCTCGTGACTCCAGTGCAAGTAGCCCGGCGTCACTATATCCACCAGTTCTCCAAAGAGATCTGGACTCACAAGCTGATTAACAGGTTCTTGCGCCAGGCTAGTGCCCGAAACCAGGAAACTGCATATACATACCAAAATAGCGAATGACAATGTTGTGGAATTCATAAGTCTATTATTCTCCTCTAGTAAGCAAGTTTAAGAAAAGATGTTAAGGTTTTGAGATTGCTTCGCTTCGCTCGCAATGACAGGTTGTGGGTGTTGTTTGTCATTGCGAGCGAAGCGAAGCAATCTCTCCTGCGGTGGCGGCGAAAGTTGAGAAACATTTCTTAAACTTGCTTAGTTATAGCTCAAGAATCGCGCTCCCGGTGGCTATTTTCTGAGCAGAACAAGCCAGCGGCAGAATGGCACTGATGTAACAAATTCGCGTATAAGCTCTGGTGTAACGGGGCCTTTCCTTGTCCTTACGGAACAAGAAATCTTCGCTGAACTCCCTACTAAACGCCTGGTGTGAACTATAAAGCCAAAGAATCATTCACACTTCACCGTCGTCATCTCGATATGGTTTATAGAAGCGATGGTTTCATAAACCCATAGGCCCATAAGCCTATTTTACTGACAAAATGACAATTAAACACAAAATTACACCATTTATACACTGTTTCTACACTGTTCCAGCAAAAAAGCTGCATTTTGCACCTGTTTTTCGGATTGTCAACATTTATTCATTCTTGCTAAAAGCGCATGGACACTAGATATTCAGGCGTTTAGTCCGTTCCAGCAGGATGTCAAGATGTTCGTTTTCATGGTGTAGAAACGGTGTAGAAACAGTGCAAAAATGGTGCAGAAAAGGTGCATTTTTGGTGCAAAAATGGTGTAAACTCGGTATCCATACGGCGCGGAATACAGGAGCGAAAGATGGAAAGCCAATTCACACCAGGCGTTTAAGTCAGCGCCATTCAGCCAGCGGCATGTTCTACTAGATATGGATGCCTGTGCCGACAATCTTATTCGAATTTCACAGGGTATTTCTGCCAGGGCACGGCTCCCGTCCTTATGATGTGCTTCTGTAGTTCGGTAAAGAGTGTCCGATATTGTTTGTGTTTACTATCCAGAGGATCCTCCTCCTGCGGATCGTCTGCCAGATTATACAGCTTCAGTGGTTCGAAGGGTGTGTTTTGCAGAAGCTTCCAGTCGCCACGACGGACAGCATAGAAAGCCCGGCCGCCATATTGCTGTCCGCCTTCACGACGGACCCAGAACAACAGGCGTTCATCCGACCCGGTATGAGGACTCCCAAGCATGTCAGGAAGGATGCTCTGCCCATCTATTTGGTGGTCAAAATCGACCCCGGCGGCTTCGCAGATGGCTGGAAATAGATCCATAGTGAGGGCAACCCGACTGCTGTGAGAGCCGGGATCAATGCGGCCTGGCCAGACAGCGCACATAGGTTCCTTGATACCGCCCTCATACATCTGCCCTTTGCCGCCATTCAAAGGCCCATTGCTTGCCCCGATATTGAGTTGGCCGCCGTTGTCCGAAGTGAAGATGACCAGGGTATTCTCGCTGATGCCTGACTCGCCCAGCGCGCTCATCACTCTTCCGATCCCATCGTCCATGTGCTCTATCAGCGCAACGAGTTTGGCCCTTTTATCGTCAATCCCTGGTTCTCGCTTCTTCACGCGTTCCAGCCACTCCTCCGGCGGCTGGATGGGAGTGTGTGGCGCGTTATAAGCCAGATAGAGGAGGAAGGGCTTCTCCGATTCCGCCCGACTTTTCACGTAGTCAACTGCCCATTGTGAAAACAGGTCCGTCGCATGACCTTCTGGATCGATCACCTGATCGTTGAGCCTCATGTAGTTGATGTCATGTCTCCGGTGTGTATAGTAGTCGTCCATCATATCGCCCAGGAAGCCATGAAAGTGGTCAAAGCCACGCTCGTTAGGCGTGTTGGGAGACTCCAGGCCCAGATGCCATTTCCCGACGACGGCCGTGTCATAGCCAGCGCGCTTGAGCACTTCCGGCAGCATAACCGCATGAGAAGAAAGGTGGCCGAAGTCTGATATAGTGTGGGTGCGTATAACTCCTGGCACGCCTACCATGTCCGGGTATCGTCCGGTCAGTACGGAAGCGCGTGTTGGCGAACACACCGGACAATTAGCGTAGAAGTTCTCGAACCTCACGCCTGAAGCAACCAGATTATCAATATGAGGCGTCTTCAGGTTTTCCGCGCCGTAGCTCGACAGATCGCCATACCCTAGATCATCAACCAGGATAAGTAGTATGTTAGGTTTTTTCTCTAATTGCTGTCCTGATACGGACAATCCCTTTGCCATTGGCGCTATACCTCCTATGCTAATTACCTTGAGAAACTCACGTCTGCTAAGGTTGAATTTATCCATTTGCATCATCTGTAAACTTAAGGGGAATGGCCCGCAGATTTACGCTGACTTCGTAACGCTGATAACCGCTGATTTTTTGGTTTTACTATCAGCGTTTATCAGCGTTACGAAGTCTGCGCAGATCAGCGACCTATTTCCTCTGTTTCTTACAGACCACGCTCCTTAAGTTTACGACAATGGTTGAGATGCTACCGATCAGCGAACTCCCACGAGTCTGGCGATGGTCTCGTAAGCGGCAAAATCCTCTTTAGCGTTACCACCCTCCTCAGGATTTCCTATGCCAAAGATAAAGGGATAATGCTGATTGCGCTCCAGATTCATGATCCCCCATGACGCGCCAGCGGCAAACGCCGAAGTGGCTTTTTCAGGGGCATCCGCGGCTCCGCGTGGGTCGTCGGAGAACCCTGTGTCCTCGTTAAAGATTATGGGTTTCCCATATTTCTTCAGAGGATTGATCCTTTCTTCGTAGATGTCAGCCGCACAGCCATTCCCGTGGACCATAATAAAGTCAGCGGCTTCGCACAGTTTTTCATGAAAGCGGCAGTTGCCTACGCCGCTGGTAGAGACGATTAGACCCGGAGCCGTCGAGCGGACGATATTCATCAACTCGACCTCTCCATCCTCGCTTTTGATAAAGTCGCGGAACCCTCTATGCACATACTCATTGGCGATCTCGATGATCACGTTAGTATAGCCTTTACCTCTAACCCACGCCGCTGCATTTTCGGTCGCTTTGCGGATAGCGTCATCGTCCGGGAGTATCTGATCCTGCCGCTGATAGAAGAAGCCGAGTATGATAACCAGCCCGCGCTCATCCGCCGCTTCGATAACCCGGCTGACGCGCTTCATATAATCAGGCTTGAGGCTCGCATCAGCCCGGAAAGCTGAGTTGATAGCCCTTTCGTAACCCGGAACTCCGCCCTGGAGATTGATGGTAAAAGCCAAAATGCCCTTCGCCTTATATTCGTCCATAGACTTGATAAAGCTATCGGCGTTGGCTTCTGGGTCGAACCCCTCCGGTAGCGTCTCCGGGTTCTCGTCATCAAAGACCGCATTGACCATGCGAATGTTCATAAGCATACCGCTGGCTTCTGGATTGAGGCCTTCGTATGTGAATTTGCCATTGATTTTAAAGTGTATGCCGTCAATGGATACTGCTGTTCCTGGGCTGAATTGTCCTGCGGCAGCGCAGGTTACCAGAACAGACGCAAATGCTGCTGTAGAGACCATGTACATTATCATTTCCCCTTCTGTGTTTGCATTTCCAGCGCGCGGAAAAAGGCGCCTGTGTTCCCAAAGGTCATAATAAGAGTCTTAGTGGAACGATAGCTGCCTGACCACCTGTCTTGTGCGTTTTCCATTAAACCTTCGCCTCTGGCAAAATATTTATCACGATTGGGATGGCTTTCCGGAGCGTGGATGTAGCAGGTGAAAAGAACTTCTGAGTAGAAGCCGGTCTGCTCCAAAAAGCGATTGGGCTTGTCGTCCGGCAGCGTCAGATACAAATCGCCGAATATCAGCATTTTGTCCAGAGCCTTCTGGTAGTCGGCGTCGATCTCATCATTTTCTATCTTCATATCGAGAAAGCGTCCCGCCGCCTTGACAAACAAGGTCGCGCCGAGACCCTCGAATGGCTCCTGAACCTGGTCAATCATCGTCATGGCCGCCTCGTAATACTCATCGTCCCCCGTCAATTGGTAGGCGTAAACGTGTGTCATCAGAAAGTTCCCAATTCCACGCTTGTCACCCATCATCATCTTAGTGAACCAGGAGCTGTGAATCGTCCAACCTGCCACCTCTAAGAACGCTTCGCGGCTGACGCGATCGCCGGTGAGATAATAGTGTTGAGCCAAACTCGCTACATAGCAGTGTCCCGCGTTGGGGCCACCTGAGCTATATTGCAGTTCGTATATCTTCGTCTCTCTGGGGTATATCCGATGCGTACTGCGGAAGGCCGCCGTGTCGTGCGTGGTGTGCATGAAAGGCCCGTGACTATAGGCATCGCTCCCGTCAACGTCGGTGTGGTAGACGCAGATGTCCGCATAGTGGCGGGACATAACGTCGGCCATCCACATCCATTTAGGGTCGCCGCGACGCAGGCCCTGCAACATAACCCCATAATTCACGTCATACTCGTTGCCATAGTGGCTGATAGGCTGACGGCCAAAGTGGTGTTCAGGGAAATCCTCCACCATCTTCGCTGGCGAGCGCTCATTGTCGGCGAACGTATCGCCAAAGTGACGCCAGCCAAACTCGTCGATCTGGTCCCACTTTGTGATCACGCTTGCTTTCTGTTCGCCCATTGGGTAGACAAAGGTATCGCAGGTCTGCTCCAGCATTTTGAATTTTTCACGGTCAATCGGCGCGGTGGGCCAGAAAGCGCGCGTGCCATAGATTGCCTCGGAGCCGGGCATGGCGTACATGGGCGCATGAAAGGCTTTCATGCGCTGTTCGACGGTTTGATCACTTATATTAGCATCGTGGAAGACAAAGAGAATCTCATGGGTTTTCTGTTCGCCTCCAAGCATTTCGTGCACGCCGGCGAACTCACCGGGCCATAGGCCAATTCGGAGTCTATCGCCATCAAACTCCAGCGTCTTTGGGAAGTTCTGCCAGAATTCGCGCAAGCCTATTCCGATGCCGCCGCGGGCGCTGCGGACGTGAATCCATCCATCAGCGCGGTGGCCTTCTGATACCTTCTGATCCGCCTCGTAGACGCGGTAGCCGCGAAAGCTGGTGGGAACTTTGTAGTTTTTATCAATGTGGTTGACCGAATCCCAGTTAACTCCTCCAGAAGAATCCTGATAGAGCTTGCTGGCTGGTATAGCCTGACTATCGACATCAACCCCTATACGCGAAACCCAGGAATCAGAAGCCAGTGGCAGGAGTATGGAGAAATCTTCCATAAAGATTGACCCGCCAGATCCCAGGTCCCAGATATTTCCAGGATGCCGATGCGCGGCCGGGTTGTGGAGCGTGTAAAAGACGCGAACCGCGCTTTTTCCTGCATAAAAATGCATGCGGCAGACGTAGTCAGCCAGCGGCAGATCTTCGCCGGGGCGAATCTGGCCGCGTACAGCCAGCACTACGGACATGGAGCCAGCATCCTCGAATTCGGCCTCCGTGGTTTTCATGTCATCGCTGTGAATAGAACCGTCTTCCTCCTCGATAATGGCTCCACTACCTGGCCCGCCGACGAGAAATTCACTACTGCCGACGGTTACTGAATCAAACAGACGAAAGCGGCTTGTATCAATGCGAAACTGAGCCGCGCCGGTATCGATCTCCGCTACACCATCCTCCAGCTTGAAGGTGAGTTTCTTATTTACAGATGCTCGCCGGCCTTTCGCCAGTCGGTAAACCGCCTCACCACTGGCTGGCACGTCCGCCTGAAAGCCCAGGAGCACCCAGCGCGGTGTACCATCTTTATACGTACTGGTGGTGAGGATCTGTACCGGCACAGAGCGGTCGTCAGACCCAAGGAGCATCAATTCATCAGCGTGGCTGACAAGACCTTTTGCCAGCGGCACGCCGCAGGTTATAGATTCTGCTTTGCGCTCAAAAGGCAGTTCATTTGTGAGTGTCAGTTTTATTTCGGTGGACATATCTTGTATCATATCCTCCCCTTCTGTAATATGTTCTGAACTCGCGGAAAGAAGTGCTATGACAAGGAACAATTTGGGTATGACCATCGGCTCTCTCCTTAAGGGTTGTTAAAGAATAACTTTCCGCACTTGAGATAATGCAGCAAAAGGTATGGTACAAAGACTGTCGCCCAGTTACCAGGTTAATGCACAGTCAAATAATGGAATTGGTATTAGCTCTGCGCCGCGCTTCACCAAAAACGCCCATGCGCAAGCTCGAAAGCCGTTGACGAATGACGCAAGCTCTCTCTTTAAACTCGTCTTCAGGGATATAGCCCAGGGCTTCTGCTGCGGCTAATCCCGCCAGCCGGCCTTCTTCCATAGCTGTTGACGCTTCTTCTATGCCAGCCACGTCACCAGCCACGTATAGACCGGGAATGGACGTTTCCATCTTCTCGTTATGTACCGGAACGTGCCCGCCCAATTCCCTCATGTATTCGAACTCACATCCAGCCATCCTGCACAGGTCGGCTTCTGGCGATAGTCCTACCGCTATGCAGATGAGATCTACCTGGAATACTTTCTCCGTTCCCTCTATCGGCTGCCAGTTGTCGTCTAGCGAAACTACGACAGCCTCCTCCACGCCTTCATCGCCGCTGGCTTCGGCTACGGTGTGGGAGGTGAGAATAGGCACTCCAGAACGACGAAGCTTTGCCGCGTGCACAAAGTATCCACCCACCTGAGGCGCGGCTTCCACTATAGCATGTACCTTTGCACCCGCCTGTAGAAGCTGATAGGCGACGATCAACCCAACATTTCCAGATCCCACCATCAACGCCTGTTGACCTGGTAATACGCGATGGACGTTCATCATCGTCTGCACCGCCCCGGCTCCCATAACGCCGGGCAGCGTCCAGCCCGGGAAAGCCAGCGGGTTCTCAGACGCCCCAGCGGCCAGGATAATCTTATCAGCTTTCATGACGGAACTGCCATTTTTGCCTGCCAGGGCTAATTCATTGCCCTCAAAGATTCCCCAGACAACGGTTTCCAGCATCACGTCCACTTTCGCCTCCTGGCATTCCCGGAGTAACTGCTCGCCTATAGTATATCCCCTTACACCGGCGCGGTGTTCTTGAGAGCCGAAAAACTTATGGATCTGCTTGAACAACTGCCCACCAGGCCGCCGATTCTCATCTATGAGGGTCACCTGCGCTCCACAATTTCTGGCTTCGATAGCTGCCGCCAATCCTGCCGGGCCGCCGCCCACCACTGCTATTTCAGTGCGTATCATTTCTGGGTCTGTATCTCCATGCCATCCCGAACGGGAGTTATGCAGGTTCTCACGTTCGGTTGACCATCCACAGTCATTATACAGTCAGTACACCTGCCAACGGCGCAGAACACGCGTCTAGGCTCATCCCTTTTCCGCGTCGTCCGAAAGACTTTTATGCCGGCGGCCACGAGAGCGGCGGCTATAGGTTCACCTTCGCGCGCTTCCACCTCAGCGCCATCCACTCGTACAGTCACCCTCCTGCGTTTCTCCGTATATCCAAGTATAGGGTGATGGTCTATCCGCATCGCCAATGCTCCTCTTGCGCTATATCCGACTTCCCGGCCTTCCTATATCTCTACTGCAAATACTGCGATAACACTATGCTGGAATAGATCACCCGGAAGTCGTTTTTCTCGTATGCCCTTATGGCGGCTATGTTATTCTGATCGGTTAGGACTTCCGCGTATTTCACACCTTTTTCTTTGAGCCAATCCAGCCCGGCGGCGATGAGAGCTGACCCTATTCCTCTTCCGTGGTAGTCTGGGTCAACTGCCAGAGATATTATATGCCCCCATGAAAAACCGAATATCTCCGATTTCACCTTGTCTATCCCTGCCACGATATATCCTACGACGTCTCCGTCCTCTTCTGCGACCAGGACACCAAAGCCTTTCTCTCTGTCGGAGACGCGTTTAGCGTACCAGGAGGCCTCTTTTATAAGATAATCATCAGTCTTTTCCTTTGGTAGCGTTTTGTCAAGCGCCAGCCGTGTCCAGACACCAAAGGCACGCGGCGCTATCTCCTTCATTTTGCTCACATCGCCGCGCTGGAAATTCCTTACGTTTGCCATTTATTACCCCCTAACGCCAAAAGATTCCAGTTCATCAGGTAAAGATGCTTCTTAGAGCCTATCCGAAAACCGTTAAGTAGAACGTGCCGCCGGCTCGTTGATAAGCAGCGTTTTCTCAATACCAACGAGCCGGCGGCACGTTCTACTATACCAACTGGCAATTCTCAACAATCAGGTTTTCGGATACGCTCTTAGTAGGTTGCCGTCCTTCCATGCGGAAAGAGGATACCAAACTCGACTTCACGGGTCAAGACATTTATGCAGGTCTGAACACTGGTAAAGCTGCAAGAGCGGAGTTGCCCGGGAGCGCGGACATCTTGTCCGCAAAGAATGCGGACAAGATGTCCGCGCTCCCGGGGGCTATTTTCTGAGTAGAACATGCCGCCGGCTTGTTCCTGGCGTTTCGCCAGCGATCTCGACGAGCGGGCCGCGCGTTCTACTGTATCTATACGAGTTTTTCAGTTAGCGAACGCCGGTTGAGTAGCCGCAGGCGTATCGAAACCAAGAGAGCGGCGACTTCATATGCCACGCTTGGTTTCGATACGCCTTCGGCTACTCAACCGGCGCTACTTTTTACCTAACTGAAAAACTCGTATATCTAACTGAAAAACTTGTGTTATTGTATAGATCTCAGGTCTGCAATCTCCATTCGCGGCGGGATTTTGTGTTTACAAAGCGTACTCAATATGATAGGATATGCAAGCCTTTTCCGAGATCACTGAATCGAATTTATGAAGGAGGAACATTGTGAAGATCGTATCATTCAGAGGGAATAGTGGAGACCGAATCGGTATTCAAACTGATCGTGGGGTTGTGGATTTCTCCGCTGCGTTCCAGGTCTACAACCTGGTTGAGCGGGGAGAGCCTTGTACCATGATCACTGACATCCTGACGCTTGTGCAGAGCGGATTGTGCGACGTGGCGATATTCACGCAGGTGCTGAATTTCCTCGACCAGCATAATCTCCTGGGGCAGTACACAGCTTGTGAAAAAGTGGACTTAAATCCACCTATCTGGAAGCCGTCGAAAATAGTGGCCCTGGGGCTGAATTATGCAGATCACGCGGCGGAATCCGGACGCGAAGCTCCTGAAGAGCCGATTATATTCTGCAAGGCCTCCACCGCCATCATTGGGCATGAGGACGAGATTATCATAAAGCCTGAGATCGGACGCGTTGACCCGGAAGTAGAGTTGGCAGTGATCATCAGTAAAATTGCGAAGGACGTGAATCGCGAAGAGGCGGATAGTTTCATCGCCGGCTATACCGTTCTCAATGACATAAGCGCCAGAGATATGCAGAACGCCGACTTCCAGAAGGTCAACCCCTGGTTCAGGTCGAAGAGCCTGGATACCTTCTGCCCCATCGGGCCGTGCGTCGTCCTGCCGGATGAAATTTCGCCGCTGGACGAACTGGATGTGGAACTAAAAGTAAACGGCGAGACCCGGCAGAAAAGCAATACCAGGCATCTGATATTTAAAATACCGGTGCTTATCGAGTATATATCCAGCCTGATGACGCTGGAGCCTGGAGACATCATCTCCACAGGAACACCTGAGGGCATCGCCCCAATAAAGCCTGGTGATGTAGTAGAAGCAGTGGTCGAGAAGATCGGTACTCTCACAAACTACGTTCGCTCTGTGTAGGCTGATGGGCTAATAAACTAATGAAAAAATATCTGTCGCGTGATTTGAAGATACTGTCATTTGCGTTCTTTTTCCTCTTCATGGGCGCTTCGTTTCAGCAGTTCCTCCGCCCTTACCTTCGGGAGACCACTTCCTGGAGCGAAATGCAGATCGCCGCCATCCTGATAGTGCTCTACGCTACCATGATGGTCTGGCGGATATTCATACAGTACTCCATAAAAGTGCTGGGCGACTATCTGTCCATTGTTGTGGGTTCGCTTACTTACTCGGGCTTTGTGTTCGTATTGTATGCGACGAAACAATACCCCTTTCTCGTCATGGCAGTTGTTGTCTGGGCATGGGGCGGCGCGTCTTTATGGATCACCAGCAGCGTTCAAGTGCTGGACGCTGCTAACGAATCCAAATATGGTCGGGCGTCAGGTATATTTTACGCCGCCACTCACCTGGGATTCGCCGTCGGCGTGATGATGCTGGGCAGAATGGGAAAGTGGTTTGGTAATGATGCAATTCCCCTGGCGGCTCTGGGCGCTATGCTTGTGGGAAATGTCATAATGCTGTTCGTGCCCAAAAACCGGGTTCAGCGGGAGACTGGCATCCGGGCTGTTTTTTCCATAATGCGGACAGCGAAGGCCAGAATCGTCAGCTTCTTCCTCTTTGCTTCGGCGCTGGGTTTTGGGTTTCTGCTGGGAGCATTCACAGGGATAGCGAAAGAGCAGGGCTTTGTATATCTGGCTAACGCCGCGGTTTTCTTTCCGTTGGCCAGATTCGTTGTCAGCTTCCTGGGCGGCCCCATATCTGACAGATTGGGCAGAGCTAAGACACTGGTCTTGCCTTTTATCGTAAGCTCTCTGGGGCTGTTGCTTGCGGGAGTATGGTCGAACGCTGTTACTATCGGTCTAGCGGCTTTTGGTCTGGGGCTTCTGGGTGGACTTGTACCTGTTGCCGCTATGGGCATAATTGGC
>SDBU01005590.1_pt1 | contig 14994 bp, 13 predicted proteins | sample 2277071 | NCBI WGS metagenome assembly SDBU01 (sample SAMN10397929, study PRJNA504765) | marine sediment metagenome | isolation source: marine sediment core GS08_GC12, 126 cmbsf | place: Arctic Ocean: Gakkel Ridge, Loki's castle | collected 2008
CGATATCAGGGATCGAATAGTGCAGGCTCGCCATCTGATCACCTTATCCGGTGCCGAAGGTGAGCTCTTAGACTATGAGAACCTCATATCCGAGGAACCTGATCAATTTGAAGATGCTCATGTCCAACCTGATGACTTGGCCTGGCTTTTTTACACATCTGGAACAACAGGCATGCCCAAGGGTGCCATGTTGACCCATCGCAACTTAATCGCCATGACCATGAATTTCTATGCAGATATTTGTCCTGGTTTTGGCCCCAGCGACGTGATCCTGCATGCAGCCCCACTTTCACACGGAAGCGGCCTTTACGCCTTACCCAATATTGCAAAAGCAGCAGCTAACATTATCCTGGAGTCCAAATCCTTTGATCCTGAACTGGTCTTTAAAACCATTCAGGAATATCGAGTTACAAATATGTTCGCTGCCCCTACCATGGTGAAGCTGATGGTAAAAAACCCAGCAGTTGACTGTTACGATCACACTCCACTGAAATGCCTGAATTACGGTGGCGCTCCCATGTACGCGGAGGATCTGAAAGAGGCTATGAAAAAACTTGGTTCTTGTTTGGTACAGCTATATGGACAGGGCGAATCTCCAATGACCATTACCTATCTACCCCACAGTGATCATGCCCTGGAAGGGACCCCGGAGCAAATGAAACGTCTTGCCTCTGCTGGCTTCCCGCGTACGGATGTAGAAGTCAAAATATTTGACGCCGGTGATAATGAACTTCCACCAGGTGAGATGGGAGAGATTGTTACGCGTTCGGATCTGGTCATGAAGGGATATTGGCGTAACCCTGAGGCCACGGCAGAGACCCTTCGTAACGGGTGGCTGCATACCGGGGATATAGGCTATATGGATGAAGAAGGTTATCTTTTTATTATGGACCGTTCAAAGGACATGATCATCAGCGGAGGGGAAAATATTTATCCTCGTGAGATTGAGGAGGTTATTGTCCAACATCCAGCCGTCAGAGAAGTAGCAGTTGTTGGTGTTCCGGATCCTAAATGGGGTGAGGCGATTAAGGCCGTCGTAGCATTGGTCCCAGGAAAGACTGCCACAGAAAAGGAATTGATTTCTTTTTGCAAGGATAACATTGCGAGCTATAAAAAGCCCAAATCGGTGGACTTTGTGGATGAATTGCCCAAGAGCAATTACGGGAAAATATTGAAACGGGACTTACGGGCTCAGTATTGGGAAGGTGAAAAGCGAAAAATTCGATAAAGGGCATTTTTTTAGAAAAAACAGAGCATTAGGATTATTGAGAGATAAATGCTATTTAAATGTGGACCACAAGAGGGACATGATCGCCTCGAGGTAAGATGATGAGAGGAGTTTCGGTAATTGGGATTGGGTCCTCAACTTCGGCATTCTGGAGGAGATGACCCTTGAGGAGATGTCTGTAAAGGCTTGTGATGAGGCCATCAGTGATGTCGCTGTTGAAAAAAAGACATCGGGGTCTTCTTCTTGGGAAACTATATTTCAGGCATACTTCTTGGGCAAGAAACCCTAGCACTTTGGTGGCCTATCGGACCTTATTGTATATCTCTACAAATTTGTTAATAATTTCTTCAAGTTGCCTAAGAGTCACGTAATCTTTGAACCTTAGCCAGTCATACCTAAGGATCTTAAAACCAGGATTCAATCCAAGAGTTATCTGAGCGGTCTGATACTGGGCAGAGAGCTGTTTTATCCCTAAATCCCTGAAGAATTGTTTAGCCTTCTAAGCCGAGCGATCTGTTTTTTGAAAGGGCAACCTCCGCTCCCAGCTCTAAAACTGTGCTCTCTAAACGCTCATTTTCCCTCTTTAAAGCCATGCATCTTCAGAGAGTTCTTATCACAGAGAGTTCTTATCACTTGACAGACAAGCGCTTTTCTGTTATTCAAACTATTGAACAGGAATAAGCAAGAAGGGAGGTGAAAAAGACGTAGCAGCGATGGAGATAGCGGAGACTATTCATAGCAGAAAGGAGGTGAAGGAATGAACAAAGAGGAATTTATGCAGAAAGCCGCTCAGTCCATATTGGATGCGGATGAGAAAGCAGCTGTGGAAATAGCCAAAAAATCTATAGCAGAGGGTGTGGACCCGACTGACATGATCAATGAGGGTTTTTCTGAAGGAATTAGGAAGATGGGTGACCTCTTTGATCGCGGCGAGGTTTTCTTGCCGACACTGATTATAGCGTCTGAAGCAATGGTTGCAGCAGTGAAGATTTTGGAAGAGGCTTTACCGGGAGAGGAAGTTGGCAAGAAACTGGGCAAAGTTGTGCTGGGAACTGTTGAAGGGGACGTTCATGACATCGGTAAAGGTATTGTTGCGACCATGTTAAGGGTTTATGGTTTTGAGGTTTACGATCTGGGGAGAGACGTGCCGATAGGTAATTTCGTTGACAAGGCTAAAGAAGTTAATGCAGGTTTCGTCGGCTCATCCGCTTTAATGACGACCACCCAGGCAGGTCAGAAGGAGTTGGAAAAAGCCCTGAAAAAAGCGGGAATTCGGGACAAAGTCAAGACCATGGTGGGTGGAGCTGTAGCGACCCAATTTTGGGCTGAGAAAATCGGAGCGGATATTTATGCGGAAAATGCCACAGAAGCCGTCATGAAACTCAAGAAAATAGTTAGCTGAAAGGAGATGAGAAAATGAAAAAATACCTGACTCGTCGGGGTGACGGACAGCGTATAGAAATGACCTCTGACGAATTTATGCGAGATTTTGAGGAGGGCACCCAAGATGCAGCCGATAGAGGAAAAATAGCGCCCTTGTCGAAGGATGATCTGGACCGGTTACTGGACATCTTCACCAATCCCAACAGATTCGTCAGTGTGGAACCGGGTAACGAAGTGCCCTTATCTCACGATATCGGCACCTTACGGTTGATGGGAGATCAGGGCAACAGCGGAGTAGGTATTCCTCTGAGCAGGTTGAATGGTATCCAGGTTCATGAAAGAGCCTTTTGCACAGACACTATGGAATTGGGACACATTGATTACAGCTTTAAGGCGATAAAACCTATTATTGCTATGGAACAGCAAGAAACCGAGAATTGTCTGTTAAACGTCATCATACCGCTTTTTTATGGTGCCATGCCCAACCTGGGTCTGTATTACAGCCCGGATGGCCCCTTTGGAAATCCCTCAGATTTGTTGCCTCAGGGCAAGATCAAGGAGGCCCTGGAAGCCCAGGAAGGTGCCGTGGAACACGCCACAAGGGACATGATTTATATATCCGAAAAACTAGCTAACGTTGGCATTGACGGCATCAACTTCGATACGACTGGAGCCGCTGGCGATGCGGATTTCAAGGCCACATTACATGCTGTGGAACACCTTAAAAAGAATACCAACCTAAGCGTCGAAGTTGGAATGGCTGGGGAATTTATACTCGGTATCCATGGCGGCCTGGAATACGACGGGCAGAGGCTTGCTGGTTTATATTGCCATGAACAGGTTAAACTTTTAGAGAAGGCCGGAGCGGATATTTTCGGTCCGGTAGTAAACACGAAACCCAGTAAGTCCACGGCATGGAACTTGGCCAGAGCCGTGACTTTCGTTAAGGCCACTGTTGAGGCCTCCAACATCCCAATCCACGTAAACATGGGAATGGGTGTAGGAGGGGTACCGTTATTTGAAACGCCTCCTATTGACTGCGTAAGCAGGGCCGCCAAAGCCATGGCGGAAATTGCCAAGGCGGACGGTCTGTAGGTAGGCGTAGGAGATCCAATGGGGATGCCGATAGCTTATGCAGTGGCAGCGGGAATGGGTGGAATCAGGACCGCCGGAGATCTGGTGGCCCGCATGCAGATGACCCGCAAGATGCGGATCAACGATGCCAAAGCCTACGTTGCCGACAAGCTGAAGATTTCCCCGGCCGACCTGTCCAATGAGCACGTAATGAGGGAGGTCCGCGAGGAGCTGGACATAGGAGTCATTACGTCTGTACCGGGTTGTGCTAAAGGGATTGAAGCAAAAGTACGAATAGCCGAACTGCTTGGTATTGAAATAAATTGCGTAACTCGTTTGAAAAACAAGATGAAATTCTAAGATTCCGTTTTAACAGGCTCCGGTTATGTGCCGGAGCCTGTTCTAAACTCGTTTTCGCCAAGAAATGTCCTTTTCCTGCTTCCCCTTGTTCCGAGCACAGACGCCTCCCACACTCCGGCTTGCCAAATGAAAAAATACGTATTCCCAATCCCGAAAACACCTATTTTTCAATGTTCACTAAAAACACTGATAGCCTTCCCCCAATACTTTAACTATGGGGCATGGGTAAATTTGACAGTTAAAATCCTCTGAATGCGCACACGGTTAGCCTTTCGTATCGAAAGTGAAATTAGAATACCGCAGACTGAGTATTAAGGTTAGTCGTTGTTAATAGCTAATGATGAAATAATAATTCTTCAGTTTTAGGGGGCTTTTGTATGCACAATATATACAAGTATCTGAAATATGCATTGGAGGGTGAAGAAAGAAGTGAAACAGAGCATGATATATCCATCTTCAAGAAATGTAAGGAACTCGAATCAAAATACGGCATCAAGTATGATAGAGAAAGCTTTGTGCCTGATGATGAGAGACTTGCAGATTCGGTTTTTAAGGCGGGGGTCGAGCTCTTGCTTTCCTTAGGTATATATTGCGTAAGCACTGGAAGGACGATAAAGATCGATGAGGAGGACATATTAAAATCTCTGAATACATCAAAGTCGCTGGAGATAGGCAGATTCAAAGAAAGGGTTTCTGTCCCCAATAGACAACCTATGGACTCAAAACCTCCTGTAATCATAGGTGGGCCTATGGGCGGAACTGTATCAGAGGAGAACTTCCTTGCGGTGCACCTGAGTTCTGCAAAGGAGCCCATTGTTCAGGGCATTTATGGTGGAGTGATTGAAGAAATGGGTGGAAGCCGTATAACGGCCAAGAGCCCGTTCGAGATGCTGGCCACCTTAGAGGAAGCAAGACTTGAGAGACTTGCCACCAAACTTGCCGGAAGGGAAGGACTTGCATTAATGGGTCCGAGCACTCCTACAATTGTACCGGCATATATGCTTGTATCCTGTGATGAACTGTACTCGAATGCAGATCCTCAAGAAGTCTACCAGCTGGATGAGCTCAAGACAGACTACGAGACATTTTATAAGTCTATATACCATCAGGAACACGGAAATCATTACCTCTCTGCACAGTGTCCTGTGTTTGGAGGCCCTTCCATAGGCTCACCTGAAGGTCTGGCTATAGTTGATGTGGCAGAAACCATCCAGTCAAAGGTACTAACAGGTTCAAGCTTCCATGCTTCAGGGGCTGTACATGCAAATACAAACTCCTCTTCAGCCAAGGAGATTCTCTGGGCTTCTAATGTGTCATCTCTTGCCTCCTCACGTAACATGAACTACTATACAGGCAGGTACTACTGGAACCTAGCAGGCTGCTGCACAGATATGATGTTCTACGAGACAGCTGCACAGGCAATAGGCGACACGGTCAGTGGAAGGGATATGCTGGTAGGGCCTGTTGGAGCTCGCGGTGCTGGAGCTAACCACTCATCTGGTCTTGAATCCAGATTTATGGGGGAGGTTGCATATATGGCAAAAGATTTGACACTTTCAAAAGCCAATGAGGTGGTTGCCAAGATCTATTCAAAGTATGCAGATAAATTCTCAAATCCGCCTGCTGGAAAACCCTTCAATGAGTGTTACATTGTGGAGTCGGAATACGAGATGAGACCAAAAGATGAGTATCTGTCGCTCTACAGAAAGGTATTCTCTGAGATAGAGGATTATTGCTCCTGAGATCGGGATTATTTGTGCAGATACACCTTGGGTCTTAATACCAGATCTTTTTGACCCTAAAATAATGGAGCAGGCGAGCCCGAAAGATAATCCATTACCTTCATACCAATAAAGCTTTGCCCTCAACGGTAAAATGTGTTAAGAGATAAGTTAGTTACGACCCGATAACATAAAGTAGAGCGAAGCAGTTCCATGACTTCAAAAAAGGAATGGGTCCTATGTCCGACAATGTGGTGAGAAAGTTGGGTATTAATTGAGACAGCGCTTTATGGATGCGGGTAAACACATTCTTTTTGGAAGGGCCACCCGGTACATCTAAATCAACCTTGTTGCGAAAAATTGCTCGGGAGGCCAATATCCCTTTTTTAACGGAGGGTTGATCGGCAAGATCATGAAGACTCTAAATCTTCACAGTCGGGTTGGACTCCCGGACCCTCCTCCAATGGACTGATAGGGAGGCTCGATCATACCAAAGAGGTAGTGGTCAACGGGTCTGCCTGTAATGGTAGTTAAGGCCCCTGTTTTGAAAAAGGAAAAAAAGACTTACTTTCGCAAACGTGAAGAACTATGGGCCATTCTTCAAAAAATAAAACTATGGCCTTCTCGGAACGGTACATTGCACGGCATACGATCCGTTGTCCTAAAAGGCGCCTATGTTGATTTCACCACCCATTGTGGCCAAAAAATGCGTATGAAAAATTCCAAGACAAGCCGGGTTGCCCGCTGGTTAAGAAACAAATGGTATGTTCGGTCTTGCCCAAGATGTAAAGTACCTGGCTGGAAGCTGAAGAAATACTCTTTAACCTCTTTTCAATAAAGGGAGACAAGATTCATGCAGCTTGCCTTTACTGCCACTCAGAAACAGCGGCTCGTCGAGTTGGACGCAGACGAGGATGTTGACGCATTGGTTTTCACTACCGAGGAAGAAAGGGATCTTTGCTTTAAGAAAATCCATCGGCAACTGGTTTCTAAGAACAGGCAGCGTTTGCAAAGACTGCGTCAGGAAACGTTGCGACCCGCGATCCGAACCATGGAATCGGTACTGGTCAAAAGTCTCAATGAGGCCGGCTTTGTAGAGGTGGCCACACCTACCACGTTGTCCAAAGGGATGCTTAGTAAAATGGGTATCGTGGAGGGGCACCCGCTCTGGGAGCAAGTTTACTGGCTGGAAACCAATACCTGCCTGCGTCCCATGCTGGCCCCCAATTTATATCATCTTCTTGGGCATGTTGCCAAAATATGGCCTTGCCCGATCCGTATTTTTGAGGTAGGACAATGTTTTCGTAAGGAATCCAAGGGAGCCAGGCACCTTTCGGAGTTCACGATGCTGAATGTTGTTGAAATGGGTATTGACGGTGATCCCCAGGCTCGCCTGGCAGAAATGGCCGACTTGGTAATGGCCGCTGTAGGTATAACCTACTACTTGCACACGAAGAACTCTGAAGTTTATGGGAATACCACGGATGTTATGGTAGACGACCTGGAAATCGCCTCCGGGGCTACCGGACCCCATCCGTTAGATGCCAACTGGAACATTGCCGAAAACTGGGCCGGCCTGGGACTTGGATTGGAACGGCTGGTTATGCTGAAAGAGGGTTTCAGGAATATCAGGCGGGCCGGACGTAGCCTGATTTACCTCGACGGGGCCAGATTGAACATTTAGGAGAAGTGTTTACCATGAACCAGGGTCGTTTATCCCATATCTTACGTAAAGCAACCCGTGGATTCTCTCCGTCCCATGAGGAAATCGCCCATTTACTGTCCCTTAAAGATTCCGAATCCACCCAACTGGTGATGTCAGCCGCCCGAAAGCTGCGGGAGCAACATTTTGGGAACAAAATATTCTTGTATGGGTTCATATATTTTTCCACCTACTGCCGGAATCATTGTGCTTTTTGCTTTTACAGAAAGACGAACGATCGAAGCCCCCGTTACCGGAAAAGTCTGGAGGATGTCGTCGAGATTGCCTGTGGGTTGACGGACTCAGGGGTGCATCTGGTTGATTTGACCATGGGTGAAGATCCTTTGATTCACAACACGGGCAATTTTCACGTTCTCTTTCAAATCATCGAACGGGTAAAAGAAAAAGCAGGCATCCCGGTGATGATTTCTCCGGGTCTGGTCCCGGACAAGATCCTGCGGCTTTTCGCCGCCCTTAAAACGGATTGGTATGCATTGTATCAGGAAACCCATAATCCTGTTCTTTTTAAGAAATTGCGAATCCATCAAAGCTTTGAAGAACGCAAGGCCAAAAGAGCTGCCGCTCGCCGAGCCGGGATGCTGGTTGAAGACGGGATCTTGCTGGGAGTGGGTGAAACCATCTTTGATCGAGCTCATTCCATCACGGATATGAAGCGGAATGATGTCCACCAAGCCAGGGTAATGAGCTTTGTGCCCCAGCCTCAAACACCGCTCGCTGAGATGCTCAGTCCACCAAGAATGATCGAGTGTTTATGCATCGCGGTGATGCGGCTGGCCATGCCGAATCACTTAATCCCTGCTTCTTTGGATGTTGACGGGATCAAAGGGCTCAAGGTGCGATTGGAAGCGGGAGCCAACGTGGTTACATCCATCATTCCACCCAGCAGTAGGCTAGCCGGGGTTTCCCAAAGCTCTCTGGACATTGAGCAGGGACTACGCACCGTGCCTGAAGTTAAAAAAGTTTTGGCAGATATGGGACTGCGCGCCGCTGGCGCCGAAGATTATGCATCCTGGATGGCCGTCCAGAAGAAAAAAAAGGCTGAAGGGGAGGACTGCTACCATGAGAATCGGTATCGTGGGAGGACGACTCCAGGGTTTGGAAGCTGCATACCTGGCCCAGCAGGCGGGATTCGAAACAGCGCTCATTGATAAAGACTCTTTTGCGCCTGCCAGGTCCCTGGTGGATGAATTTTATCACCTAGATTTATTCAGGGGAGGAGGTGCGGCCAAAACCTTACTGAAAGAATTCGATCTGATTTTACCGGCCACCGAGAATTACCGAACCCTCGTCTGGTTACACGAAACGGCCCGCCAATGCCACGTGCCGTTGGCCCTTGATTTGCCTTCATACTCTATCAGTTCTTCCAAAATTAAGTCCAACGAGTTGTTTGTGCGTGCTGGGATTCCAATGCCGGAGTCGTGGCCCGATTGCGGATTCCCCATAATCGTAAAACCTTCCAACCTTAGTGGCAGCGCCGGGGTTGTGAAAGTAACGGACTCTGCTCACCTGGCCGCCGTATTGGAAAATTTGCATGGTGAAACGGTTGTGCAAGAGTACCTGGACGGCCCTTCTTATTCATTGGAAGTGCTTGCTCATCAAGGAACATGCGTGGGTTTTCAAGTTGCCCAATTGGAGTTTGATTCAGGGTATGATTGCAAACGGGTGCTGGCTGGACCGAACACTGGTATCGACGTAGAAGAGGCATTTTATGATTTGGGTGAAAGGATTGCCGCAGCCCTCCATTTATCCGGCATCATGGATATTGAAGTGATCAACACGGGCAAGCAGCTAAAAGTGCTGGAAATTGATGCTCGGCTGCCCAGCCAGACCCCAAGTGCTGTCTATCATTCCACCGGGGTGAACCTGGTAAAGTTGTTGGCGGACTACTGGATTGAGGGCACACTGCCTGCCTGGCGAAGGCTCACTGGAGCAAAGCGGGCGGTAATTTACGAACATTTTAGATTTAAACGCGGCATTCTAGAGGTAGCGGGTGAGCACGTCATGGGCAGCGCCCAAGGCCTTCAATTATATCAGGATATGTATTCAGCCAACGTGCTCATTTCCAACTTTGAACGATCCCCGGAAGATTGGGTGGCCACAGCGATCGTTATAAGAGACACCGAGGCCGAGGCTTGGAAGTGTCGTAACCGGGCGGTACAACAGGTTCAACGGGCATTCAAGTCCCAAACTTTTGTGGATCCAGTTCCGCTTAACTGAGGGATTAGTCTGATCGACTTTGGATGGTATGTGTAATAAAGGACTCTCGGGGCACGGTTTCTGGCTTATGAGACGCTCTTCCCCGCGCTGGGCAGAGGACCGCTTTTCCCTTGATTAAGGGTATCCCTGGAGAGCAGCTCCTAGAGATGTTTCCACTTTGCTGAGCATAGTTCAGTTTACCAAGCTTCCTCCTGATGTCCCTTTGTACTTGTGTCAGCCATGCCCCATCAGGCAATAGACATAGAATCTGTAATTAGGCTAATGCCTGAGCTAACATGGCTGCAACGCCCAGTTGCAGCGGATCATGGATAAGCGAAACCATGTCCGAATGGGGATCATCAATTCCTAAGGGTATTCCCGGGGCTGCCAGAATCAAACGGCGTTTTAGTCCCCTGACTTTGATAATATCAGAAGAGGTGGTCGCATCCAAGATCAGATTGGTTTGACCTAAGACCTCATCCACGCTACCCACTCCTCTTAATTCTGCATTAGCCACCAGAAAGCCAGACTGTATTTTCTGGCTCCGATCGTGGACGATGACCTGAAAGCCCTTAGAGTAAAGATAATCTGCAGACGCACGACCCACCGGTCCAAGCCCCAGAACGCCCACAGAACAATTGGTAACTCTGCCGAAGGCTCCAATCAAGGCAGCGGCATAGACCTCCCCGGTGGCTGCTGCGTTGTCCACAATTCGTCTGGAAACCAAGTCTAGTACCAAGAAAGTGTCATCGTCGGCACAGATCAAGATTTCTGAACCTCTGGCCACTGCTTCCCCCAAGCCAGCCACGTCGTGGGCCTTGGTAACCTTGCAAGGTAAGCCCAGATACTGGGCCACTTCAGCTATCTTTTCTGAAAACCCCGGAAGGAGACCTTGGCCCGTAGTCATGGGGATAACTGCTACTGAGCCGAGGGTCGAAGCCCTATGTCTGAACTCATCTAATGTCACCGCAGATGTTTTCAGGGCCAGTTCAAGGAGTCCCATGCCAGTCATGGCCATGAGCGCTTGATCATAAGACTTCAGATCGCTGGGCCCTTGATTCAGGTCCTCAACCGTCAATCGTGTCATCGGTTAACTGAGACTGAGACAATCCAGAAAATCTTTCACGTTCAAGGTTGAAAAACTGTTCGGCTACAACCATGGGTATCTGAACTGCGAAAGGGCCCCCAATCTCCGGGGCAACAAGCTTCCCCTTTAGGGCGATCAAGTAAATCCTATTAGATCTCAGACGGAACATTACACCCTGTGTTCACCCCGTTAAATAGGGTTCCCATCGGGAAACTTAACGGGGTAAAAAAACGGAACAATATCTTGGACACCATCCCCGTGCTTCTTCACCCCATTAAATAGGTGCTTTAAATCTGATCTGTCTTTTTAGCGAATATATTTAACGGGGCAAGCGGAGCATTCTAACAGGGTAAAATTCACCCATCATCCCTGAGGGGATGATGGGTGATCCACTGGACTAGTCAGATCTTACAACTTGAACTCGAACCCCAGTCCCTCCATGCTTTTCATAGCCTTATCAAGCACTTCCAAATGCTCATCCGTGGGGCTTAGAGTTTTTACATCGTAACACTCCTGAAAGGTCTTCCCCTTGGGTGCGTCTCTAAAGTTCTTCTCGTAGAGGCTCACCAGCTTATCCAACATGACATTGACCTTTTCAGTCTCCACCCCAGCCACTGCCCCCGCTGCATAGGCCATCATACGGGCTTCAATGGCGGTAGTGTAATCTAGGGCCACCCCCTTGGCTGAAGCGCATCCGCTTATGATCTCACGGCCGCTGGCCGTATCAGTAACGGCTTGGGCTGCTGCCTCCAGCAGGCACATTTCGGTGCACGGGCCTGCAGAGGTATAGTACTGATTTCCCAAGAGCAGGTGTGTATTGCGATCCACGGCCCGACAACCGTGGCCGGCAACCATCAACGGCTCTCTGGCCGTTGTGTTTCCCCAGCGCACGTGAATGGGTCCGTCCAGATGCCAGTCCGCACTCACCATGATGAATGCAGCTAAATGGGTGGCAACGTTCACGATAGAGGTCTCCTCGACCCCTCCGGCCCAGCCCCCAATGATGGGCATCTGCTCGCTCATGATGATATCACCCGCCAGTTTGTAGTGAGCGGTAAAGGTGAGCGCATTGACGTCAATCTTGAGCTCGTTCAACTGACTCACCTCGTGGCTGTCGCATGGCCTCATTCCCTCAGGAAAATCGGCGGCTATCACCCCTGCAGCAGTTAATGAAGTTTCGCTCCCCTACATGGCCATACCGGGACGGCCAGCCCGCGTCATCGCCATTCGGATCATCGAGACTTCTCCTTTGACGGCCGCTATCTCCCACGGAGAACCGGGCTTGGGCTCTCTCCCGTTGATGGTGGACAAGACCCCGTTAACGATGGTATCTACTAAGGGCTCTCGAGCGTATGCTTCATGCATCGCAACAAAAATGTCTTCCGATACAGGAGCCCCAGTCGGACCACCTTGACAGAGGGGTGGACGGGGATCATCGAAACTTCTGGCTGCCAATCTTCGCGCATCACGGCCCTCACCCAATGTGAGTTCTCGAGCTGCACCAGCAACAGCCATCAATACCTCATCCTCTGTGTACTTTATGACACGACCAGTATCCATACAGTAAACACCCATTTCCACAAGCATTTCGAGACCGGCCTGGAACAATCGATCTATCATGTCTGTGTCAGTGGGGATAATCTTGGATCTGTCAAAATTTAGCTTGTATTTTTCTTTTAACTTGTTTGCCGTTTGATAAGTGAGCTTTCGATCCCATTCTTTTTCATCTACCTTAGGTCCGGTGCGTGCTCGATCATAAGTCTCGAACACGCCTACTTTTTCTTTGAAGGCCATTTTTATACCCCCTTTCCCATTAATGATTAACCCACTAATTCTCCGACAAGATTCACCGCTTCGGCCGCGTTCTCGGCCCATCCATCACCGCCGATGCTATCCACCCATTCCTTGCTTGTAGGCGCTCCGCCAAAGAGACACTTGAACTTGTCCCTGATACCACGATCCTTTAGTTCCTTTATGATCTCTCGTTGCCCAGGCATAGTGGTTGTCATGAGAGCCGATCCAGTAATAAGATCAACATCATTCTCAACGGCCGCATCGACCACATCACTTGCAGGCACATCCCGACCCAGATCGATGACCTCATAGCCACTGGCCTGTAACAGGATCGCTAATATTCCCTTGCCAATGTCATGAATATCCCCTTCAACGGTGTGAACGATCAATTTACCCTTGGCAGAGTAGCCTCCCTTAACGTGGGGTGCCAGAATTCCTACGGCATCGGTAAAGGCCTCGGCCGACAGAATAATCTGCGGCACATAGATCTCTGCCCTGTCAAACATATCGCTTATTACCTTCATGCCTTCAGAAAGCCCTTTGTCAATACAGGTAATAGGGTCAATCTTTTGCGCCAGAGCATCCTCGGCTGCCGCTTTAGCTCCCTCTGCATCCATCTCTATAACTGTCTTTTTCAGACGTTCAAGAATTTCCTCTTCAGGCATTTATCTCACCTCCTTTCCTTGTGACGTTAATTGCATCTCTAACAATTTTGTACCACCTCCCTTCTCTTAAAGATCTAAGCACCAACGAGCAAGCCTCTTAAAATACCTCACTATTCCTCCGGATCTTTCCTTTACTCCTACCCGCTCCATGTGGATCGCATAGATTGCCAACTCTCCCCGGCTAGCGGCATCCTCGCCCATTCCCGGTGCCTGGCTGGCTTCCTTATTCCAGATTCCCAGGTCATAACCGATTACATACTCTTCGCAGACTGCTCCACCCCTGCAGGTAAAAGCTCAAAGACCACTAATATCTTTGGTGATCATTCCTGATGGGCCTTGGCCACCTCCACCATGGCCAAAAGGTTCTCCGTAGACGTTGCAGGTGCCACTGCGCAGCCCGGGGCCAGGATCTGGATCCCCTCGGCAATGGACTCCTCACATACCTGCTTGACCGTCGCAGCATCCTTAATAAAGAGGGTAGTAGCTGTATCTACCCCGCCCATCAAGATGGCATCTGGTCCGCATTTTTCACGGGCAAGTCTGGCATTTGCTTTGGGCTCTATGCTCAATATCTCTGCCCCGGTCTGCCCCATCCACTTTATGATGGGGTCCACATTGCCACAAATATGCAGAATCTTGGGGACAGAGATAGCCTCAAATTGCTTGCTCTGATATTCCAGCTCATAATCCCCATAGGTCTTGGGAGCGATCAGTTCGGGTGAGGCGGTCATGTCTTCACAGGAGATGATATCAGCCCCGGCATCAATGAGGGCATTAGCCAGGACAGTCCCCGCCTTTTCCGCCACCTCCAGGAAGGGCCGCATCTTCTCGGGTGCCTTGAAAGTGGCCTTGAGAAGGGCAACAGTGTCCACCAGGGACCCGGCAATGGTGTAAGGCCCGATGACGCCGGCTACGATGACCACCTCATCGCCCAGTTCTTTCTTCATGATACTGACTGCTTTGAGCAGTTCCCGTATCCTGCCTCTGGAGAGAAAGTCATCCGGGAACACAGGGGTGTCGTCCAGTTTGTAAGGGTGCGGATCATCGATCCCTGGAAATCCTTCATCACCTCTTACTCTCCCAGGTTTTATCTTACAGCCGAGCGCCTCTGCCTCAAAGGTCTGGCAGAAAGGGACTCTGAGTGCATCAAAACCCAGCACGGTATAGGCGGCCATAGCCTGTTTGGCCATGGTCTCCCCCTTTTGATGACCCTCCGGCCAAAAGGCTTTCACCCTTTCCATCTGCTCATAGGTTACCGTAGAATTGGCCCCGAAACAAGGCATCCGGTCTGGTTTTTGATGGTTTAGGACAGCCATTACACGTTCTTTGGCATTCATACCCTCCTCCTGATTTTAGAGAAAACGCCATGCGTTTAATATGTCTCAGCAAACAAAAATAGCTATCTCTTCCTTTTAAATAGATCATAATAATAGTGTAGTGCCCCCCCGAAGTCAACACAAAATTATGCAGCGAGGGGAAGATAAAATTGTCTTCTCCATTCTTTAGCACTTAACTATCGCAAGGATGAATGAAGTCGTTCCCGATTATGGTACCGAATCCATTTGGATATAGTGCGTTCTGCATTCTCAAAGGTCTCAAACCGACCAAGCCCATACACGAAACCAGAAGAGATGCAGATCAAGGGCATCTGCGAAGAGAAGGCCATGGGAGATGTGCGAAGACAAAACCATACTTTATCTTTGGGGGAAGAATGTCAAGTGGAATCAGAGAGGGGTCAAAAATGCCTCAAATCTCGCTAAAAT
>SDBU01005591.1_pt1 | contig 14991 bp, 23 predicted proteins | sample 2277071 | NCBI WGS metagenome assembly SDBU01 (sample SAMN10397929, study PRJNA504765) | marine sediment metagenome | isolation source: marine sediment core GS08_GC12, 126 cmbsf | place: Arctic Ocean: Gakkel Ridge, Loki's castle | collected 2008
ACTTTCATAGACTCGGACGCCTCAAGGCCAAACGCCCTTATAGCGGTAGTTACTAAATCAGCGGACACGCTCATATCAGTAAGAGTCCCGGTCGCCAGGTAAGCCACGGCCTGCAAAGCATCGACAGACTCACCAGCAGTAAAACCCGCCTGACCTAACAATATAGCGGCGTCGGCAGCTTCCTTGCCCGAATATTTTGTTTTAGAGGCAACATCTTTGATTACATCAGCTAATACTGCGATTTCAACATTGGACGCCCCTGTGATAGCCTGTAAGTTTTTAAGAGCTTGGTGAAATTCGAAAATCTCTTTCGTGCCTACTCTCAGGGCATTGATGACTCCAAATATAGCGGCAGAAGCCAAACCATATGAAGCCGTTACCTTCATAGCGGCGGTCAGTCTTTCAAAACCGCCATGCACTCTGGACAACTGTTTTCCGACAGCAGAGAATTCATTCCGTAAAGCCTTGGTGTTTTTCCTGGCCCTCCTAGTAACAACAGCAGACTCTTTTGTCTTTTTATTTACTCTTCCTTGGGCCGTCGCAAGACCTCGCAAGGCGGTGTTCATTTGAGTAACTGCCCGCCTAAAACGGGCATCAACGTGGCCGGTAAATATAGTTCCTAAACTTAGCTCTCTATCTGCCATAGTTTAATCCTCGCTTCTATGTCGATCCTCGTCGGCTTCGCCGCTATACAGGAAACAATCCCGCACGTACCTCATGTTCTCCAGTGCTCCATGAATCATATTCTTTTGGTCTCTGGCCGCCAGCTCTTCTTGGCTGAACTTGTTGAGCCTGCCTGTTAGAATTTGCTCTCTCTTCTTGAATGCGAAGTTCGCCACGGCTTCGTCATCAAAGCCATACTCGATGGCACATTTAAGTAACTGAGACTCCGGCAGGATATTAACTTTAATGCCCGTACCTCTTGCAAGGCCAACCAGGTAACAGAAGGAAAGTAACTGATAAGCATAGCCTTCTGCATCTCCCATTTCTATCCCATATAGATCAACCTCTTTAAAGTTTTCGTACATAGCCAGAGCCAACATCCATGAGAAAGAGTTTCGAAAAAACGAGAAGGTCGGGTCAAGAGACAGATCCCTTATATGTTTTCTAACTTCCTTGCGGGGAAACTTGACTGACATAGGAATATCGCCATGTGTTTGTCTTAAAAAAATCGACATATTTCTTTGCTGTCCGTACCACTTCCATTTTTCAGGGTGGGTATCAGGCCCAGGTGAATGCCCCATCATCTCCCGTGAATGTAGATCAAACCATCGGGTAACATAAGGAACAATATCAGACCATGTTTTATACATAGCGTTTACCACCCAAATTTCCCATTCTGGATTGTCAAAATGTTTTGAGACTCCGGCCATAGTTTCAATAGACGCCCCTACCATTGCCACTTTCTTTCCCGTTTCCATTTCGAATTATTGTCCTTTCATTCTCTTGGGGAGGGATAACTTATGTCGCCCCATCATTTTCTGTGTTAAGGTTTCTTTTTCTTCTTGTGACATATCCTTGTAATCCTCATCAGGGTCTCCAAACTTAAAGGCACCAGTCTTACTTGCGATAGCTCCTTCTTTCATTGGATGCTCATCCTTAAACTCCGCACCGTGCATCAGGGCCTGCATCTTAATTTGCTCGTATTCCCTTTCCTGAGAGTGGGTAAACATGATTTTTAGCTGGTCTAAAGTTATTCCCCCTTCTCTGAAGTTTCGTCTAAAGATGTGTTCAAGTCTGTACTGAGGGTATCGCTCAAGGAATCCGGTGACGACCTCTCCGAAAGGAATTTCTCTTTCTCCATCACGAAGAGGTCTTTCAGTTTTTTTGCGACTCCACCAAAATTGTCATGATAAATTATCTCAATCAAATCGCCGGATTGAGTATGGGTAAGGTCGCTCAAAGCGTCCTGCCCTTTTTCATCACCACAGGTGAGCATCTCTATTATTTTTCCGAGATTCTCATTTATTGTTTTCAGTATAAACCCAACGACTGCCTCATCCGGCTGGTCTTTGGTAGCAAAAAAATCCTGCAAGCTGTTCGTAATAATATCGTTCAACTGGAGCGTGTCTCCAACAGCAAGCGGATAGATGGTAATTTCCCGCAGGTCCTTCCGTCCAATTTCGAACTTCTTGACCTGCGGGTTAATTTTCTTTTCATCTCCGGCCATAATTTTCTCCTTAAAGGGTTAGTTAAAGGTTAATATTTAGTCTGAAGTCCAATGAATACGTCCAAGTGGGCTATCGTCCCAGACAGCATCACCGCCTGTAACCTCACTGTCCGCTCTCTTGAACTCAAAAACGACAGGAACAGCAGCGGCATCTTCCTCGGACAGCTCTATCTCGATAGAAGCCGAAACCTGTGCCCTCGGGGCTATAATATCCATGTAATCAGTTCCGCTTGGATATGTATACCTGGCTTCCATACGAACATAAGCAGGAGCACTACGATCTCCGAGAGGAACTTCGCCGGAATGGACTTCATATCCATCATAGGGCGAAACCGCAGGATCAAGACCTAAACCCAAGGCTATATTCACTGGCGTAATCTCCTTAAAAGCACACTCCAGATGAGCACTTTCCCTGATAGGGGTCGTGTAATCCTCAATCAATGGGAAACCGGACTCCAGCTTATACCAATCCGTATTCCCAACGAATTTGGTATTCGCAAGAGCACCAATGGAATCACTTGCCGACAGAGCCGCATCAAAAGTGCCAATATTATCAGAAGAACTACCCACTCTAATCTGGGCTAATCCCAATGCAATGGTGGTGGTATCAGTCGTAACGGGGCCTTTTCTAGCCATAGAAATCACCTCCTTTTCTGTTTTAAATTTTTTTACCGGAGTATTTTTCGGGGAAACCCGATTGACGTGCTTTTAGCGAATGCTAATTTATAAAGATATGAAAATCAGCCATCAGACTGGTCATCATCTTTTTTGAAGTCTTCCCTGAAAGGGAAATAATTAAAAATATTCCAAGTACCGCAACTTTTTCTAAAACATTTTATTTTGACCGAGCCATGAATGTGTATCTCTATTGGAACCCATTCTGAATCGGGCGGCTTGCCGAACCTAAAATACCATATACCATTATCAAACCTTGAAATAATAGGCTTCCCGCAGCTTTTGCACATGATGAGTATTTTTTTCATTTCTTCTCTCGTTATATTTTTGCGGCCCACTTTAACGTACATGACAAAATTTTATGTTTCGTTTCGTCATCCGCTTCAAATTGCTGGCTCTCTATTATGTCTGTCACCATAATTCCGCCTATCTTCGTCCATGTCTGACTCTGATAAAAAGCAATTCTTCTGAGGCCATCTGTTTTAGTTCTGTCTGTCAAGTAGCCCATCACTTTGTCAGATAATTGAGCCAGCTTGAACCCCTCATTGTCTTTTCTTGAACAGCAAATCACTTGAATCATGTGTTCAGACATTACCGCGCGCTCCATGGAGCCAAAATTAATTATCACCCATTTTTCCACCTCGACAGGCTGCCCCTGTATTTTCGGGCGAGCCATGCTCTTATCAAAAGACAGGTCTAACCCTTCTGCCGTATCGAGCGAATCAACAAAATATTTTTTCAGTGAATCCCTGATATTTGCCTCTCGGGCCGTAGCATCAAGAGCCATTTTTCCCCTCCACCTCTTCTATTGCGTCACAAATAAAGTTGTAGAATTCCCCAGAAAAGTAATCCACAGCTTCTTTCTCTTCTTCATTGCTTGAATTAACCTTACTTTTACCCATAGCCACCTTTATTTTCTTCAATTCATCGAGCCGAAACTCGGTTATAAAGTAAATGTCTTTCGGGACTATGTTGACTATTCTTGGCATCTTAATATTAAGTGATAGTACAAAGTGAACTTAACTTCCTCCCTGTTAATGATAGGCTTTATTCACCCTCTCATCTGGTTCTTGTCACCTAAACGGACTGGTGTCGTGACAAGGCGTACCATCCATTAGAGCTAACCAAGCAAGGGCTGTCATCCGTTTTCTTTGTACTACCACACTTTCTCCCATTTCAGTTTCCATCGTAATATTCATCTAGGGCTGCGATAAAGCTGTCGTGGCGACCCTGAGCTTCTTCTTTTGTTCGATATGAAAAATACTCAAAAACTTGAGAAATATATTTGAATCCCCAAAACCAGTGATCTAGTTCTTTTTCTACTCCATATACATTTTGAACATGGGGTAGAACCGCACGGTATCCCTCGATTTTAAAGGTTGCTTTCATCATATCTCCAATAAATGTTCATGATAGTGTTCTGGGATTTCTCTAGCCCCTATCCCTCTCGGCTTATATCGCTTATTGAAATAATTTTGCAATATAGCATTGAACTCTGTTTTCTCTGCCGAATTCAATTCAGCCTTATGTTCTTTAAGGACAAGCATGGGTATATTACAATGGTTGCATGTCATAAGTACAAATCCATTAATTTCCATTTCATAATCTTTTATAACATTAATGGCATTGCAAAGAAGACACATTATTTGAATCCTTGCTTCCTCATCTCTTCATAATTAAGCCACTTAACATACAGGTGCCCACATTTAGGGCATACAGCATATTTAGGACCATGTTTGGATTCCCACCTATAGCCACACTTCAAGCATAGATGCTTGGCTAACATTATCGCCACCCCATTCCAATCTGATTCAACGCTTCTTTCCCTCTCGTAATCCATCCCGATTCAGCGTATTCTTTCATGGTGGGCTGAAACACTGGTCTTGGCGGATGTTGCCCGCCTGGTCCTGGCCCCTTACCGAATTCAAGTATTTTAGCATACATGGCGATTGATTTAGGCCTGCTTCGTGTATATCGCCTTGCCCCCTCTCCGAACCATCCCTTTCCACCAGCGTCCATAATGCCGGATGGAATACCGGCCATAAAATCTCGGCCTTTGGGGTTAGTCTTATTGGGAAAATAGAAAACTTGAACACTCCTTACTAAATCATATCTGAGCAGCCAGAACCTCATGTCGTATCCACGAGATACGAGCCATTGCCGGTATCTGTCGTTATATTCCCTACCTCTTGCCGACCATGTGCTGACATACCTCTGGTTCATAATATTTCGAATAACAAGGTGAGAAAAGTCTATTGCACTTCTTCTTTGCATCTCCCTCAGCACCCAGTATTCCGCTTTTCTCGTAACTCTTTTGATAGCCATTTTCCATCGCCTGATATCCCTGGCACGGATATAAATACCAATACCCATGGCGGCACCTTTGGCAACGCCGAGTGTGTGTTTTTGTGCTTCGAGAGATAAGGCCATTATTTAAACTCAGTTTTACCAAATATCATTCTATGTATAAATTCAAGTGGCCAAGCGTACCACGGCACATAAAACTCAATACAGGCCGGTATTCCCTGTCCGGCATTTATCTGAACAGCTCGTTTGCATGGCCTCCATTTTAGCCACCACCTTGTGAATATTGGCAACAATCCTTGCTTACTTTCATACATAGTCATTTTATACTCCTGATTAGCCGTGTTTTCAATTCATTGTCTGAAATATCAGGAGCATCACCTTTAAGGATGTATCTCCTTACTTTTCCAGCTTCTTTTGACAGTCGTTTTTTCTTCGCCTGTTTGAACCTGCTTTTATAATGCAACTCAAGCAACTGCCCGTGAATTACCCAGTATATGAATAAATATTTATAGGCGAGTCCTTGTTTGTTTTTTGTAGCAATATTCATTTGCCTAGACCATATTCCCCATTTCGGGTCAAGCCGTGAAATCTTCGCTTTTTTTGCCTCGGTATATTTCTTTTCAATTAATTCAATATAATCCAAGACTTCCTGTGGTGTATCGAATTTCATTCTAGTTTTTCCAGTCCCTTGAGTCATAAAAATCAAGAAGAATTTTGACATTTATTATCCCAAATTTGTACATATAAATCATTAAGGATGCTCTTTGTAGACTCGGCGGCGGCGAATCATCTGAAGAGCCATTGACAAGAACTAATGCTTCCGCTGCATTTATGGCCTTTGATACTAAAAAGCCTTCCGATGCAAGGAACGCCAAAACCGAATGCTGAATAAGTTCCCCGGAAAATTCGGTTCCAATACAGTCTTCTATGTCTGCCTTTTCGGAGTCGGCATCCTGAATAACACCTATCGAATTCAGTGTTTCCATAAAATCTTCATTGTCAAATGGATATGTGTTTCGGTCTATGCACCATGCCTTGTAAGCCATATATTTTTGATCAATTTCATCATTTTTTATGGCATGTATACTCAAAAGATTATTTTCCGTTAAGAATGCAATAGCCTTTAAAAAACATAAGTCTCTGGTCTTCATGATCCCTTTTCCCCTTTCATCCTATTATCACCCAACCGTTTAAGGCTCTTTCGTATTTTAGTTCCTGTGGGTTTTCCGGCAGAAGATTCCCTTTTTGAATTCTAACGGTGCCCGTCCTGAATATCCTTGGTACTTGAAAAAATCTCTCTTCTTCCTCTAGTTTTTGCATTAAGACCAGACAATCAAAATGTCCCGACTCTAAAAAAATCGGCAAAGAAGAAGCCAGTTCCTCATCAATCCATTCATTGGATATGATATAACCAAACCACGGCGTATAATGCAAGTCATTAAAATCGCTCAACTCGTGGTGGTCTATCACATGAAGCGTCATATTGGGCATATACTTAGAATATGGCCAGGCCGCCCTGAACGGTCTATCTTTTTGAGGGTCGCCACATGGGAGAACATATAGAGTAAGTTGTGGTTGTGGTCCGGTTATGCTTGCACCCTCACAGAGAAAGACCAAGAACTACAGTTCTGGCAGGCTTTGCCAGCTTCCTTTAAAAGGCCACAGTTAGCACAGTTTTCCCAATAAGTAGCACCCCAATTATCTTCTATGCAGGGGCATTTGCTAACCCACGGCGATACTCCAGCCCCGCACACTGGGCATTTCCATCCAAGCGTCATACGATATACTCCCTTTCAATTTCCTTTTCATGGCCCTTCGGAAGAAGGTCTGGTGGGGGACATTTCTTGTGCACCCATTGTCCATGCACCTTCTTTCTATTCCCACCATGAATTCTCATTCTACACTTTGGGCATTTCATCAGGTCCTCCTTAAAATAAAAAAACCGTGAGCATCTGGATATTTCTCATAATAGCTGTCCTTGATGCCCTCTATCCTATGCCTGAAACCCTTGACTCTCCAGCCATTTTCATTAAAAACGTTATGCCACCAGCTTTGATCTCGACAAGTAACATGGGTAATATCGCAATTATTGATAGGAGCTATGAATTTCCAGCTTGGCATAGATAGACGCTTCGTAAGGGAACCCCCTAATGGAATAATCGCAAATAATATTTTGACATTTATATTGCCCAATACATCTGGAAGGTCTTCTTCCGGTATATGTTCAAACACATCCTTGGCTATGCAAAAATCGAATTCTCGAAGGAAACCGAAACGAATAGTTTCATATTTACCTGCCTTATTGCATATGCAACAATAATCCTCCGCTCCTTGGTCAACATTCATCATAGCATATTTACTTATATCTATTCCCCAAGCGTTCCTGTAAAGCAATCTTAAAGCCTTAACCAAATACCCTTTGGCACATCCGAAGTCGAGAACTGTCTGGAATCTTTTGATATCCAAGAAATCAATTATGGTCATGGCCATTGGAATTGTGAGTTCAGGAATCCACCTGTAATTCGAGTAATAACTCTTCCCTGACTCGGGGCCACGCTCATAATAATCTTTATCGTAAACGCTTTTGTCCACATTACCACCTATCCATGGAAGATATCATCCGGCTCCCGGATTCTCTTTGAGGTGTCTAGTTTGACCGAAGAGGTCCCACGCTTCACGGCACACTCTTTAAACTCCTCAAACATATCGACAGCTTTGAGATAGAGGAGGACTTCTGGTGATTGTATTAAACCTTCATCGCTCCCAAGCAAGGGTAAAAAATCACCCAGCGTGCTCTGGTCGAATAGCTCTCCCGCTTTTTTTGTCCACTTCAGGCCCAACTCGCCGACAACCTTTTTAATGCTGCCGTCTGCAAGGGAATCGGGATACACCACAACCAAGGCATCCTTCTTCTCAATTAGATATTTGGTGGCCTCATAAGTACCCAAATATGTTTCAATGATGTCCTGGACTGTAAAGCCAGGATGTCTTTCCGGTGTAAGCCTTTTTATTTTCTCGAAACTTTGTATAACTCCTGCTGGATGACGGAGGGAAATAACGTACCGCGCATCAGGCCACTCAGACAGGAAGGTCTTGCCCACATCTTCCCAGCAGGCAGTCTGCAAAACATGGTCAACTTTTACACCATAATGCTTCCATTCTTTTGACTTCGCAACTTTTGTAAAGTATTTCAAGGCATTGACGACAATTTCACTCGGGTTATCAACTGGAATACCATGAAACAAACTATTCCCTGTCCCGTTAATATCGCCATGGTCAAAGCCAATCTCATCGCCATAGTCATGCATCCCGCAAGCCATAAGGACATCCCTTAAAAGTTGCGACCCCGTCCTCCAAAGACATAGAATTGCAATAGCTCCATATTTTTTCATTGTTTTCTCCTCCTTTTTCCTTATTCTAAAAACCAGGGCTGTCCATCTTGACACCCTGGAGTTACATTGCCTTTTTCGATATAACATAGAATTGGGCTTTCCATATTATGTACCGCAAAGATTTCTTTCCACGCCATGAATCTCTTGAATCCGTCTATCCTTTGGTATTTATTTTCCTCTATTTTCATGACCGATATGGGCCTCATAATTTTGCCCGCAATCAGTCCTTGCTTAACAAGCTCTATCCCATCCCTATGTTGTTGATAATCATCGGTTCTTTCGGGGTGTTGCCTATCGTATTCCAACCATTCTTCCTTGGTTGCGAAGTGTCCTGGATCGTAAGGATCTATTTCCTTAATAGAAATCAATACTACTCTAGCTTTGTTGTATTTCCTTTTCGCCTGCTCGAACATTCTGGCCATCATTAAAAACGTCTGGGGTTGAAGTTCAAGCCGGAGGTCTCCATAATGAACATGGATAAGCTCTCCATGTTGTTCCTCTATCAGTCCCTTGCCATCGAGAATAATTCCCCCTGGTAGCTCAGGACATTCTAAAAGAATATCTTCATTGGGAGATAATGTTCCATCCCATTTTTTACAGGCACTCTGTATCATGCCGGAAAATAACTTGAATTGCTCCACTGATAATAAAATCCGCAAATCCCTCCAATGGATATGCATGTACTCACATTTTTCCGCCCTCACAAACTCGGCATAAAGCGGAGCACCGCTGAAGTTCTTTTCCGATAATACTCGGATTGGTTGACCCATTGTTTCCCCTTTCATGGTTTAGGTATTCTCGACAATCTCCATCATGAAATCCATGAGGTTCGTGTTAAGTTCATACTGGTCAAACTTTATCCATTGGTCATAAAGATTCTTGCAGTTATTTGCTATATGTTCATGCTTTTCTTGAGTAACTTCATTTATAAATTGAAGGTCAGTCATCGTTTCGTTAAACGCAAGATAATGTTCTCCTTCTTTCAATTCAGGAAAATGAGTTTGATCTTCTGTCCACTTGGGTAAAAGCGTTACAGTCTTAGCTCCAGCACCCTCCCAGAAACGTGGAGGAATATCTATACAGAAAAGCCATTTGTAATCAGCATAGAAAGCATTTCCTGTCAATATATCCCAATATTTCTCTCTGTTAAGATAGTCGCCGTGTAATGCCTTTTGCAAAGCAAGTTTATCTATCGGGCCATGCTTCGTCTCGAATTTATCTGCAATCCAATAAAAGAAAGGGATGCAGCCATTATTCCAAATAGTTGGATGATTCCTCTGGAAGAAGCCGTCCTCTAAATTACCGGTCCAGTCCTCATACCTCTCCTTACAACTAAAGGTGTGATCTTCCTTGTAATTCTTGTAAGACAATAAGCCGCCATTGTTGTGAAACACTATCAAACAATCAGAACAATATCTGTGATGATCCGACATGTTTTTATCGAAATAAGGTTTGACATGGAAATTGGAATCCTCATCCACCATCCCTTGTTGCAACAAATTCAAATAAAGCAGAAACCTGTAAAAATGAAGGCCACCTCTTATTAGAATGTTTTTCTTTCGGTCCTTCCATGGCCGGACATAGGCTTCGTCTGTCGTGAACCACGGCACATGAGGCATGGGGACAATCTTTCCGGTATCTCTTAGGGTATTGAAAAGTCCCCATTCTTTATCAGGTAAAAACACCCTTGGCTCCGAGGTAAAAGTGAAATCATTTTTTATCGTCAATTGATTTGAGTGTTGTTTATTCTGTAGCCCGCTAAATTTGAAAATCATGTCCAAAAGAAGGACATCTTCGCTGCCCATATAAGTTGAGCCTATCGGAGAACCGTCATTTACATCTATGGAATACAGCTTGTTACCATCATTCTTCAGCCTTACGATAGTTTCAGGATTAAAGTGATTATAGTAAGCCAAAATTCTGCTGTTCTTGACCCCATCCAATGTCTCGATTCGTTTTATGTCCTTCCGATACGCCAATAAAGGCAGAAGGACTTTTCTTGTGGCAAAGTCATGCTCTCCCACATCATAGATAACGGTGTTCATTTAGTACCTCCCTCAAGTAGTCAATCTTGTCACGGATATCGAAATGAGTATTCCCCACATAGAGACCTCTTTGGTCTACAATATCGGTGTTTTTCAAATCCTCGGATACTCGGTAATCCATAAACTTGACCATCTTCTGGTTGATGAAATTTCCCGCAAGAATAGGGCGGGATTCAATGCCATGTTCCTTTAAAGTTTCAATGATTTCATGATTCTCTTCTCTGAATATCATAGGAAACCCGAACCATGAACTTTCCCCATTCTGATCCTGAAGTAAAGGTATATCGTAACCCCCAAATACCTCATAAAAATATCTGGCGTTTCTAATTCGGCCCTCTATGAAGCCATTCAGTTTTTTTAATTGCTCTAATCCGATAGCTCCGGCAATCTCGGTTGGTCTTACGTTATACCCAGGCACAATAAACTCATACAGGCTCTTAGAGCCAGGGATGTCTCTCGTCCATCCATGGGACCTCATGGCTTTTAGAATATGGCACAACTCCTCATTGTCTGTTACAATAACACCTCCTTCCATGGTGTTGATGTGGTGAGAGAAAAACATGCTATAAGTTCCGCAAATTCCGAAAGTTCCTGTCATTCGACCATCCAGCGAAGCTCCCAGGCTTTCACAGTTATCCTCTATTAAATACAATGAGTTCAACTCACAGAATTTCTGAATCTCTTCTAAGTTGGCTGGATTGCCAAGAATATTAACAACCATTATAGCTTTCGTTTTAGGGGATACGGCCATCTTCAGCCTGTTTACGTCAATATTTAAAGTAGTCAAATCAATGTCCACAAAAACTAATTTCATGCCATACTGATGTAGCGGAGATAAAGTCGTGGACCAGGATAAAGCTGGCACTATCACTTCATCGCCAGTTCTGAGTAATCTATCTCCCGTGTAGCACATTGAACCTATCGCCAAGAGATTCGCCGATGAACCTGAGTTGACCATGACAGCATACTTACTTCCCATCTTATCAGCAAAAGCTACTTCGAATTCCCGTACCTTTGCCCCCATGGTATTGTTCATGGACATAACAACATCATTGACAGCCTTTATTTCTCTTCCGTCCCATGTGGGATATGCCAGCTTGTATTTCATAGTCTTTGTATGCCAAGTCCTTTCAGTAAATTAGGTAATACACTTTTTCTGTGGTCTACAAAATCTTTTCGGTTCGAATAGCCATGTCCGGAACCGCCATGACTCACATATGGATAAAGTTCTGCATTGTCATGAGTCACGCACCTCCAGCCATGAGCAATCATTATGAGTTCCGTCAACTCCCCTGTATCCCACCCGAAGATAGGGTTTGAATGATCGGTGCATTGCGGATCGTTTATATGTCTAATTATATACTTGAAATAATCGTTCTTTATATCCTGTGCCATGAAGGAGGAAATGGAATTAAATCTAATCCCTATCTTATGGTATGCCTCTCTGTTCACAGCCCAACAACGGTCAAACATCCCATACATCCCTGTCACATCATCCATTTCTTTCATAAGTCTAGCTATGATGTCTTCACGGATGATAGCGTCAGAATGACAGAATATTATCCATTTATTAGCTCCACAATTATCCATTGCCCAATTAAGAGTGTTAGCATGGTCGGAAGGCATATGATAACCAGGTTCCATGGGAGATGCCTGTGCAAAGAATTCGACCGGATCATGCTTTTCATAAATCGTAAAGGGTATCCCCCATTCTTTTTGAAGTTTCAATAAATAATTGTGGACCTTTTCTCCAACACCAGGGATGTAATCTTTCATATCCGGGTCATATGCCCCATCCTCTATGGGAGGGCCACAATCAAATGTCCCCTTCTCCACCACATGAATACTTAAATTGGAAATGTCGCAATTCCTTTGAAGCATTTCAAAGAATATCGGCGTATAAGCATCAAGATCATTCCCCGCCAAAAATACGCATAAATCCGCTTTCATATTTCCTCCTACCTAAACTTCGCAAACTGCTTCAGGGCAAACGCAAGACGCTCTTCATATGTCTTTTTTGCTTCCTGCTCACCTTCCCCTTCATAAGGCCAGGCCCCTCCTCCTATATGATGATAAAGATGCACGCATGGGGCTATCGAATATTTATATCCATATATCGGCATTTCTATTGTCGGGAACTCTCCTGTGTCTACCCCCAGAACTCCATATTTCTTTCCATTACCCATCGGGGTATCAGGGCCACAAAGGCGTACATGGGCATCATTGAGAACATCAACTGTCAAACAGGTGACAGGCCAAAAACCATAGTGCATATAGCCATATGCTTTTCGATTAACAATCGTCAAGCCGTGAGGAAAGGTCCCCAGCACTCCATAGTCATCATTCAAGTACGGCTCTGCCTCTTTCACTATATTACCAGTATAAATAATATCCATTTGCGACATGACAACCCAGTCGGCAGTACACGCTTTCATTAGCAAATCCATCCTGTTGGCTGTATCATACCCGACCTGTCGCATCCCTCCAGCTTTATCCGCCTGCACATACATCGGATGGATTAAAACTTCTAAGCCAGGAAACTGCTTGCAGTATTCGATTGTCTCAGTATTGTCCGGTACACTTATTTTAAAGCTGTTACATTCTTCGCCCATATAATGCCTCATACTATTATAATGAAGGGGCAAAAGGGGCCACTCTTTTTTAGATATCATCATTGTGCAAAAATCCAGTTTCATCCATTAATTTCCTCCTTAATTCACGACTCTTATCTCCTATTACACCGTGCAAATATCTGAATCGTCCATCAATAATGGGATCTTCATGGTAGGCCCCCTGATGCTTGCCCACCGTATGATAATTGGAAAAATCAGTATCCTTGTCTATCTCTATGCCGTATTTTTCAGGGTTATCCCATATATCCGTTCCAGGGAAAGGTTGGAATGTATGCAATCCGAAAGTATCTACTTCCGGGTTATCCTCGATAAGTTTAACTGTAAGTTCAATATCTTCCTCGGTTTCAGTGGGTACTCCTACTATTAGCTGGCCGTTTATCATGAGACCCGCCCTATGTGCAGCCTTCACGCAGGCCCTTGCTGTGGCGATGGTCGTTTTCTTGTTTAGTAATTTAAGAATTCTATTTGATCCGGACTCGAACCCTGGAGCAACTGACAGGCAACCGGCCCTTTTCATTATCGAAAGAAGATCAAAGTCCACATCATCCACTCTTATCAAGCAAAACCACTTCATACCCACCTTTTTTTCTATTAGCAATTCGCATATTTTATAGGCTCTTTTCTTATTAGAGGCGAAAGTGTCATCCAGAACATTCACCATCTCAACACCGAATATATCTCTCAAATAGATGAATTCTTCCACAACCGCCTCGGCTGATCTGAATCGAACTTTCCCATGGTGGATTTTTTTACTACAACAAAAAGTACAATTAAAATAACAACCACGAGCTGTAAAAAGCGATCCTTCTCTTTTTACGCTTGTATCCAGGTAATTAAATAACGTGGAAGGCAAATAACTGTAATAATCAATTGCTTTTCTGTCTGGAAAAGGCAAGATATCCAAGTCCTGTATCAAGGCAGGCGGACCAGTGCTGAATTCCCTCGTCATTATTCCAGGTATTGATTCCCAATCAAGGCCATTTACAATGTGAAGAGAGGACAGCTCCCCTTCTCCTATTACGCAGGCGTCTGCCAAAGTTTTCTTTAAGATATGTTCGGGGAGAACCGTTGCATGAACCCCGCCAACAATAACAGGCTTGTCCGGCTCTCTATCTTTGAGTTTTTTAATTATATCCCTGACATAAATAAAGCTGGGAGTTACACCAGTTATACCGTAGATATCACCAATCGGGATAAACCAACTCTCTTTAGGAAGACTCGTCAAATCACACACATCTACTTCGCAGTCAGAATGTTTTTTCAGGTAAGATGCAACGTGCAAGATTCCGTAAAAAGGGATTTCCCTGTCGGTTATCAACCAGGGACTTGGTGGTATGATTAATACTATTTTATTTATCTTTATCATTCACCATCCTCTTATATCTCACAGAATCTATAGTTACTCCTGCTTTTATTCATGTTCTTTCTCCTTCCGCTTATCTCTTTTGGCATTGTAATCTCTCATATACCGCATAATTTCTCTGCATGGCCGTAAAAAGCTCGTTGGACTAAGTAGAAGTTCATAAATCATAAAACCTGCCAGGAATATTAAAATAATATATCCTAACATTTTATTACCTCTTTTTTAGTGGTAAATTATCTATCGGGCAGGATTCGAACCTGCATAGGTTGACCGTCACAAAGTCTACCCAGGGCGCACTAAACTGCCACAGCCAAAATAATAATCGCTCCCGCAATATTCTTTGTGAGAATGGATGCATTCCGATTCTACCAATATAAACATATGCATCACCTCCTTTCTATGTGAC
>SDBU01005592.1_pt1 | contig 14991 bp, 9 predicted proteins | sample 2277071 | NCBI WGS metagenome assembly SDBU01 (sample SAMN10397929, study PRJNA504765) | marine sediment metagenome | isolation source: marine sediment core GS08_GC12, 126 cmbsf | place: Arctic Ocean: Gakkel Ridge, Loki's castle | collected 2008
AGCCAAAATCTCTCTCAAAATCGAAGAGCATTATAAATTTCCCCAAGATATTGAATGGGCCAAAGCCGGCAACAGACTTTATATTGTCCAAACTCGACCGGTAACTACGGTAAAAAAGGTGTTGATAGAACGAGAACAAGTGCGGGCAAATAATCATCGAATTTTGCTTCGGGGGACAGCCGCATCAGTGGGTGCGGCAACTGGATCGGTGAAAATTTTAAGATCACCGAGCCAGCTTTCTAAAATTAAGCAAGGCAATGTTTTAGTTGCCAGAATGACCAACCCTTCATATGTGCCGGTGATGAAAAGAGCCAAAGCCATTGTTACTGATCAGGGCGGGCAAACTTCCCATGCAGCCATTGTTAGCCGCGAATTGGGTATCCCTTGTGTGGTCGGTACAAGTGTAGCCACCAGAAAATTACATCAAGGGCAAAAAGTGACCGTAGATGGCGAAAAGGGTTTGGTTTACGAGGGTGATGTTTTAATTAAAAAGAAAATTAAGGAAAAAATAGGCAAGCCAGCAAAGACGAAAACAAAATTATATGTTAATTTGGGTGAACCTGAGATTGCCGAAAATGTGGCCAGAAAACCAGTTGATGGAGTGGGTTTGTTACGGGCCGAATTTATGATTGCCAATTTAGGCCAGCATCCGCGAAAAATGCTGGAAAATGGCAAAGGTGAGGAGTATGTAGAGAAATTAGCTCAAGGGATTGAAAAAATCGCCTCAGCTTTCTACCCCAGGCCGATAGTCTATCGGGCAACTGATTTTAAAACCAATGAGTACGCCAACCTGAAAGGCGGCAAAAAATACGAACATTCAGAATCAAATCCAATGTTAGGTTATCGGGGAGCGATTAGATATTTAACAGAACCTGATTTGTTTAAATTGGAATTAAAGGCTTTGCGCCAGACACGCAAAAAACTGAAAAATGTTTGGTTAATGATTCCTTTTGTGAGAACCTTGACTGAGCTAAAAAAAGTGAAAGCGTTGGTTGAGCAGGCTGGCTTGAAAAGATCAAAAACATTCAAATTGTGGCTGATGGTAGAAGTGCCTTCGAATGTGATTTTAATTGAAGAATTTTGCCAAATGGGCATTGATGGAATATCAATCGGTTCAAATGATTTGACCCAATTGATTTTGGGCTTGGATCGAGATAATGAAAAAATCGCTTTTGAATTTGACGAGCAAAATGAAGCCGTGACTTGGGCGATCAAGAAAGTGATCAAGGCTTGTCGTCGTCAGGGCGTGACCAGTTCGATTTGCGGACAAGCGCCTTCGGTCTATCCTGAATTTTCCGAAATGTTAGTTGCCGCCGGTATCACTTCTATATCAGTTAATCCCGATGCGATTCTGAAAACACGAGAAATTATTGCTAAAGCTGAGAAAAATCGCCATGCAACTTGACAAATCCGATTTTATATAATACAATATGATCAGTTTGTAGCTTAAAATATTCTCGGGGAGGAAAAAGAAGCGATGGCAACTTTAGCTGTAGCAGTTCAAGCCAGTCAACCGAAAGCCCCCAAAGGAGAGATGATCAAAGTCCAGGTCGCTATACCAAGAACACTTAGGATTTTTAAGTGGTCTGTCTGTATACTATTTTTGAAAAGAAAAGTTCTCATAATCAGCTCTGATTATCAATGGAATCATGCACGAACTTGCTTAGGTCTCTCAAGGGAACAAATTGCCTATCTTGTTGTTTGCAGAGTGTTGGATATTCAACCCCCAAATTGGTTAGATGAGCCAAAAATTATGGTTCTTCCTGATTTGGGCCATGAGTATGTTGCTTTCAATGTTGATGGACAACCTCACGATTTTTCATTGTATGGCATGGTTCTTGTTTGGCTGATTTGGTAGCTCTTACTATAAAGTGGGTGCCCTCCCAGATTCTAGCTATTTTTCTATAGCCCATCTGGAGACTGCCCAGAAGACCCGCTTAATCCTTACTATTTTTCCCTCCCAAAAGGAGGTGATGCACATTCCTTCGTGGTGATAAAAACCAATTAAGGGCCCATCTCTGCGCAGAAGGCGACCCTTAAGTCAGCTATTTGTAGCCACCACTCCCCACGAAGGAATTTTTTATTTAATGAGTATAATATTTATTGTATAATTAGAAATATAGGGTGGGGTCGCATAGTGGTCTAGTGCGCCTGTTTGGAGAACAGGTATCTCGATTTATCGGGATCGCGAGTTCGAATCTCGCCCCCACCGCCAACCAGAAAAAATGAGGTTAAATAATGTTCGAAGTGCTGATAAAAATTATACCTTTAGATTTGGCTTCAACTTTAAGTCCGGGAATATTTGCATTGGTAATTGTTCTTTTGGGAAGCAAGTTTCATCCTAAATTTCGCGCTTTTTATTTATTGTTAGGTTCTTTAATCGTCGGCATCGGTATCGCCTGGCTTGGTTTAAGCTTAGGAAAATTATCGTCAATCGACATTAAACCAAGCCTAACTTCAGCTATAGTTGATTTGTTTTTCGGTTTTCTTTTTATCATTCTTGGTATTAAGATTTTAGTTAAAAAAGAAAGAAAAATTAAACTGCAGCAAGAAGGACAAAAATATGGGATATTAAAGCTGTTATTAGCTGGGGCCGTTGTCAGCGCTACTAATTTTGATGCCGTTATATTGAGCTTTACTGCCGCGAAAGAAATCGGCTTATCATCAGAAATCGGAGATCTCGCAAAGCTGATTTTCCTAATCGTCAATATCTTATTTTTTATCTTGCCAATCTCTTTGCCTTTATTTTTATCTCTTATTCTTCCGGAATTTGCAGGGCGTATATTAACCAAAATTAATCGATTTGTTTTGAAATATAGCAAGTATATTATTTTCATTTTATTTTTAATTTTTGGCTTAATTTTTGCCTTTAGGGGAATTGAATTTTTTATTTAAACTTTTTTAAAACTCTCCTAAATTAGCCTTGAATGTGGTATAATAAAAATAGAAACAAGGCTAATTTTTTAGCTCAAGAGGTCAAAATGGCAGATGATATTGAGGAAATAAAAAGAAGAATTGATATTGCCGATTTTATCAGCCAATATATTCAGCTCAAAAAAGCCGGCCGAAATTTTAAGGCCCTTTGTCCTTTTCATACGGAGAAAACGCCTTCTTTTATTGTCTCGCCAGAGAAACAAATCTGGCATTGCTTTGGCTGCCAAAAAGGTGGCGACATATTTGGATTTTTAATGGAATACGAGGGGATTGATTTTCCCGATGCCTTAAAAATCTTAGCTGACAAAGCTGGCATCCAGTTAAAGCCCCGGGATCCGAAATTGAAAAAGACTAAAGATGAACTTTTTCAAATTAACTTAATCGCCGCCAAATTCTACTATTATATTTTGACCAAAAAAAAGCCCGGCCAAAAAGTCTTAGAATATTTAGAAAAAGAACGGGGCTTGAGCAAAAAAACTATCCGAGATTTCAAATTAGGTTATGCCTTAGACAGCTGGGATTTATTATCTAAATTTTTACAAAAAAGAGGTTTTGACAAAGCCGATATTCTAAAATCAGGCTTAGTCATCCCCAAAGAAGATGGTACATTTTATGATCGTTTCCGCAACCGAGTTATGTTCCCAATTTCAGATATTGGTCAAAATATTGTTGGCTTTTCCGGTCGTCTGTTTGAAAAAAAAGAGATGGCAACATTAGGTCGGGGGGCAGAACCTGCCAAATATATCAATTCACCAGACACTCCAATTTACAATAAAAGCAGAATTTTATATGCTTTAGATGCCGCCAAAAAAGCAATTCGCGAGAAAAAACAAATTATCATTGTCGAAGGGCAAATGGATGTTTTAGCCTGTTATCAGGCCGGTTTTCAAAATACGGTCGCTTCTTCGGGCACGGCAATCACCTTAGAACAGTTAGAGACTTTAAAGAAATTTTCTGAAAATATCGCCTTTGCTTTTGATGCAGATACAGCCGGCGAGCAGGCAACCAAAAGGGCGATAGCTACCGCCCATCAGGCCGATATAATTCCACAAATTATTATTACTCCCAAAGACCAAGATCCAGCCGATGTGATCAAAAAGGATCCTGCCATTTTCAAAAAAGCTGTCCTTAAAGCTAAGCCTGCGGTTGATTTTTATTTTGATAACATCAAAGCCAAATATGCCAAAAAAAGTCTCACTTCCACAGATAAGCAAAAAATCACCCAAGAGCTTCTACCTATTATAAAAGAGATTGGACAACCAGTTTTGGTTGGCGACTACATTAAAAAATTAGCCAAGATGATTGATAGCGAAGAAAGATATTTATATGAGGCTTTTCAAAAAACCAAAGGGGCTTTTGCTGATTCTGATGTAGCTACAAAAGGGCTCCAATTTCAAGATAAAAAAGTCAGAAAAGACTTAATCGAGCAAAGAATTTTAGGTTTGGTCCAAAAATATCCCCAATACTTGAAACAGATTTTTTCCAAAGTAAAAATGGCTGATTTTCAGGACAGAGAAAATATAAAAATTGCCAAAGCTTTACAAAAATCTTATACTAAAAGTGGGAAAATCTCGGAAGCCAAATTCAAAAGCCAGCTCAGCCCCGCCGAAAAAAAAATAGCTGATTCATATTTTCTGGCTATTGAAAATGAACTTGGATCGGTATCTGAAAAAGCAATCCAAGAGGAGATAGCTTTAATCTGCCAAAGATTAAAATCAAAAAGATTAGAAAATATCAAGAAAGACTTCCAGGCTAAAATCGCCCAGGCAGAAGCTGAGGGAGATCGTAAAAAGATCAAACAATTAATCGGCAAATTACAAAAACAAATTGGAGAATAAATGCCAAAAAAGATTCCCAAAGAAATAACTAAAACACTAAAATATAAATTCCCTGCAAAAATAAAAAACTTGGTTGAAAAGGGCGCCAGCCATGGTTTTATTACTTATCAAGAAATTTTGCAGGCTATTCCTGAAGCAGAAACTAAAATAAAATTAATCGATCAATTAAGCGAGGTTTTGGCAGAAAAGGGAATTGAAATCAGAGATTCTGAAAGGATAACCGGTTTAGATCCTAAATCAGTCAGCAAAGCTAAAAAAGAAGTCACCCCCTCTGAAACATCAGCAGATACGGTGCGAATGTATTTAAAAGAAATTGGACAGGTTGCCCTGTTAACTCGAGAAGGAGAAGTCGAATTATCCAAAAGAGTAGAGAAAGGCGACGAGGTGGCTAAAAAAAAGTTAGCAGAAGCTAACTTACGGCTAGTGGTTTCAGTAGCTAAAAAATATACTGGCCGGGGTTTGACTTTATTAGATTTAATTCAAGAAGGAAATTTGGGTTTAATGAAGGCAGTGGTCAAATTTGATTATAAAAGGGGATATAAATTTTCCACTTATGCCACTTGGTGGATTAGACAGGCGATTACCCGGGCCATAGCCGACCAGGCTCGAACAATTAGAATCCCGGTTCATATGGTTGAGACAATCAATAAAATGATTAGAACGCAAAGACAGTTGGTGCAGGATTTGGGCAGGGAGCCTCTGCCCGAAGAGATTGCCGCTGAAATGGGAATTTCACCGGAAAAAGTCGAGCATATTATTAAAATTTCCCAGGAGACGGTTTCTTTGGAAGCGCCAGTTGGCGAAGAAGAAGATTCCAGACTGGGTGATTTTATTGAGGATAAAGAGACTGAATCTCCAGCAGAAACAGCCACCCATCAATTATTAAAAGAGAATATCAAAACAGTCTTGGCATTTTTGTCTCCGCGCGAACAAAAAATTCTTAGGATGCGTTTTGGTTTAGACGATGGCCGTACCCATACTTTAGAAGAAGTTGGCAAAGAGTTTGGCGTTACCCGAGAGCGAATTAGGCAAATCGAAGCTAAATCCCTGCAAAAACTAAAAATCCATGAAGAAGCCAAAAAATTAAAAGATTATTTGAAATAAACTAAGTAGCATATGGCTAATTGCATATAGCAAATGGAGGGGAGTGAGTTTTAGATTTGAAGATTTAGAAGTTTGGAAATTAGCAATCAAATACGATAACGAGATTTTTAATACAACAAAAAAATTTCCAAAAGAATCGCTTTATGAGTTGACTTCACAATTAAGAAAAGCCGCTTTGTCTATTTCTTCTAATATTGCTGAAGGATCAGGGAGTGTAAGTAAGAAAGATTTCGCCAACTTTTTGAATATAGCAATTAGGTCAGTTTTTGAGACTGTTTCCCAGCTTAAAATTGCTAGGGAGCGTAATTACATCACCAATCGAGAAATTGTAAGACTTTATGATTTAGCTGAAGAGTTGGCGAGAAAAATTTCTGCTTTGAAAAATAAGCTAAAATAAAGTATAATGTCAATATGCGATAGGCGATTTGCTATATGCAGACCGCCTTCGGCGGTCCGGGGTAGCTCAATGGTAGAGCAACTGGCTGTAGCACATTAACTTTCCCTCTGGTAAGATATAATTAAAGGAGCTTGATGAGGGAAAAAAGAAAGTATGCCGACCGCGCTGAGTATATGATTCAGGCAGTTACAAAACGCAGAAAAAGACTTAAAGAAAAAGCTGTTAAGCTCAAAGATGGTAAATGCATCTTTTGTGGATACAAAAAATTCATTGGTGCTCTTGATTTTCATCATCTGGACAACAATGATAAAGAATTTGGATTGTCAACGAGAGGATTAACTCGTTCATGGGAAAAGACAAAAGAAGAAGTTAATAAGTGTATCCTCGTCTGCGCTAACTGCCACAGAGAATTACACGCGGGAATTCTGCAGCCTCCAAAGGAAACTTTGGAGTGAAAATCGGGTTAATTGCGGGAAGCCCTCCTTGCTATCGGCGGCAAAAAGGTAATCCGCAGCCAAGGTCCGACGTTACATTCGGACAAGGTTCAGAGACTATACGCCCGGCTCCGAAACGTCAAGTCGTCGGAGAAGAGATAGTCCACGCCTTAATGAAAATTAGGGATTAAGTGTAACCAGTAGGTTGTCGGTTCGAGTCCGACCCCCGGAGGAGATTATTTTGGTTCCTGGCGACCCATGTCCGTCAGGGCTTCAAAAGACCTTTGAAGCTAAAAAGAGCGTTTCTATGGCGCTCTTTTTTCTTCTCCTCGTACTATTTTCCAAGACAGTCAATCGTTTATCAAGATGTCGCTCGGATAATTTAGAAAGCTGTATAGATTTTCCATAAATCCCATCTTTCCTGTTTACTGATTACCTCACGAGTGATATAATTAAGGGGATTTGAGATAATTTTTTAATTGAGGAATTGTTATGCCAGAAATTAATAATCAGGATAACAAATTAGCTGATGTTATCAATAAGATTATGCCCTCTGCCGAGAGTCTATATTTCTTGGTTGGATATTTTTATTTTTCTGGATTCAAGGAAATCTACAAGAATCTCGGCGACAAGCATTTAAAAATTCTTGTTGGTATGGATATTCAAAAAGGTCTTAATAATAGAATTGTCGAGGCTGATTCATATTCTCACGATATCTCGAACTATAAAACAAGGCAAAAATATTACGATCAACTGAAGTTAATATTTAACGAATCAGATTTTTTTGATTCATCTGAAAAGCAAGAAGCGTTTAAAATCTTTGTTAAAAAGCTCAAAGATGGAACTCTTGAAATAAGAAAAACAAGAGAGCCGGATCACTCCAAAATTTACTTATTTGAAAATCAAACCGAGCATAATCAAGGTGGCGAGTTTCCCGGAACTGTAATATTTGGTTCGAGTAATCTTTCATACTCTGGTCTTATAGGAAGACGCGAAAGAAACGAAATTTTTCGGGATAAAGCAAAGTACGAATCTTATAAAAAGGATTTTAATGAGGAATGGGAGGATTCTATCCCATTAGTTAACAAAAATAACTTCGAAGAGTTTAAGATTGAAGTGCTTGATAAAATTTGGGTAGATAAGTTACCTTCGCCATTTCAGGTTTATCTTAGAGTGCTTAAGGAATATTTTTCTATCAGTAGAAAAGAAGGCCTAAAATCACCCCATGAACTCACTAAAGAAAAATTTGTTGATTTAAAATATCAGATAGACGCAATTCAGCAAGCTTACGATATTATCTCAAAACACGATGGAGTAATTATTGCTGATGTTGTAGGCTTGGGGAAAAGCATAGTCGCCTCAACCGTTGCTCATAATTTTAACTTGGATGCTATTGTTATTGCGCCACCTCATTTGGTTAGACAATGGAATGATTATCGATATGATTTTAAGTTTAATGCCAAGGTTTATAGTAGTGGTTTAATTTCCCAGGCCTTGGAAGAAGATAACGGTTCACAAAAGTTAATTATAATTGATGAAGCCCATAAATACCGAAATGAAGAAACTAAAGATTATGCTTCGCTTCACCGGCTATGCCAGGGAAATAAGATTATGCTCTTAACGGCTACCCCATTTAATAACAATCCTAAAGATATTTTTTCAATGATTAAACTTTTTCAAATTCCGGCCAAATCAAGCATTCAAACAGTTGATAGTTTAAGCATTCGTTTTAGAGAACTGGTTAAAGAGTATCAAGGCATTAAAAGATCTCAGCAGAAAAATGAAGAATCGGATTCAGAAATAAAGAAAAGAATCCAAAAACTTGCCAATCAAATACGAGATCTTTTGGCCCCACTTATTATAAGGCGCTCAAGACTTGATTTAGAATTAATTAAATCATATAAAGAGGATTTAGAAAAACAAGGCATTTCTTTTCCCAAAGTTAATCCGCCTAAAATTTTAGATTATGATTTGGGGAATTTGGGTTCGCTTTATGAAAAGACATTAAAACGTATTGCTCCCAGCACAACTGAGACCGGCTTAATTGGAGCTAGATATAATCCAATAAGCTACGTGGATTCGGATAAAGAAATTGAAAGATTAGCCAAAGAGCTTAATACAGATATTAACCTTTTGAAAAATACTCAAGCAAACCTAGCTCAATTTATGAAACGATTATTGGTTCGGCGATTTGAAAGTTCAATTTATGCTTTCCAAAAAACATTAGACAACATTATTCATTCCTCAGAACAAATATTGGAATGGTATAAGCGCGGTAAAATACCAATTTATAAAAAAGGAAATTTACCAGATATTGAAAGCTTATCAGAAGGAACAGGAGACGATTCTATTACGGAAGTAGATGATATTTATGGGACAGAACAAGTTCAAAAGTTTGTTGAAAAAGGACTTCAATTTATTAAAGTCGAGGATTTAAATGCAGATTTTATCGAGGATCTTAAAAAAGACCTTAATTTACTAAAAGAGATTAAGGAAGAATGGTCTCTAATCGACTCAGAAGAAGATCCAAAGCTTTTTCACTTCAAAGAAACGCTTAAATCTTTAAGAACAAAAGACCCCCAAAGAAAAATCGTTATCTTTACTGAATATTCAGATACTGCGGATTATTTATATAGTCAGCTTAAAGACGAACTCAAAGTATTCAAATATTCAGCTAGTGATTCAAGCAAGAAAAACAGCGAAATTATTAGAGAAAATTTTGACGCAGGTTATCAAAAACAAGTTGATGACTACGATGTCTTGATTGCTACGGATGCAATTTCAGAAGGCTATAATTTACATAGAGCCGGAACAATTTTTAATTATGATATTCCGTATAATCCCACTCGTGTAATACAAAGGGTTGGCCGCATTAATCGTATTAATAAAAAAGTCTTTGATGAACTATTTATCTATAATTTCTTCCCTACGGTTACAGGTGAGATCGAGACACGAGTAAAACAAATTTCAACTCTTAAAATTGCTGTTATCCAAGCATTATTAGGAGAAGATACTAAGGTTTTGACTTCTGACGAGGAACTTCAATCATTTTATAATGAGGAGTTTCTAAAAGAACTTGAGAAAGAAGAAAGCTTATCCTGGGATGCTCAATATAAGAATTTTCTAGATAATGCTAAAATTGAATTTCCCGATGAAGTAAAAGCAAGCTTAGAATTACCTAAAAGAACGAGAATAAAAAGAACCGAGAAGAAAGAGAAAGGTGGCGTCTTGGTCTTTGGACGTAAAGGCAGTGATTATTCATTTAAAATGGGCCTTACGGCAAATGATGTCGTTCCGATTACAACCTCGGAAGCTATTAACTTATTTTCAGCCGATAAAGACGAAAAGGCAGAGAATGTTAGCGACATTTTTGAACCAATTTATCAAAATGCAAAAGAGCATTTATTTGCCAGAAAATCCGAGGTAGCTAAAGATAAGGGAATTCTTGATGCCCTCAATAAAATTGAAGAGCTTATATCATTACTCCCAGACAAAAAAGAATATTTTGAAGATCTTAAATATGTTATTAAAGAATTAGACGCTTTGCCTAAAAAAATAACTAAACAAATCAGGGCTATCTCAAAAGAAACCTATCAAGAAGATGTAGCAGGATTAATCAAAGAGGTTCCTCATCGATATATAATCGAGATTTTAGATAAAGCAGAAAGCATTGATGAGGGTGAGGAAACTTTAATTTTAGCAGAGGAGTTAGAATAGTGGACTTTAAACAAAGCTATAGTCGAGAAAAATTTACCTTATTCTTAAGAGAATTTCTCCCAGATGACTATGAAGCTTCAGTAGAAGTTTTGCAAAAGGAGAATTCTTTTAAATTTATTAAAGAAGTAACCAAATTAGGAAATTGCAAATCACTAAACCTGAATATTTATGAGGTTGATCATAATAGTGAAAACGATCCCAGGGTTACACTCTCCAAAGAGGCGTTTCGATTAATGAGAAAATATGCTGCTAATCGTTCACTAGTTATTTTCAAAAATAGCAAAACATCAAATTACAGATTTTCTTTAATTACTTTTCAAACTTCCTGGGATTCTGGTAAAAAAATCAAGACCGAATTTTCAAATCCCAGGCGTTATTCATTCTACCTTGGCCCAGAAGCCAAAACCAAAACCCCTGAAAACTTCTTAATTAAAAGAGGTAAAATTAAAGATTTTAACGACTTACTCTCTCGATTCGATGTTGAGGTTGTTACTAAAGAGTTTTATCAAAACTATCGGAAATTATTCGAACGTCTGACAGAATATTTTCGACAAGATCATGCGTTTAACAATTTTGCCGATAAAAATAATATTGACATTTCTGATTTTGCTAAAAAACTTTTAGGTCAGATCGTATTTCTTTATTTTCTTCAACGTAAAGGTTGGCTAGGGGCGTCGAAAGAGGAAAGTATAGAAAATGGGGATAAAAACTTTCTTAGAAATTTGTTCATCCAATCCCAAACTAATAACGATAATTTTTTTAATGGTTATTTAGAACCATTATTCTATAATAGCTTAAACCAAAAACCGCCTTACGCAGCGACTTTTTATCGAGATCGATTTAAATGTCAGATCCCATTTTTAAACGGGGGTCTTTTCGAGCCGTTAAATAATTATGATTGGCAAAGATCTTTTATTCAAATTCCCAATAAAATGTTTTCTAATAAAACAACCAATAATGAAGGAACAGGAATTCTTGATATCTTTGATCTGTATAATTTTACTATTGCAGAAGATGGCCCCACAGATCAAGAAGTCTCTATTGATCCAGAGATGCTTGGCAAGGTTTTTGAGAATCTGCTAGAAGAAAATTTGAGAAAAGGAAAGGGTACATATTATACTCCGCGTGAGATTGTTCATTATATGTGCGAACAAAGTATTTTCCAATATCTATCAACGCAAACGAAAATTAAAGTTAAAGATTTAAAAAAAGCCTTCAATGTGCTAGAAGACAAGGGCTCCGCTGGTTTATATGAAGGCGAAGCCTTGGAATTGGATCGTGCACTTGAACGAGTCAAGATAGTCGATCCCGCATGTGGTTCAGGTGCCTTTTTAGTAGGAACATTGCAAGAGATTGTCAGAATGAGATTAATGCTTCGGATGTATCATCCCAAGGCGCTTAGTAAAAAAAGTATTTATGCGCTAAAAAATGAAGCGATTGAAAATTGTATTTTTGGTGTAGATATTGATCCAGGGGCAGTTGAGATTGCTAAATTAAGGCTATGGTTATCGTTAGTCGTAGATTTTAACTTAAGAGATATTGAGCCCCTACCGAACTTAGATTATAAAATTATGCAAGGCAATAGCTTGCTGGAGGATTTAATTGTCGGCGATAATGCTATCAAGCTTTATGATCCAGATATTAATGGTGATAAATTGACTGAAATGAAAAATTTGTTAGATAAAGATCTCCAGAATGATCTTTTTGGTGAAAAAGAGGAAGCCAAAAAGCTTGCCAATCAATTAACAGACTTGCAAAATGAATATTTCTCAATGACAGATCATAAAGCAAAACTAAAAAGAAGATTAGAGATTGAAAAACTTGAACTAAATCTTATTAGGCATACTGTCAATAGAGAAAAGCAAAAACTCGAAAATGAACTATCAAATATTGGTAAAAACTTAATTACAATTTCCGGGGTCAAGGAACAAGATGCCAAAAAATATTCTGACAATCTTAAAAAGCAAGCAGATTTAATGAAAATCGTCGAAGAAATTGAAAGAAAAAAAGTAAAACCTTATTTTCTTTGGCGTTTACATTTCGCAGAAATATTTAGCGGAAATAATCCCGGGTTTGATGTAGTGATTGCGAATCCACCGTATGTTAAAGAGTATGTTAATAGGTCTGCTTTTGATGGACTTAGAAGCTCGCCTTACTACCAAGGCAAAATGGATCTTTGGTATTTATTTGCATGTAAAGGCATAGACGTATCGAAAAATGATTCAGGCATAGTTACATTTATTGCTCAGAATAACTGGGTTACGAGTTATGGGGCCTCGAAGATGAGGAACAAAGTGGTAAAAGATGCTCAAATTTTGAGCCTGATCGATTTTGGCAATTTCAAAATATTTGAGGCGGGCATACAGACTATGGTTATGATGTTCAAAAAGAATACCGGTCTGGATAGTTACTCGTTTGATTACAGAAGACTTCATGGAAACGGCCTTGAACTCAAAGATGTTGTATTTCTCCTTAACAAAGAAAGCGGCATTAAGGCAGAATACTTATCTCCTACGATTAAAAGAAGCGATTTTATAGACAGGACATTAACATTCAGTAGTTCTGATGTTGATTCGATTCTCGAAAAGATTTCATCGAAGGCTAATATCTATTTGGATCCAAAGAGAAAAGTTGCCCAAGGAATAGTTTGTCCTCAGGATTATGTAAATAAAACTAGCCAAAAAGTCTTAGGGGCGAATTTTAGAGTTGGTGAAGGAATCTTTATTTTGTCAGAAAATGAACTGAAAGCACTCAATCTTTCTAAAAAAGAGCTAGCTCTTGTCAAACCGTTATATACCACCGATGAGCTTAATAGATGGTGGGGAAATACTGAAAACAAAAAATGGATTATCTATACCGACTCAAGTTTTAAGAATAAGAAGAAAATAGAGGAATACCCCAATATTAAAAAACATCTCAATCAATTTAGGAAAGTAATTACATCAGACAACAAGCCTTATGGTCTTCATAGAGCCCGAGATGAATATTTTTTTAAAGGCGAGAAAATTATTGCGGTGCGAAAATGCGCTCGCCCTACTTTTACCTATACCGATTTTGATAGTTATGTGACTGCGACGTTTTATGTGATCAAAACGAAAAGAGTTGATCAACAATATCTAACCGGTCTTTTAAACTCTAAACTGATCACTTTTTGGCTGAAGCACAAGGGTAAGATGCAGGGCACCAATTACCAGATCGACAAGGAGCCGATTATTGACCTCCCCATCGTGAAAGCGGATCAAACCAGCCAAAATGCAATCGCAAACATTGTTAGCAAACTCATCGATATTTTGGGGTCAAAGAGTAGAACTGAGAAACAAGCCAAAGTCCGCGACTACGAAAACCAAATCGACCAAATGGTCTATAAGCTATATAGATTAACGAAAAAGGAAATTAAAGCAGTGGAAGGATTAATTAATTGAATATGGATCTATTAACTCTACAGCAAAAAATAACAAGTGCTATTTCTAAACTATTAATTCTTGATTCTTTTTTATTGAAAAAAGCTCTCAATGAACGAACAATTTCTTGCCGACTGGCAAAGTATATAGGAGATTGTTTTCCTAACTTTTCTAACTGGGATGTTGATTGTGAATACAATAAAGATCATGATAATCCGAAAAGGTTGGCTTTTAAGGTTGAAAATGTGAAAACGGATGATATCGAGGCCAAAACGGTTTATCCTGACATCATAATTCACGAAAGATATGTACGTAAAAATTTGCTTATCATAGAGATAAAGAAAGATGCACAACCTAGTGGCATTAACAATGATTCAAAGAGAATTAAAAAATTCATCGAACAGTTAAAATATCAATTTGGCTTATTTATAAATTTGAAAACAGATAAAGATTTTGGAGTTAAAGAATTACGATGGTTTGGTAAAATAAATAACAATTGTAATCCTCTAATTAAGAAAACTTCAAATCAGGAACGGAAAACAATTAATAATTTAATTGATAAAATAACCAAAATCACTAAACCCTACGATTGTCTAAAAAACGAAACTAAACAAAAAAAAGTCAAAGAATACGAACGCCAGATTAATAAAATGGTCTATAAACTTTACGGATTAACAAAAAATGAAATCAAAACTATTGAAAATAATAAATAATTTTGTCAATTATATAGTCCTTATTTTAAAAGAATGGATGTCTCGGATTGGTTTACTACTTATCGGGGCAAGTTGTATTACTTATCTCTTTCCAGGATTTAATATGAGGTTACCCAGGTATTTAGTACTTATCTTTTCAGGTTTGATGGTGTTTATCGCAACCTACAAGGTTTGGAGTAGAGAAAAAGCAGAAAAAGAAAAATTACTCGAATCTCCGGTTCAATTCAAGTTTGATTATGAAATAAAGCCAATATCATTAGAGGAAAAATTTATAATCTTGGATAAAGAAAAAGAGTTAGCAGAGGAACGGATAGCAAGTTTTGATAAGAAAGACTTTTTTTCTATAATTCCTGTCTTTAATAATTTTTTACTTCCCTCGAAAGAAGACTGGAGTCAATATCTAAAACAATTAGAAGACTATGGACAAGAACTTCAAAAATTCCAAAGAGAATA
>SDBU01005593.1_pt1 | contig 14990 bp, 10 predicted proteins | sample 2277071 | NCBI WGS metagenome assembly SDBU01 (sample SAMN10397929, study PRJNA504765) | marine sediment metagenome | isolation source: marine sediment core GS08_GC12, 126 cmbsf | place: Arctic Ocean: Gakkel Ridge, Loki's castle | collected 2008
CCTTACCGATATCTTCCGTACTCTTTATAATCTCTTTGCCAATACCTTCTCTGCCTTCTATGATGCCCTTGCTCAGGTCTATAGTTTTGCTCAACGTTGAGGTTATTGTGTCGACCATTTCTTTTGGCAGTACTCCAACGCCTTGTTTGGCCACGCCATTTGCGATGGCTAATAAAATTCTGCTTGATAAGGCTGCGGTGTCTAACTTATTGTCACCGCCCAAGTCGGTCATCCGGATAGGAGAAAGTTTCAGTGTAACAGTGTCGGCCTTTCCGGGAACCGGCAGCAACTTCACTTTCACCGTCACATTGGAAATCTCAAGAACGTCTATATGCAGTTTTTTGCCTGATGTTTCAGGTTTGTCTTTATCTTTTTGGCCTCTGGAAATTGTTTTTATTACATCCTGGAGGTTATTTCCGGAAATACCCCGCTGTTCAAGAACTACATTTACGCCGTCGATTTTGATTTCTCTTATCTTAACAACATCACTTAGAAGTGATTTTACATCAACTTCGATTTTAGCGTTTTTTAATTCGAGCAGTTTTTCGTGCTGATAACCCGGCGGATTGTTAATCAAAAGATTTTTCAAGGTGAGCTTTCCAGCCATAATCGAAAGGTCAACGTTACTTAGGCTCACCCCGACATTTAATGTTTTGGTCGCCGCGGTTTCAATCCCCACTTTTACAGCACGTTCGGCAAAGAGATTAACAGCCACCACGGCGATAAGAAGTAAAATCAGAATTGCCAACACAATAACACGCAGGACTTTGAGGATCTTTTTCATCTTTCAAGTCTTTCAAATATTCCGTTCACAAACCAGTAAAGTTTGTCCCTGCGAAAGCAGGGGCCCAGAGCGAAAAAGCTGGATACCCGCTTCCGTGTCTGTTGCCAAAGTCAAAAAGGGACGTCTTGAGATTGCCGCGCGATTCTTCGAATCGCTCGCAATGACCTGAAAATGCACTTTTTGTCATTGCAAGGAGCGTAGCGACGAAGCAATCTCGACTTTTTCAACAAGCCCTTGCGCGAGAATGACAAATACTGTTTCCTCAACAGGAATTAAATACTTTGCCGGGTAATTTTTGCGCCGAGTGGATTTAGTCTCTCTTCGATTTTTTCGTAACCGCGGTCGATGTGATAGACCCTGCTGACAATAGTAGTTCCCTCAGCAGCCAACCCTGCTAAAACCATTGCCGCCGATGCCCTCAGGTCCGAAGCCATCACGGGAGCAGCTATTAATTTTTTTACGCCGGCTACAATTACAGCCGGGCCTTCTTTGCGTAAATTCGCTGCCATTCGGTTCAATTCTGCAACGTGCATAAACCTGTCGGGAAAAACCTTTTCGACTATGACGCTATTGCCGTCGGCAAGTGATAAAAGAGCCATAAACTGAGCCTGCAAATCGGTGGGGAAACCGGGATATGGCTGAGTGGTAATATCGGCAGTTCTGATGGGATCTGAGCGGGTAACGAGACAACCATCACCTTCGGCCTCAACCGTTACGCCGATATTCCTTAACCTGTCAACGACTGCCATCATATCGTCGAGCCGACAGTTTCGCAGATGCACTTCGCCTGCGGTTATGGCGGCGGCGACCATAAAGGTCCCAGCCTCGATCCTGTCCGGAATTACCTCAAACTCAACAGGCTGTAACTCTTTAACCCCTTCGATAATCAGTCGAGGTGAACCAATGCCCGTTATCTTCGCACCCATTTTGTTCAAACAGTTTGCCAAATCCGTTATTTCCGGTTCACAGGCGGCCGATTCGATAACTGTACGACCTTTCGCTAATGTTGCAGCCATTAGCACATTTGCGGTGCCCAGGACGGTCGAGCCGAACGGCCCACCCATAAAAATATTTTTGCCTCTCAAACCATTCGGCGCTTCGGCGATGATATAGCCGTTTTTAAGATGGATTTGTGCGCCAAGCTCCCGCAGGCCCCTGATGTGGAGGTTGACCGGTCTGTCGCCAATCGCGCATCCTCCGGGCATTGAAACCTCCGCCCTGCCGCAGCGGGCCAATAGCGGGCCGAGTATGCAAATACCAGCTCGCATCCTGCGGACAATCTCATACTCGCCCACCGGATTATCAATCACCGTCGAGTCTATGCACAAATCACCGTTTGGACCTCGGTTTAGCTTACAGCCCAATCGACCAAGCAATTTGCCGCATACAGAGATATCAGAAAGATGTGGCACTGATTTAAGAGACGATTTGCCGGGTGCTAAAATGGTAGCAGCCATTATCGGCAGAGAAGCGTTTTTTGAGCCGTTTATATCGACGCTGCCGGAAAGTCGAGCCGGCCCTTCGATGTGAAATATGTCCATAATTTATTGACTATTTACTATTGACTATTTACTATTGAAAGTGCCTAACGTGAACTAAAGTGAGCTAAAGTTATCTGTCATTTTAGGCACTCTAAACTTTAGGCACTTTAGTATGTCAATATCTAATTGTCAATAGTCAATGGTAAATAGTCAATGGAATTCGCTGAGACCATAACTGTAACGAATATTATTTTCCTGGCGGGGCTTATGTTATTTGCCCGCTGGCTGCTCAAAACATCTTTAGGCAGAAAGGCTTTGGCTGATTCCGTGCCCCGCCGGAATAATATGCCTGCTTATCTGCCTTTCGTGCCGCTGTTTATCTGCTTCGGGACCGTTTCGCTGATAGCATCAATCACTCACAGAGTGTTTGGTGATTTGCAGGGCTGGCAGAGCGATTTTTTGGATAATCTGATTCTCTGCATCGGTGAACTGACGGCGATAGCCATAATTATTTTTTTAGCCAGAGTCCACTTTGCCCGGCGATTAAAGGGTTTCGGGTTAAATGTGAAAACGATTGTAAAGGATTTTTTCGCCGCTTTTGTGAATTTGCTCACAGTCTGGCCTCTCATAACAGCAGCGATATTACTAACGATGTTCTTCGGCGAGCATATCTGGGGCCAGGAATATCAAATGCAGCAACATCAGCAACTCAAACTGATAACGGAATATACGCAATTGCCGCTTAGAATAATGATTTTTGTCGTTGCTGTTGTAATAGCATCTATGTTCGAGGAGCTGTTGTTTCGAGGTCTTTTCCAAACAACGATACGCTCATACCTCGTCGCTCGTCGCTCGTCGCTCGTCGCTCGGGTCACGGGTCACGGGTCACAAGCGACGAACTGTGCGTGGGTTGCAATTCTAATTAGTTCCGTGTTATTCGCAGCCGTACATGCAAACACCGGGCATTGGCCGGCATTATTTGTGTTGGGTGTATGTTTAGGGTATGCTTATGAAAAGAGCGGTTCTTTATTTCGGCCTATTTTTATCCACTCACTATTTAACGCAGTCAGTATAATAGCAACCTTGAATCAATAGCCGGCCTTTGATAAAGGCGATGTCAATTGCCGGAATATCCTGGACAGGAGGATAATTATGCACAACCAAACAAATTATCAATATTTGAAAACCCTGATACTGCCGTATCATATCCTTTGCGTCTCTCTGACATTTGTGTTACTCAACTTCATCGATGCCGTGGCTGCTCAAGAAGCGCATATAGTCAGGTCACCGGACGGAAATATAGTTGTTACATTTGATGTCAAGGACGCTGGGGACCAACGCGGCTGTCCGGTTTATAGTGTAGGGTACAAAAGCCGACCCATCGTTGTCGATTCACGTCTGGGATTTGCTCTTAAAGATGCACCGGCCCTGGAGACCGGCTTCAATATCATTTCTGTCACCAGCAGCAGTAGTAACAGCATATACACGCCAGTTTATGGAGAACGAAAAACCATTCGCGACCATTATAATCAGCTTGTTGTGGAGTTAAAGGAAAGTAACCGGCCCCATCGTCGGCTCCGACTGACGTTCCGCGCTTACAATGAAGGCGCGGCGTTTTGCTATACCCTTCCGGAACAAAATGCTCTTGAAAGCTTCACCATCTCAGCGGAAAAAACGCAGTTTCGTTTTGGCGACAATCATACGGCCTGGGCCGTATATTCCGCCCAGGGCCAATATAGTAAGGTGCCGCTCAGCAAGCTCAAGAACAATTGTGAGAGACCACTGACAATTGAGATTAACAACGGACTCTTCGTGTCGGTAGCTGAGGCACGATTAGTTAATTATGCCCGAATGCGCCTTTCGCCGGATAAGGGCCGGCCCTACACGCTGGTAAGCTCGTTAAGCAGCCAGGTCAAAGCCGATACACCTTATACGACACCATGGAGAGTTATTCTTCTCGGCGATACACCGGGTCAGCTACTCGAACGCAATTACCTCATCCTGAATTTAAACGAGCCTTGTGCCATCGATGATGTTTCCTGGATTAAGCCGGGCAAGGTGATACGTGAAGTTACCTTAACCACTAAGGGCGGTAAAGCATGTGTCGATTTTGCCGTCGAGCACAACCTGCAGTATGTCGAATTTGACGCAGGCTGGTACGGCCCCGAGTACAGCGACCAATCTGATGCCACTACTATCTCCGTTGACCCAAAACGCTCGAAAGGCCCTCTTGATTTGCACGCAGTTTTAGATTATGCCAGGAAGCGCGGTATCGGAATTATACTGTATGTAAATCGCAGGGCGCTGGAACGTCAGCTTGATGACATCCTGCCGCTATACGAAAGCTGGGGCGTCAAGGGAGTCAAGTATGGTTTTGTGCAGGTTGGCTCGCAGCAGTGGACCAAATGGCTGCACGAAGCGGTTCGCAAGGCAGCTAAACATCATCTTATGGTCGATGTTCACGATGAGTACCGCCCGACCGGATACAGCCGAACGTATCCAAACCTTATGACGCAGGAGGGTATTCGCGGCGATGAAACAAAACCTTCAAACAGCTTGACTCTGACCATTTTATTTACCCGGATGCTGGCTGGTGCGGGGGATAATACGATTTGCTATTATGACCGGCGTGTTGATGAAAATGCGAGTCACGCGTATCAATTGGCCAAAAGCGTGTGTCTCTACAGCCCGTGGCAATTTCTTTACTGGTACGACCGGCCTGGGAGTTCACCGCGCAAGGCCGGCGGCGCAGGAGGCAGTCATAATGTCATCGGGGATGAGCCGGAACTGGAGTTTTTTGATTTTGTCCCCACGGTCTGGGACGATACAAAAGTTATCCACGGCGAAATCGGAGAATATGCCATTCTCGCCCGCCGCTCCGGCGAGAACTGGTTCATCGGCTGCATGAACGGAGATGACCGGCACAGCTTCAATATCGCACTGGACTTTTTGGACAAGGACCGCCGGTATCTTGCTCATATCTACACGGACGACCCTGCAGTATCGACCCGGACGCACGTGAAAATCAGCCGTTACACAGTAGATTCTTCAGTCATTCTGAACGCTGAACTGCCCGCAAGGGGCGGCCAAGCAATCAGAATCGTCCCAGCCACAGCCGAAGATGTAAAAACATATTCCAAATACTAAAAAAACCGTCGAACAAGACGTTACGCCGCAAGTCAACCGGTGCGTGGGTCAACCCAAATTGGGCTGGACCAGGCAACCTGGTTGTTGGCCTGGGTCGCGCGCAGATAATACCAGTTCAGACCTTCCTGCTTCGGCGAAGCACTTCGCAGAGACGAGTTGTCATCATCAGTATCCAGGACTTTGTAAGACGTATAATAGTGGTCGTGGAAAACTAATCGATGAACCATAGCCGACTCTTTTGGAAAGTCGCCGGTGAACAGCATTTCACCACTTTGCGCCAACTGACTGAATGTTTGTGATAAGGATACATTGGTTGGCCTACGCAGAGTAATTTTGACACGAGTATCGGGGCCGCCACGTATCTTCAAAACTACGGCCTTGGTGGAAATATCCTCAAACTGCTGACGCAGGGCAGTGAAGGACTGAACACGAAGATGTTTGCCGGAGCGCTCGAGTATCTTGTCTCGGCGGGTCTCATCAAGCGGGCCAGCCTGAAAGCAGGTCTGAACATTTTCCAAAAAGCCGCCATCCAATGTGATATTAATATCCCAGTCACAGACTCGCGTCATATCCAGCGCAGGCCATGGCCCCCAGCCGTATTCGAACCGCAGGAGCACCGGCTCTTTCCAGCTTTCGGCGGTAGGTACACGGTCCATCGGAAAATCCCGGTGAAGCACGCGGTTATTCTTCAGGATTTCAACCCTGTCGAGCTGGTCCCAGCCCGTAACGGTAACGGCCAACTCTCGCTGCCGGGTATAAGGTAATTCACTACCCATAAGCCGGCCGTTCAGTTGAAAATCCAAAGCGATGCGGTCGCCGGTAACAGCGTAGGTTCGCCGATTCCTGATGGCATCGAAAATCGCCTCTCGTGTTAGTTCGGCAGCGAGCACGGCTGCCAGACCTTCGCGGTAGCCCCCGGGAAAACCAAGATGGTCGTCCGTACTGGCAATGACACCGAGACGATAACCCTGCGCGAGGAAATGATGGAGTGTATTGCGGGTCCAGCGTCCGCCTTCGGTGTGCCGAATATATCCAGAGGAAGCGCGGTCATGCTCAGCGTTGCCCCATTCGGAAAATATCTCGATGACGGGTGAGACATCAGGGTCAAGCCATTTGAGGTTTGCGCCGCGGTGGCCGAGGCGATTGGCCGGATGATGGGGGACCATAATTGCGTGACGCTGTTTTGCGAAGCGCTGGAACTGGCGCAGGTCATCGAACCGAACATACTCGCCTTCGAGCGTTGGGAAGAGGATGTGGTAATCGCCGAGACTCGTAGAATGCCATTCAAAGCCGGGTATTGTAACAAACTTGCCGGGCCGGTCGTACTTGCGTACCATTTGCAGGACTTCCGGCCAGCGTTTCTTTGTAACCTCAAAACCATCGAGCCATTTTTTCTCGATATTATTCTCGTAATGGCCAATATCATGCCAGTAGCCGTGCGGCGTGAAGGCAAAGAAATCGAGATGGTTACGCGCAATTTCAAAAGCCCTTTCGAGTGAACCCCGGGCATAACCAACCTCGTTATGGTTGTGCAAATCACCAAAATAAATACGATAGTCGCCTGCCTGTGGATGGTCGGATGACGCCGAGGACAATGCCGGCGTCAAGGCCGAACAACCAAGCGACGCCAGCGACAGTGAGCCGGCCGTGGACGCCTTCAGGAATTGACGTCTTGTAATTGATGGTACCATTTTGAATCCGCCTTATTAGAATAAATTGGTTTTCCCACGTCACAACACTTAGGAATAACAACTGAACTTACGTACACACATAAAGCGCCACCAATAAGTAACCTGCAAGAATTGCATATGACACCAAGAATTATATCGCAAACTCAGCGAGAATCAATAATCCACTATTGGCATATTGGCTAATTCATGGTAAGGTAATGTTCAATCAAGGGGAAATACATGGACAAGATGGACGATTCGAAGAAAGCTGCTATAGACAGGTTTTTAGCTGACAATCCAGAACTTGAGGAGTTGTCGGCTATACTTGCAACATTCAACACTTTCAGAGCACTAAAGATCGAGAACGCAGAAATCCAACACAGTAATGTTTTGGCTTGGCTATTGAATCCAGACGAGTCTCATGGTTTAGCGGATACCGTTCTTCGACGTGTACTCTCAAATATGCTGATAGAAAGCGATACAAACGTTGAAGGAATATCAGCAGCCCAGGTCGAGCTTATGGATTTTGCTGACATTGAAGTTCGGCGGGAACATAAGCATACTGACCTTATAATTATAGACCGGATTAACAAACTCGTCATCCTAATCGAGAATAAAATATATGCTGGCGAGTCGCCTGGTCAATTGGTCCGTTATAAAGAAGTTGTCAGGAACGAGTTTCCATCTTTCACAGTGGCACCTGTGTTCCTAACCCTCATGGGGCGGGAAAGTGCTGATGACAAAGCTAAGGACTATATTTCTTACAGTCATTTGCAACTTCTCGCCGTCCTTGAGAGAATCTTTGCCCAAAGACAGGCACAACTTGCTGAACCAGTGGCTATGTTTCTTAAGCAGTACATGGATACATTAAGGAGGTTAACAATGCAGGATGAGAGCTTGGTCGAGCTATGCAAGACTATCTATCGACGTCATCGGGATGCTATCGACATGATTGTGAAATACGGTATGACAGGAGTGGGCCAACAAGCTGTAGAAAGTGTGCTCTTGAAAGAAGGGGGATATGAGATTCTCTATTCTCGTCCCAATTCTGTATGGTTCTTGCCAGAATCCTGGTCTGATATTATCCCAGAGAACAGTAGAATGTGGGAGTTCTTGAAAAGGCAGGTAAGCATCGCATGTTGGTTTGAATTCTATAAGAATCAAGTTATCATCCATTTCGAACTCTCAAAAATGGATGATACTCAGCTTAGGTTGGCATGTGTACAAAAGCTCAAGGAGGCTGGCTTCAAACTTAGAAAGCAAGCTTTCGATGAAAAAGCTATTTATAGCCGGTTCTTTGGAGGAACCCAGAAAGTTTCGGACATGACCGATAGTGAAGCCGTCCGTGAAGCAGTGGAGAAGCTTCTCAAAAAAGCAAAGGCTCAGTTTCCGAGAGCAGAAAAAGTTTTTCGGGAAGTATTCAGTAACTTCAATAAATAACATATGTATAATACAATGCTTGCTACTCGCAGTGACCCTTGCAAACAACGATTGGTTAAAGACCAACGATCAACCTTCGGGGCTAATGTCAAACTTAACTTTCTCTCCCACTTTGATTAGCAGGGTCTTGTCAAATTGCCTGTCACCGAAATTGCGGAGGACAAATTTCGAAAGAGACAATTGGCCATGTAAAACCGATAACTCAACCTGAATATCTTTCTCATTCTTTTTAAGAGAACAGGTTCCCCAGGCATAACCATTTGACCAGAAGAACTCGCCATCCTGGGCAGTAAAAGTCATTGATTTTTCTACGCCGGAATAACCAAACCCGGTCATTGCAAGAACGGCCGCCCAACTGGTCATAGCGCGGGCATAGTGGTGGCCGCACTCAGCCTCGTCGAAGGGACTGCGCTTGCGGCCATCGTATCTGTCGCGGATGTTCCTGATGCACTTAAGCCCTTCGTCCACCTGGCCTTCATACAGCATACCTACAGCCGCGGTGTACTCGAAGCCCGTCATCACCTCGGTGAAGTATGGAAAAGGATTCTTCGGACGATTCTTCGGATAGCTGGCCATCAGCAGCGCCGACTCGTCACCCAAAGCAAAGCTCCTCATACAGTTGAAATGCCCGTACATGCCATTCCTAAGGTTATACTTCATAATGCTGAGCAGCGTTCTGCTGACATTGGCCGGCTTGAGCAGGTACCCCAGGTCGCACACGTGAGCCATATACTGGCCTACAAGCTGGTCAACAAGGCAGCCTGAGCCGAGCTGATAATCAGGGCTGGTTGGGTCTTTTGCTCCCATCCCGATAAGCAGACTCGGGGCTATCTGGGACTTATCCTTCGGCGGGCGAATCTGGTGTTCGTAGTACCGGCCGTTGAAAAGATTGTTGTCTATCCAATCTTTGCCTCGCTCGAAGAGGTCCCGGCAGGTAGCGGCAAAGTCATCCTCGCCAAGATAACGAGCCATCTCTTCGGCCGCTCTCAATGCCCCCAAATACCACACGCCCATCTGCGGATTGGGGCCATAGTATTCCACATCCATCGTATTGTGCTGACAGCCCTCCATCACGCCGTCGCGGTCGGCGTCCCAGCCGCCTTCAATCCAGCAGAACTCCAGCGTCCTTTTCACGTGCGGCCAAAGGGCCTTTAGCATTTCGTCATCACCAGAGAGCTGCCAGTCGCGGTACATCTTCATAATGCATCCCATCTGACCATCGGCTGCGGCCTTGCCAAAACCCTGCGCACGCTCAAGCGGCAAGTTAACACGAAAACTCATCAATCCCTTGTTATCCGTAGCGTGGGCGAACTCGACCTCGCGCATCGACTTAGCCAGTTCGCCGAATAGAAAAGCCGTACCCTGCTCGTAGTTCCAGACGTGGGTACACGAGCCATGACAACAACCTCTCTTATTACTGGAACCTTCCCAGCCATAGAAACGTCCATCCTCCGTGCGAAAGCAGGTTTGGGTTCGCAGCGTGCTGATATTGAAAAGAGCCGCCTCTTTCACCACCTCAGGCAGATCGCTTTGACAAAAAGTCCGCACAAAGTTGACTGTCGCTTCTTCCAGCTTTGCAAGCTGCGGCGCAATCTTCTCAGCCACGTCCCAGGCATTACTGTATTGTGTGGCATAGTAGTTGCCGATACGGTCTTGCTCGTTTCCTTTCGGCGTCCAGGTTTGGCGGTTAGGAAAGTGCCATGTGAGTAAAAACGTTATCTCTTTTGTTCCATGCGGGGGCAACTCAATCTCAACGGCGAGTGAAGCCATTGGTGTATCTTCACCTGTGGCATCGCGCTCCTGGAGCTTTCCATCGTCACTGAAGTCATCCCAGAAATCAAGTGCCGAACTGCCCCATCCTTGTCTAATCCAGGCCGTGCGGTAGCTAACGCCGGTCTCGGTAGGGGTAGTCAGCGCTATCGTACCCCACTGCTCCGCTCTCGGGGCCACACCCTCGGAATCCATAAAGATACCCTGCACATTTTGGCCTTTGCGGAAGTGGTTACGGTTGGCCTTGCCGCCGACCGCTACCAGGTCACCTTTCCAATCCCTCGTCTTGCCCGAACCGTCAATGCCGATGAAGTTGGGCATACTGCCGCAGACAGAGGCGGTTACCGACTTGTCGGTCTTATTGTGAAGCACGTACCGCAGGACGGCTATGGGTATGCCGCTGGCATCGGCGTCGCCGGGTATAAGCGGGTTGAACGCCTCGATGCGCACGTCAACCGGCATGTCCGGATCAGAGAGCATTACCTGTCCAAAAGGGTAGGCAGCAGCAAACGAGCACTTGCGGAACCGAGGCAGGCCGTGGTTGGGCACCGTACTACCGTGGCTCTCTTCGTAACCAGACAGCTCAATCGGCCCCTCGATTGCCCTGGTTGTCTTCTGCCCATCAGCCGTCTTAACGTAAAGTGCAAAGAACGGACCCGACCGTCCTCTGAGCGGCACAAACCCTTTGGCTGCGCGGTTCATAATTTCCCAGTCGCGCAGGTCGCCCCGCCCTCCCAAAGAAACCGTTCCCGTGCCGATACCACCCAAGGGAAGGGCAATTCGGCCAAGGTGGTCCTGGTCGTAGCGTTTTAGAACCGGCCAATTGTGATAATCAATCGCTCCGGTCTCTGCCTGAACTATTGTTACCTTCTCCCTGGCAAACGATTCATTTGCAGAATATTTATTGCATCCTGCAACGACCATTATTGAGATTAACAATAACTTTTTCATAATATTCTCCTGTAAGCGGAATAATTACCTGTCGCGACTTGGCTCCGCCAAACGAGCCACGGCGGAAAGGCTTAACATCCATATTATTCAAACACAGACTATTTGTCCATCATAACGTTCGCAATCCTGTTTTTGATTCTTCTTTTTTTACCTATCAGTGTTTTTGATTGAAAATATGTTGAAATATGTAAGTTTTATGCCGTTGGCAGTAATGCGAAAAATCTGCGGTCGCCACGGCGCCCAGCCAGGGTTGAGGAAACCGGATTAGACGTTTTGGACAGTGTTTTTTTTGGTTTTGATTTGAGAGTGGTGATGTGGGGTGTCGATAGAGTGGTATGTTTGAATGTTGATTGATGTGGACAAGAAAGAGAGGCAATTATGAAACGAGTAGTGTGTTTACTAGTGATTGTTTCGATTGCGTATGTGGGTTGTGCAGATAAAAAATCGAGCAAAGTCACCGTGATACATCTCTTGCCTAAATGGGAATCGCCGGGCGATTGGGAGAGCAACGCAGTGTTAAGATTAAAGAAGGCGAGGTTGGAGATGGAGCTATCCGAAGGCAAAAATATGCACAAGCAAAAAATAGCTGAGCTTGAGGCTGCACTAGAATCCCAGAGGGCAGTGTCAAGAGCAATTCTTGCGAAGTTGGAGAGGGAGCAATCCGAAGCCAAAATTATGCACAAGCAAAACAACACTTTGCTGGTCAAGATCGATGAGCTTGAGACTGCGCTGGAGTTACAGAGAGCAGAGAAGGCTTTGCTGGTTAGGACAGCTAAGCTTGAGGCTGTATTAGAGTCTCAGAGGGCAGTGATAGAAAACTTGAAAAAAATACACCAGTTGCACGAGACTACAATAGAGTACCAGAGATCTGCGCTAGAAAGCTCGTTAAAACTATGCCGTCTGTACGAGGCAAAAATAGAGTCTCAGGGAAAGTCAAGAAGCAGTGAGGAATCGCCACTGGATAAAGAGCCAGAGGCTGGCCAGCATCAGGGCCACGAACAAGACAGTCAAAGCAATGGCGTAGGCCTGCCAAAGCGTCTTTGATTTGGCCTGGGCCTGTAGATAGCCAAGGCGGACCCAGTCGGTTTGCGACAATGGGACAATTTGAAAGTCCGGGACGTTGCAAAATGGGTCTTCCTGTTATGGCTGGTTCCACTGCTCAATCAACTTCTGGATTTTTTCTGGATTCCATCTATTTGACTTGGGATAATCCTGGTTCGCTTCCAACTCTTCAATAGACGGGGTCTTTGACGGCACGCCGTTGGGTGGTACATCAGCCCCGGCAATCCACACCAGAGCGTTCAGCATAAGTTTGCGAAAGTCATTTGACGCCCAGCTCCAGTGCCAGTGTCCGCCGGTAAAGCCGAAACCTCGTCCGCCTTCCGGCCGCTCGTACGCCCACGCCACGTGCTCGGGCATGCCCATCCGTGCGCGAACGTGCGGATTGCCGCCATGAGCATTGTCCCTTCCTCTACGCGTTCTGTCAGGCGGGACGGCAGTGAGTATCGGAGTTACGTTTTTCATATTCTCAGGGAAGCGCATGTGGTAGTACCACTCGTCATCCATCCAGAAAGGCTTGACGCCGCGGGTGATGGGGTGCGAGGGCAGTTTCTTAAATTCGGCTTTCCAGTGTGGATTGACCGACCAGAATGTCTCGAAGTATCCGCCGGTCCAGTCAAGCATGTAATTGCCGGGCTTGCCCTTGGGCACCTCAACTGCATAGTGGATAGTGGCTATACCCACGCCTTTTTTGGCCAGCTTGTCCATCTGCTCAAGGTGTTTCATAACTACATGTCCTCCGCCACCGTCGCAGTAAATCGCAATCGCATCGGCGTTATCGAAAGCGGTCAGATCCTTAGGCCAGCCGTTAAGGTACGTTGTCGCGAAAATATTGGGTATATTCTCGTTCAGGCATTTCGCCAACAGTAAGCAGCCGGCGTTGTGCTCGTGGGCACCGTAACCGTGGCTGCGCGGGCCGGCTACCAAAACTATCTTTTTCCTTTTCTGCATTTTCAATCGCTTAAGGTGAATATCCTTGAACTGTACCATCATTGGCGGCCCCGAGTGCAACTGCAGCGCCAGCACACCCGAAAGCTCTCGCTGCTTACGGTCATTATCAATTACCTCAGCAGTAACTTTGCCATTGAGCTTAAGAATGATATGTTCGCCTCGGGCGATGATGTGATATTCGTTCCAGCCGTCCTTTTTGATATTGGTAAACAGACTGTCGGAGTCCCCGATTGGCGTGTGGGTCATCTTGCCATCGGAGCCGATAACGGTTTTTTGCCCACGCTCGGCAAGCATCCCCCGGCCTTGCTCGTCATAGAGCGCCCCGGCATATCGACCGCCCAGATCGATGTCCGCCTGATAGCCGACGGCGTGGCCTTCCTCCGCGACCCGGCTGCGAATCTGAACGCCGGAGTTGGCCGACGACGTTCCACTCATGCGGTATTTCAGCTTCAGCTCGAAGTCGTCCAGCTCGCCCAATTGCCAAACCAGGAATTGATTTTTCTTCACCGGATGCTGCTGCGTGGAACGAGCAGTAATTGCACCGTCCTGGACCGACCAGTAGCTCATATCCGGTGCTTTGAAGCCGTTGAGCGTTTTGCCGTCGAAGATGGACTTAAAACCGTCTTGCCCAGCGGCCCCGCTCGTAACAAACCCTAAAAGACCGAACAACATAACACAAACGAGTTGTAAACGAACTGTACGCATAATAGTTCCTCCTGTGTAACTGTTAGTTTTGAACATTTTTGAATTCGAATTTTTAATTTGTTTAGAATTTCGACCCAGCAACGCTGGGTTCTGATCGATACCCGCCGCTGGCGGGTAGGATTTCCCTTCGTTATACCGTGGCGTTTAACCAGCGGCTTGCCATTGTTCTTTGACAAACTTCAAACCGTCTGTATAGACCTGCTCTCGGTCGGGGAAGAAATCCCGCCAGACACGTGTGGCGGCAGCAAGGTCCGGCAGAGCCCGTCCGAACGCCTCAATGACCAGCCATCCATCGTAACCGCCCGAGCGCAGTGCCTTGAAAGTGCCGGGCCAGTCAATGTGTCCTTTGCCCGGCGTGCCGCGGTCGTTCTCGCTGATGTGCACATGCTTAATCACGTCGATATGTTTACTAATGCATCCGACAGGGTCCTTCTCTTCGATGTTGGCGTGGAAAGTATCGAACAGAACGCCACAGTTGGGATGGTCAACACGTTTGACATAATCCGCTGCGTCAGCCATCGTATTGAGAAAATAGCACTCGAAGCGGTTGAGGGGTTCCACACCCAAGGTGAGGTTGGCCTTGGCGGCAAGCTCGGCTGCCTGGTGGTGAACCTCAACGGCACGCTGCTTTTCCTCTTCGGTGGGCCCCTGGCCTGTGAAAACGCCCAGCGGCTGATAGAAAGGCCCGCACAAAACTTCCGAACCTAACGCCGCCGAGCAGTCGATTGCCCACTTTAGGTGTTCCGCCGCTCCTTTACGGTTAGCAGCATCGGCACTAACCGGGTTGTGCTCCTCGTCCGGGATAACCGTTACGGATGTGCAGGTCAGGCCTTTGTCCTTAATCGCTTTACCGACCTTTTCAAAGTGTGCGGGCCGGCCCTCGAAAAGAGGAATCTCGACGCCATCGTAGCCGACTTTCTTGAGCGTTTCCAACAGGGGCAAATCCTCTTCGGTAACATGTGTGGTCCACAACAACATATTAAATCCGACTTTCATTGCAGTTTCTCCTTAAGTTCAGAATCTTTTAGTAAT
>SDBU01005594.1_pt1 | contig 14990 bp, 17 predicted proteins | sample 2277071 | NCBI WGS metagenome assembly SDBU01 (sample SAMN10397929, study PRJNA504765) | marine sediment metagenome | isolation source: marine sediment core GS08_GC12, 126 cmbsf | place: Arctic Ocean: Gakkel Ridge, Loki's castle | collected 2008
TCGGTGGTGGTTTCCCGGTGGGGGCGATCGGCGGCAGGGCCGAGCTGATGGACGTGCTGGACAACTCCGGGCCGCCGACAGGACTGAGCCAGAGCGGGACCTTTTCGGGCAACAACTTCACCCTCGCGGCGGGTCTGGCGACCCTCAGGGCACTGACGCCCGAGGTCTACGAGCACCTCGGCTCCCTGCGAGTGAGGCTGCACGATGGCCTGATAGGCGTATTCGGGCGGGCGGGCGTACCTTGCCAAGTGCTCAGCGCAGGGTCCATGATCAACGCCTACCTGACAGACCAGCCGGTACGGGACTACCGCAGCGCCAGCACGGCGGACGGCGCCCTCTTTGAGCGTATTCGCCTGGGGTTGATCCTCAAGGGATACAGCATCAGCGATGTGCCGATGAGCATCACCCTCTCGGCGCCCATGGACAACGGACACATAGATGGCCTACTCGAAGCCCTGGAGTCGGTGCTCGAAGAGGAGGACTGAGAACCATCGGATTCCACAAGCGCTCGACCAAAGCTCTAATCGGCAGCGGCGGGGTGACTGCCCGCAATTCCAAGCGAGGCCAGTTATGCAACTGATTGGACGTGTGCTCAGACGTAGCTACGCGATATTGGAGATTGAAGGGACGATTCTCGTGGCGCTGGCGCTCATCATAGCTCTAGGCCTGGGGGCAGCGTACACTTTCACAAACCTGTTCGGGAATCAGGAGTCGTCCTTCACGCATGTCATCATCGATGACGAATAGGAACCGCTCCGATTCCGCGGGAGTGGCACTCCAAGCTCGGGGCGGATAGCCTGCGCATTCTGCTAGGCCGCGGCGAGGACACTCAGCAACGACTTCTTCGCTGCATTGAGGACAGCGAATGTATTGCTCTGCGCGCAGTTTGGCAGTAGAGTATATGGTGCGTTCTTGGCCCCGGTTCTCCCAGCACAATACCCTCCGTGTGAACTCCCTGGGGCCTCAACTACACGTGAACTGACAGTACCGGTGTCGGTGTCTAGATTTCAAGAGAGGTCAATATGTCTCTGTACAAACCATTGCCGAAGTCAGCCAAGAAAAGGCCTGACCCAGAGGGTAAGCTTCGCCGTCTTGTCAAGCCTCTTGACCCCGTCTTTGCGCCTTTTGTGCGTATCTATAACGTGCTCGCGCCAATCCCTGTCATCGGTCCTATCGTTCGCCTCATAGTAAGAGTCTTTGCCGTAACGGGCATTGCGGGGTTGATCGTTGCCGCCATAGCCATAATCATGGTCTCGGCGGTGTTAGCGGGCGTGGCTTTGAGCGAGTGCGCGCCGAACACCGCCATGTAGTAGGAAGTGGTCGGAGTGAGAGAGATGCTGTCAGGAGACTCAGCCTCCCGGAGGGGGGCCGCTAGCGACGAACGCGAAAGAGGCCCCCTAGATTCCCGGAAGGCATCTTCTTACTCGTACGAGTGGCAGGTATCCTAGGCGCCAACGGAGCAGGCGCGACAAGTACCGCATGACGTAGCACCGCATCCCCCACCACCCCCGGCGATGGCGTGTGTCTCGCCATCCGACCCGGCTGAGAACGAAGCGAAGACCGAAAGCTGGCGCTCGGACTCCGAACCGCACTCGGGACATGGCGCCTCGTCATCCATGCGGCTATAGGGCCTCAGACGGTCGAACGTGGTCGAACATACCGGACACGCGTACTCGTATAACGGCATCTACTCTCCTCGCTCCCGAGAGACGCCCTCGGGTCCCTCGCCATCCGCTTCGCAGCCAGGAACTTCGCAATCCCTTCTATCGACCAAGGCACGGTTGAATCGTCAGACCCAAGCCAATTCTAGGCGTTGTGCGGTCCCTGGTCAAGACAGGCGCGCGGGGCCGCAGTGTTCCTTCGGTCGTTGCTTGCCGATGTCGTGGAACAGACGCTTCGCTCAGAGAGACACTGCAAGGCTCTTGTCGTCGCTGATGGCGCCTGAGTGCCTTCTGCTGGCGAGCGGTGGTCTCCCCGGCTCGGCGTCAGCGTGTGCCGACGGTCCGCTGGACCCTGGCCCCCGTTGACTCCGGCCACCTGCCTCACCTACCATCGAACTGGAGGACTGTGTGTGGACTGGAGGAATCCCGTGCTGAACTCTACCCAGGCTCCAGACCGGGCGATAGAGAGTTTCGTCAAACGCCTGGTCCGGGGGAGCGCGTTCAACCGCCTACGGTTTCTGGATGACAGCCTCGTCTCGGACGAGCCCCTAACAGGCTTTGCCGATGGCTATGACCCTCTGATAGCCGAGTTCAAGAACGCGGTGAGCCCGTCTCACCTCAGTCCCCTCGATGCCTGGCGTAAGGCATTCCCCAACGCCCCAAGGCCCAAGGACCTCAGCGTCATCGCGTGGGTACTGCCGTTGTCCGCAACCATCCGGAAGAGCAACCTGGGACCGCGTCTGCCCTCCCACCACTGGGTCCACGGTAGGCTGCATATCGAGGCGATCAACAACGAAGTGCGGGACGGGCTGGTTGCCTGCCTGTCCAGGCACGGGTATCGAGCAGTGGCACCAGCCCGGGCCGACTTCTTTCAAGTAGACTGGGGGGCTCCGAACGGGCCTGTTTCTAACTGGTCCGAGCGACACTACTGCTATGCAGCCGGCTTGGGCAGCTTCGGGCTGAACCGCGGTCTGATTACTCCCAAGGGGGTGGCGATGCGGTGCGGTAGCATTGTCTCCGATATCGCGCTGATTCCCTCGGAAAGAAAGGGCGCCCTCACAACGAACTGCCCGTTCCTGGAAACAGAAGGCTGTGGAGATTGCATAGATCGCTGTCCCGCCGGCGCTATTACGCCGGATGGCAAGGACAACGTCAAGTGCTACCAATACCTGTTTGAAGAGATAGGACCTCGCATCGACGGACTGGCTACGGATGAGGCCATTGAAGCGACGAAGTCTGCCACAGCGGGTAGAGTGGGTGTGTGTGGCCTCTGCCTGACCGAAGTGCCCTGCGAATCTTGCATACCGCCGCCATCGCTGTTCAAACCTGGAGGCAGGGCGAGGCGTTGAGTCCACAGCGATCTCAAGTCACGGGAGGATAGCCTGCTGATGTCGTCTGACGACGGTCTGCGTCTACCGTATAATGGTATTCAGCGCATTCGAACTGCACGGTGTTGTCTGGGGGCGGGTCTCCTTGGGTCGCAGATGCAACTACAGAAGGAAGCAAGATGACTCGTATTCGGACCTTGCCTGATGAAATGGGGCACTTCGGCCAATTCGGGGGCCGTTTTGTCCCTGAGACACTGATGCACGCCCTGGAAGAGTTGGCGGATGCTTACCGCGCCGCTCGGGCCGATGACGTCTTCCAAGCGGAGCTCAGGCGCCTCTTACGCCACTATGCGGGGCGGCCAACTCCGCTCTATTTCGCCGAGAATCTCACCAGGGAACTGGGCGGCGCCCAGGTCTATCTGAAGCGCGAGGACCTGGCCCACACGGGCGCGCACAAGATCAACAACGCCCTGGGGCAGGGACTGCTGGCCCAGCGCATGGGAAAGAAGCGGGTTATCGCCGAGACCGGGGCGGGCCAGCATGGCGTCGCCGCCGCCACCGTCTGCGCCATGCTCAAGCAGGATTGCGTGGTCTACATGGGGGAAGAGGACATACGACGCCAGTCTCTAAACGTCTTTCGCATGAGGCTTCTCGGGGCCGAGATCCGGCCCGTAGACTCGGGGAGCCGGACGTTGAAAGACGCCATCAACGAGTGCATACGCGACTGGGTCACGAACGTGGAGACAACCCATTACCTCATCGGCAGTGTTGTGGGTCCGCACCCCTATCCAATGATGGTGCGGGACTTCCAGTCGGTCATAGGCCGTGAGGCGCGGGAACAGCTCCTTGAGGCCACGGGTCGGCTGCCTGACTACGCCGTGGCCTGCGTGGGGGGCGGCAGCAACGCTATCGGCCTGTTCTACGACTTTGTGCAGGACGAGACGGTGAGAATGATCGGCGTGGAGGCAGGCGGCGAGGGAATGGAAGGCGAGCGGCACGCTGCCACGCTGGTTGCCGGGCGCATCGGCGTGCTACACGGGAGCATGTCCTATCTGCTTCAGGACGAGGACGGCCAGGTGCGCGAGACGCACAGCATCTCTGCGGGCCTGGACTACCCCGGCGTCGGTCCGGAGCTTAGCTATCTGAAGGACACCGAACGCGCAACGTACGTCAGCGTCGAGGACTCCGAGGCTCTTGAAGGGTTCCAGTTGCTCTGTCGCACCGAGGGCATCATACCCGCGCTGGAGCCGGCGCACGCCATATACCATGTCTCAAAACTGGCGCCCACGTTGTCCGAGGACAAGATAGTGCTGGTCGGCCTGAGCGGACGCGGCGACAAGGACATGGACACCGTCGTAGGAGCGTTGGGTCTCAGTCTGTAGGTTGCGATGCGCGAGGAATCGACGAACCTCTTGATTCAATCAGATGAGGACCTGGCCACCGCTCGTGTCCTGCTAGACGCTGGGCGCTATTACGCCAGCGTTTTCTTCGGCCAGCAGGCTGCGGAGAAGGCCCTGAAGGCGATGTACCAAGAGGTCAAGCGGCGACCGATATTCACTCACGACCTGGTGAGAATCGCAGAAGATCTAGGTGCTCCGCCAGAAGTGGTTGAGGCAGCTAGAGAACTGACGCCTGACTACATCATATCCCGCTATCCCAACGCGGCTGGCGGGGTGCCGGCTCAACTCTACAGCCGAAAGATGGCCGATGACCATCTGAAGGTATGCGGGGAGGATCACAACGTGGGTAGGAGAAAGCCTCCGGAGTCTGTAGAGCAACTTGCCAAAGCCGTGCTCGACCTACCTGTCCGGCTCGACCGCGCCATTCTGTTTGGGTCCCGCGCCCGGGGCAACCACTGGGAGCACAGCGACTGGGATGTCGTTCTCGTATCCGAGAACTTCGAGGATGTGCCTTTCCCTGAGCGTGCCAGTCATCTACTCCTCAGTCTCCCGGTGAGCGACGTGGAGATGTTCTGCTACACCCCCGAGGAGTTCGAGAAGGGCAAAGGAGGCTTTGGGGTCATCTGGGCGGCGTGCAGAGAGGGTATCGAGCTTATCCCTGCCACAAGCGTCCGGACTGGGGAGGGGTGAGACGAGTACCGTCCCGTCAACTCAACGGTCTTCGGCGCCAATCGCCACCAACCTGTGAGTACCGTGCGACCGACTCTGGAAGAGACAGCGCCATTGGTCAGCAGCTTGGCCCTGTCAAGTCGAGATGTAGTAACTCCTACGTACCTCAAGCTGGACCCAACGTCCAGTCTGCTGGGGATATTCGACACCTTCCGCAGGATGCCCTATCCAGCCTTCCTCGACAGCGCCCTCGCCGCTCCCCGGTTGGGGCAGTTCTCCTATCTGACAGCCGATCCTTTCATGGTGCTCCGTTCCAAAGGACGACGCGTGCAGATAGAGTCGATGGGCACTATCAGGCACCTGAACTCCGACCCCTTCCAGGTCTTGCAGGACCTGCTGAAGCGATTTCGGCTAGCGCCTGTGCCCGGGCTGCCACCCTTTCAGGGCGGAGCGATCGGCTATCTGGCCTACGAACTGGCCCACCACCTGGAAAAGCTGCCGCGCCACGCCGTCGACGACCTCGGTCTTCCAGAGATGAACGTAGCTTTCTATGACTGGGTTATCGCGCGCGACCACGGCGCCAACGCCACCTGGGCAATCGCTACCGGCTACCCCGAAGGCGATAGATCCCAAGCCCGCGAGCGTCTTGCTCAGGTGGAGGAGTGCGTGCGCCGGGCGCGCCATTCCCCTCGTTTCTCCGGCCCCTTCCAGAGCCCCGCCGGGCTCGCGTCCAACTTCTCGTACGATGGCTATGTCGAAGCGGTAGGCGCCGTGAAGGACTACATCGCCAGTGGTGACATCTATCAGGCCAATATCTCTCAGCGGTTCGAGGCCACCCTCTCCTGCGAGCCCTGGGAACTCTACCTTCGGCTCCGCCAGGTGAACCCGGCTCCATTCGCGGCCTTCTTGAGCTACCCCGAAGTGACTGTACTCAGCGCTTCCCCGGAGCAGTACCTGAACATGAGGAATGGTACTGTCTACACCCGGCCCATGAAGGGGACAAGACCCAGAGGCAAGACCAGCGACGAGGATCGGCGGCTCGCTGCCGAGCTCCTGGCCAGTGAGAAGGACAGGGCAGAGAATGTGATGATCGTTGACCTGCTGCGCAACGATCTGGGCAGGGTGTGCGTCCCAGGCTCTATCGAAGTCCCAGAGCTCTTCACCATAGAGAAATACCCCACCGTCTTTCAAATGGTGTCCTCCATCTGCGGTCGGACTCGCCCGGGCGTGGATGCGGTAGACCTGCTCAGGGCCTGTTTCCCAGGCGGGTCAGTGACCGGCGCACCGAAGATACGGGCCGTGGAAATCATCGACGAATTGGAGCCTACCCAGCGCAGTGTCTACTGTGGCGCCATCGGATACGTAGGCTTCGACAACTCCACGCTGACCTCTATCCCCATTCGCATTCTCCTGGTCAAGGGGCGAAAGGTCTACTTCCAGGTGGGAGGGGGAATAGTCGCCGACTCCGATCCTCAGGCCGAGTACGAGGAGACTCTCCACAAGGCACGGGGATCACTGGAGGCGCTCGGCATCCACGAGTAAAACGGCCCTCCGCGTCATGTACAACCCATTGTGGAAGGGAAGCGCACCCCGTCAGAGCAGACGCGTTTCGGCAAGGCGCCGAAGTTGATGTGGGGAGGACTGTAGAAGGGGCTCAACGCGCCGTGGCCGAAACCAGTCGAATCCGGCGCCGCCCCAAGGCCCCGAGGCTTCTCCAGGCCCAGCCCACCTTCATTCCTTGAGGGCAATGGATATCGTCACGTCTGCCGAAGCTTCCGAGGTGTGTACCGCACCTGTCACACGCAGCCAACTCCCGAAGTTGCTGAGCCTCACGAAGTACAGGCCGGGGCTATTGATGAGGTCGAAGGAGGCGCCCTCGTTGACCCACCCAACCCCATCAGGCGAGATCTGGGCTCTCGCTGTAATCCGTCCCCCGGCTGTCAGGCTGAGCACGTTGATGAAGACAACGGCCTCATGTGCCCAACCCGCCTCATAGGGCTCGGTGGTGAAGGGGCCCTGGAGCCCCTCGGCCCGCTCGACCACTGCTGTGTAGGACTGGTTTATCATTCTATGACACTCTGACTCCGGTCACCGATCACATCGTCAGGTCAGCGCTGCGTGGAAAGCAGGACCGAGTCGACCAGGAGGAAGCAGCGCACGTCGGCGTCTGTCTCGACCCAGAACCCGAGGTTCAGCAGCCCCTGAAGCGTGGGGGTCGCCGGCCTCATCTTTGGCCGCAGACCACGCATATCGAATGTGCGGTCGTTGCATTGCAGTTCGACATGCTCCCGCTTGCCGAGGTCCACCACCCAACGAAGGTAGTGCCAGTTGATCTTGGTCACGGTCTCGTTGTAGCACAACCGCTGGGCGCCGCCAGGCACATCGTCGAATGCTTCCGAACCGTACCCCCCTTCACCCGGCAGCATGAAACCTTGGGAGAGGTACTGCCACTTCTGATGAAGCCCACCGTTCAGCGCGTTCAGGTACCGGATGCCCATGAAGTAGCGATGCTCCCCATCCTGAAGGTCGAGGCTCACCCCGAAGAACCTGAACTTGTCCTCGCTCAGTTGCAGCCCGGATGGCTCCGGCTTGTAGGTGAAGAAGCACTCTACCTGATGGACGCCACGATGGCGCCAGGTTATCCGCTTCAGAGACTTGGCGAAGTGACCTGCCCTGGGCCGTGTCGCGACCTTCAGTGCGTATGTCCCCTGCAATGCGCCGTGCGTTCCTACGTCGGGCATTGTCAGGTTGGAGAGCATCGGCGGACGATAGTCCCTGTTCCACGGCGGCAGTTGGAACGAGGTACGAGCTGGGTCAGGGTAGTCGCTCGCGCTTATCAGCTCGGTCCACCCGGACAGGCCGCCGTCGAAGTCATCGAAGAAGATGATCCGCCCGAGCGGGTCAAACCTGCTCAGACTGGGGTCGGCACTGACAATCGCGGCCCGGATGGAATCCTCGCTCACACCCACTAGGAAACCTCCAAGGTGGCTTTGGCCGGAGACACGTTGGGGAGACTCGACAGGCCAAATATATCAGACACACCTCTTGTGTCAAGGTTCCCGTGGTCCAGGGCCAGGGCTTTTCGATAGTCTGGGAACTGCCTCAGCTCTTTCCCCGACTTCCTGCGGCTCAGAGGAACAGGAGGCTACAGTTCCCGCAGGATCCTTCGATTGTCTGATGGTCGCCTAGATTGCTCGCCCCCCGACGAGTCGGGGGACTCAGAATGACACCAAGCCAGTGTTGTCACTCTGTCCGATGATGCTGGCCCGATTCATCGGGATCCTCCCCGACGCGTCGTGGGGACGCTCATCCAACGGCGAGTCGGGGCCGATAGCCCCAATGCGTCGGGGCGTATCGGGGAACGCAGCGAAGAGTCTAATGATCTCTCTGCGGAGCGATAATCGAAGGGCCCTGACCGTTCTCGTGCCATCGTTGACGCCCAAGGTAGCGTCATATACAATCCCTTCGAGACAAGGGGACGACGATAGGAGCCACCGAAAGCCGTCTAGGATAACACGGTGTCAGTAGTGGACGTACATCGTTGCGTCGGCGACCGGTGTAGTACAGGGTCCTACGCAAGTCTCGCCTGAGCCTTCGTCGCGTGCAGTCTTCAACATGGGCGGCATGATTCACGCGGTGGAGGCCCAACGTGCAACGCTCGGCGCCCACCTCCCTCGAAATGCCTGTGTCATGACCGACGCCTTCGAAGCGCGTGGCGACTCCGGCAAAGTGGACGAGGCGACGGGGGTGGACAGGACAGCGAAGGATGTCTTTGAGCTAGATGTCTAAGGAGGCAAGATGATCTCTCTCAACGTGTACCTTACCCCTAAACCGGGCAAAGCAAGTGAGCTGGAAGCGGCCATCGGCGAGGTCTGGTTGAAGGCCATGGTGCCTCAACCCGGATTCCTGCGAGCCGCTGTCATCAAACCGTTCTCCGACGAGGAGCTTGAGAAGCTTGAGGCGTCCAAGCCGGCGACCGAGTATGAGGTGGTGTCCTACTGGAACAGCGAGGAAGAACGGCTTGCATGGGTGGGGCTAGATATCCACCAGGAGGTGTGGCCACAGGTGGTGGCGCAAACTGAAAGCGTCTCGTACACACTGTATACCGTCGAGAGAAGCTGGAACCTCTGAGCATCGGCACCTTGTCAAGCTATAGATGTTCAGAGAAAGAATCGTGGTTTGCAGGGACCCCGACCTGTCCGGACCCCTCGTTGGGCGAACACATAGGTTCGCCCCTACCACGAAGCAATACCCGAACGTCTATAGAACCGAGTCATCTTTCGAAGAAGTCGGCTGTGAGCAACCAGGCTCGACCGAGCAGAAAGGCTAGACACACATGGGACAAGCGAGTGACATACTCCACACGTCGGCGCTGCGGCAAAGGCTGAAGGATGGCAAGACCTGCATCGGCTGCTGGCTAGGGATAGCCGACCCACTGGCAGTGGAGGCGGTGGCCGCAGACATAGACGTTGACTGGGTCCAGGTCGACATGGAACACGCCGGGCTCGGGTGGGACGACCTGAAGATGATTCTGTTGGGATGGAAAGGTTGCACAACACCGCTGTTTGTCCGGGCCCCGTCCCATGACCGCACGCTTCTTAGTCGCATGCTCGACCTGGGAGTGAGCGGCCTGATAGTCCCGTTCGTCAACACGCCGGAGGAAGCAGCCAGCCTTGTCGCGGCGTGTCGGTATCCGCCGCAGGGCACGCGCGGGTTCGCTCCGCGCCGAGTGTCCTATCACTATACGCAGACGGAAGAGTACGTCGCGTCCGCCAACGAGTCCGTTTTCGTGATGGTGCAGATCGAGCACGTCCGCGCCGTGGAGAACGTAGAGGCCATTGCGCGGACTCCGGGCCTAGATGCGATATTCATCGGGCCAGCGGACCTGAGCTACTCCCTGGGGATACCCCTGGAGTACGAGCACCCCAAGGAGCTGGCAGCCATTCGCAAGGTCATCAAGGCAGGAAGGGATGCAGGTGTCACGGTCGCGATGGCCGTCGACGACCCGGCGCCGGAGGTCCTCCGCTGGTTCCGAGAAGGGGTCCACATGGCAACCATCGGCCTGGACTGGATGTTCATACGGGAGGGCCTGAAACAGAAGGCCGCCGAGGTGCGAGCGCTGGTCGAGGCCGACGACACCGAAGCTTCGCCCTGATCGAAGACGACTCCCACGCCCACACGACATGCGCTTCCCACGCGGACGTGCTGGAAGCCTGGTACTGGCACGGCGTGGAGCGCACGGGGCTGACGCTGGGCCGGCGACCCAAGGGGTAAGATAGTCGGGCGAACTGCTGCTGATTGACCTGGATGTCCCGGCCTCCGGCTGTCACAACCTATGGAGGGATTGTAGCGATGGACAGAGACCTCAAGATCACGCAGCAGAAGCGTACCGGCCTATTTGCGGACTGTTCCCGGGTGGACTTCGAGCGTCGTCTGCGTCGCCTGCGGGAAGAGATGGACCGCACGGGCGTGGACGGGCTCCTGCTCACGCAGCAGAGCAACGTGCGTTATGCCACTGCCTGGCACGAAGTGGGCTGGATCATACCGGCGTTTTTCTTCATGGTCTTCATCCCTCGGGACGAGGACCTGCCGCCAGCCATAATCTGCCCCGAAGGCGACCAGATCCAGACCCAGGCAAGCTGGATCGAGACGGTCATTCGATGGGACTACCCCGTCGGGTTCTACACGGGAGACGTAGGCGAGAACCTGATACGGACACTGGCTGCCTGGCTCAAAAAGCTCGGCCTGACAGAAGGCGAATTCGCAACGGAAACGGGCGCGCATTTCCGCATGGGTCTGTCCGTCGAGACTTTCGACGGAATCAGGGCGGCTCTCCCTGGAATCCGGTGGAGGGACTGTGGGGAGATCATCTGGCCGGTGCGCAGCATCAAGTCCGAGGAGGAGATCCGGCGGCTCCGGGAGTCGGCTCGCATCTCCTGCCTGGGTATTCGCGCCGGATTCGAGGCGATCAGGGACGGCGTGTCTGAGCGGGAGCTTGCCAACATCATGTCGTGCGAAATGCAGGCTCTGGGCGGCAGTGAGATCCGCTTCCTGGCGCTGTACGCGGGGCCGGAACGCGCGCTCTGGGCGGACTCGATCCCTCACCGGGAGATGGTCATGCGGCCGGGCAGCCTGCTACAGTTCGACGGCGGCTGCACATATGACGGCTACTTCACCGACATCAAGCGCTTTGCGTCCCTCGGGGCGCCCGCCGCCGAGCACCGGCGCTTCTACGACATCGCAAGGGCCAGCGAGCAGGCCGCCATCGACGCCGTCGAGCCGGGCGCAACATACGGCGCCGTCTACGAGGCGTCTCAACAGGCGATACGAGACGCCGGCTACGGGCAATTCGTGGACTGGTGCCAGGGTGTGGGCTGGTCCAGCATCGGCCACAACGTTGGCCTGGACATCCATGAAATGCCGGGCATATCCGTCAACGGCAAGGAGGTGTTCCAGCCTGGCCAGGTCGTCAGCATAGAGCCGTTCTTCTGGCACGAGGGCCGCTATCCCATCTGGGAAGTGCCCAACAAGTACGGCCTTGAGGACATGGTGCTGGTGACGGAGACGGGCCACGAGGTGCTCAGCCCGGACTCACTCATCAGCCGCGATATCTGGGTGGCCTGACGAGCGCCAGGCGCAACGCGACGCAGGTCGCCGCAAGGGAGCGCTCGGGAAGATCGCCGATGCCACGTTGGACGGGTGTTCTGCGAGAATCGCCGTGCTCTTTCCCGATATGGGACACGCGACCACGCCGAAGTGCGCTCCGTGCAAGGGACTGTAACTCCTTGGGATAGCCTCAGAAGAAGGAGAGACGGCGTAGGAGACTGGCTGGCAAGGTTGCGCTCGTCACGGGGTCGTCCCGTGGAATAGGTCGGGCCATCGCGCTGGCCCTGGCCGAGGCCGAGGCGGACGTGGCGGTGCACTACGCAAGCAAGCGGGACCTGGCCGAAGAGGTCGCGCAACAGATAACAGCGATGGGGCGGCGCGCCGTCGTGGTCGGCGGGGACGTGTCGCAGCGCGAGGCCGTGGACGAGATGGTGGCGCGCGTCCAGGGCGAACTGGGGCCGATAGACATCCTGGTGAGCAACGCCGCTACGTTTCTGCAAGACACGCCCATCTGGGAGATCAGCGAGTCGCAATGGGACCGCATTTTCGGCGTGAACGTCAAGGGGCCGCTGTTCGCTGCTCAGGCTGTCATACCCTCGATGCAGGCGCGCCGGTCGGGCGCCATCCTCAACATCTCCTCGCTGGGCGGGGAGGTCACGATGAGCGGGATGGGGGCCTACACCAGCGGCAAGGGCGCCATCAACGCCCTGACACGCCAGATGGCCCTGGAGCTTGCACCCTGGAACATCCGGGTCAACGCGCTGGCGCCGGGTCACATCGATACCCCTGACAACCTCAGGTGGATCACGGCAGACCCGGAGCGCGAGGCGCGCTTCCGCGCTCGGATCGCCCTTGGGCGTCTGGGCAAGATGGAGGAGATGGGGCGGACAGCGGTCTTCCTGGTATCGGATGACGCGAGCTACGTCACCGGGCAGGTGCTGCACGCCGAGGGCGGGATCATGTTCTGGCAGGGTCCGATTGTCTAGCAGGGAGCTGAGAAACCCTTTCGACCATCCCCTCCCCGACCTGTCGGGGAGAGTCTCGATGAGCGTCCCGATACATCGGGGGTATCGGGATCCTCGACTTGTCGGGAAAGCATCATCGGACCTGACCCCCTTCCTGGCCAGGAAGGGGGAAGAGGTCATATCTGAGGGACACCCTCAGACTCCCGGCAATCCCGACTTGTCGGGACTGCACACCCCATATTTCATCAACCTGCCAGGCAGGAGGAAGCGGACGTGGGAAAGGCAGACCAGTACCCAAGTCGCCACTTGAGAGTCGCCGCCGTCGCGTTCCGAAGCGAGTTCGGCGATGTGGGACGCAACCTCCACAACATGCTGGGCTGGATCGACAGGGCATCCGATCAGGGCGCCGACCTGGTCTGTTTCCCGGAGATAGCCCTTCAGGGGTATTGCACCCCGCCCGACGTGATACGCCGGCTTGCCGAGCCTCTGGACGGACCTGCCTGCACCGCCCTGCAGGCCAGGGCCTCGGACCGGGGCATTACCGTGTCCGCAGGGATGTCCCTGCGCGAAGGCGACAACGTCTACAACAGCCAGGTTTTCCTCGGCCCGAGCGGCTTTCTGGGGGCGCAGCACAAGGTGCATCTGTGCGGGAACGACCGCGCTTATGACCCCGGCAACTCCTGGGAGACCATACGGTTGGGAGAGTGGACCGTGGGCGCGACAATCTGTTTCGACTCCGAGTTCCCGGAGGCGGCCCGCATCCTCGCACTGAAGGGCGTCCACCTACAGTTGATGTCCTTTGCCAACGGACGCCGCAACTCCCTCAACCAGCCTGCGAAGCCCGAAGACTGGATGAACGAGGTGATGATCTTCGCGCCGTCTCGCGCCTACGACAACCGGATCTTCGTCGTAGGGTTCAACCATGCAGGGGCGGTGCGCGACGACCAAGGCTACGCCCTTGCCAACCCCGATGACCGGCCCGATGTGGAGGAGTGGGCGCCGGTTGGGACAACGCACCGCTGGACGGGATACAGCTTCGCCATCAGCCCCGAGGGAACGCTGCTGAACGAGGCGGACGGGTCGAGCAGGGACGAGAACATGGTGGTGACAGACCTGGACCCTGAGCTTCTGCGGAAGGCGCGGGTCCCCATTTTCGTCAAGCTGCCAGGCGGTGAGGAGTTGGCTGGGCACTTCACAGCCGTACGGCGCGTGGACACATTCGCCGAAATCCTGAGTGAATATGGACAAACAAAGCCATGAGAAGAAACACCTTGAAACGACGGTTGCTGAATGGCGAGGTAGTGATTGGCACGATGGTCCAAGAAGTGAGCACTCCGGCCATCGCGCAGATCTTCAAGCAAGTCGGCTTTGACTTCTTCATGATAGACATGGAGCACGGGGCGTTCAGCCTCGAAACGGCAGCGCACATCCTGCGGGTGGGGCGGCTTCTGGGCATGTGTCCGCTGGTGCGGGTGGCAAGCCCGGAGTATCACCTGATAGCCCCTGTGCTGGACCACGGCGCGATGGGGGTCATGCTGCCCCGGGTCGAAACCCGCAGCCACGTCGAGACGCTAGTCGAGGCCATGAAGTACCCTCCCTTGGGCAAGCGCGGATGCTCGTCCGACGCGCCTCACTCGGAATACAGCTTCGGCCCGCTGCCAGAATTCCTCGAAGCGAACAACGAGGACACGCTGGTCATCGCCCAGATTGAGCGCAAGGTAGCCATCGAGCGCATCGACGAGTTGCTTTCGGTCCCGGGCGTCGACGTGGCCCTGATCGGTCCGGAGGACCTTTCGGTATCGTTGGGCGTGCCGGGCGAGACCTCACACCGCCTGGTGGTCGCGGCGATTGAGCAGGTCATCGCTTCCGCGGCCAGGAACAACGTCGTTGCCGCCATTCACATGGGAAGCGTCGAGTCCTTGCAGACCTGGATGGCGAAGGGGATGCGCATGCTCATGTACTCCTCGGACCTTGGCTTCCTGATGGAGTCCAGCGAGACAGGGCTAACTCGGCTTCGAGCGGCGATCAACAGATCAGGACGGTAGTCAGTCGACTTGGCTCTGAGAACCTGTCGTTCTTGAGGAGCCCGCCGTACATCCCGATCATGGTTCGACACTGCTCTCCACGAACGGGATCTACTCCATCGCCTACGTCAACGACCCCGCCGCAGCGATGGTCCGATGACGCTCGGTTCTTGCTGTGCTAAGTAACTATCTCAGAACTGGACTTCGGAGGCGGTCATATCTTTCCTCTCCCTCGATGGGTGTACAGACCGGACACATGGTAGACAGGTGTTCGGAGACATGGTAGACGCTTTTTCAATTGTGGTTAGTGGGAGCTCTCTGGTCAATCTGAGCGATC
>SDBU01005596.1_pt1 | contig 14982 bp, 12 predicted proteins | sample 2277071 | NCBI WGS metagenome assembly SDBU01 (sample SAMN10397929, study PRJNA504765) | marine sediment metagenome | isolation source: marine sediment core GS08_GC12, 126 cmbsf | place: Arctic Ocean: Gakkel Ridge, Loki's castle | collected 2008
CCAGCATATAGGCCATCTTTGGCATCGTGTTTATGCACCCAAAAACCAGCCAATGCCGTTTGCCATTGCTATCGGGCCACCCCCGCTATGTGCTTTTGTTGCTTGCTCCAAACTACCTTTTGGCATTAACGAAGTGGACATAGCCGGTGCATTGCAAGGGGAGCCGGTTGAATTAGTGAAATGTGAAACGAATGACCTGTATGTGCCGGCAACTTCAGAGATTATTATCGAGGGAGAGGTACGCCCGAATGATTTAGCCTGGGAGGGCCCCTTTGGCGAGTATACGGGCTATAGAGCTTCCCCCAGAGACCAAAGACCGGTATTACATGTGAAAGCCGTAACCCATAGAAATGACCCTATTCTAACCTTTTCCTGTATGGGGGTTCCTGTGGATGAGTCCGATGCGGTGACGGCCATAACCAGATCAGCTGATGTAGTGGAATTGCTACGCGTGGCTGGAACTCCGGGAATAGTTGATGTTTGGACACCTCCCGAGGCTGCTTCTAACCTTTTCGTTGTCAGTGTCAAGGTTCCATTCCATGGCATAGCCTATGAGATAGGCAGTGCAATCTTGGGATCAGAATTCGGGCGATCGATTGGGTACGTTATGGTTATGGATGATGATGTAGATATCCGTAACATGGACGAAGTGATGCATGCCCTGGTGACAAAGTGCCACCCTTACCGTGGCATCCACAGGATAGAACGTGCTTTTGGCAGTATATTAACTCCATTTTTAAGTCGGGAGGAACGCCTCGGTTATAAAGGAGCCAAGGTTATTTTTGACTGCACCTGGCCTGTGGATTGGGATCCTTCTATTGCCAAACCACCTAAGGCATCTTTTGCCGCCATTTACCCCAAGGAGGTGCAAGAACACATATTAGCGAATTGGAAGAATTATGGCTTCAAGTAACATCAACGAGACACGGGTGACGCCTGGATTAGGATCCTAAAAGGGTTAATATTAGAAAAGGGGGGTGACAAAGATTGTTAGCAAGGGAAGGTTATGAAATATTTGTCCGTAATCTCGACCAGATAGAGGAGGGGAAGGAATTTGAAACTGAGGTAAGGAATTGCCAGACCTGTCAGGTCAAAGTGGTTAAGGCGATTGTTGCCTCTTCAGCAGAGAAGCTACCGGATGGAGAACCCCTGTGGGTTAGAGCCCTGGTAGGTCATTTATTAGACGAGAAGCCGTGGAAGATAAAGATAATCCAGGTTTTAGAAGAAAGGTAGGATTATTTTAGGAGTAGATACGATGTCACAGGCACTTAGTTATAGGATCGATAGGGGAGAAATACAGAACATAGTGGGGAAACAAGTTGACCCATACTTAGAACTAAGCCTTGTTTTGAATATGGTGAAGGGAAAAGAAGTGAAGCTGTGGCTCAAGACAGAAAGATTCGAGCAGGTACAGGTGAGAGGCATTATTTGGAGCCGTACAGAGGAAGTGCCTGAAGCAGTTGAACTATGGGTGGAAGACTGGCAGGGGCATGTGTCGCCTGAACCCTGGGCCATTAAGGTGCTGGAGGTCTATAGCTGACAATGCGGCTGGTAACTTATTTGCCTGACGAAATGTCACAAATTGTAAATTTCAGAAGCGAAATTGGGTATTACTGGAAAAACAAGTATTGGGAGGTGGTGTCTATGCATAAACTGTGAACAGGTTATGAAGTCCGGAACACAAAGAAGGAGGAAAGATGAATAAAACTAAACTATTGCTGATTGTTGCACTGGCACTAATGTTAGTAGCAGTGCCCCTATTTGGTGCCTGTGCCGGGGCTCCGAAGCATGATGTAACGGAAATTGAAATTTATTCCTTCCCGATGGGAACATCGAACTACGCTATCTGCTTCGGTGTGGCTGAAGTCATCAATGCCAACTCTACCTGGCTCCGTGCTACGCTGGTTGAAAGCGCTGGGACAACGCAAAACATGGAGGCGATTGCAGAAAAGCCAGGGGCAGTCATTGGGTTCAGTAGTTCCAATACCATAGATGCAGCAACATCGGGTCTGCCGCCATTTAAACAACAGATTACCACACTCAGGACAGTGCTACAACTTAATCCCAGCGTGAATCCGTTTATTACGCTTGATCCCGATATCAAAACCCTTGCTGATGCCAAAGGCAAGAGAATATCCATGTTGCGGAAGGGAGGAGGGTTTCCTGAGTTCCTTGCTGCCCTTATGGAGTTCTACGGTGTCAAGGAGGGTGAATACGATACAGCTTACCTGCCCTGGACCAAAGCAAGCGAAGCCCTCGCCGATGGCACAGTAGATGTCGCCCATATGGGCTTCTTGGGTACACCGCTGGTGGGGACTCCAGCAGTGACGGAGCTAATGGCAAAACGCGATGTGTATTTTATCCCTACACCTCCAGAAGCCATAAAATTCGCCAGTGAGAAAACCAATTTCCCCTGGTACTCGGGAGTAATGAAAGCAGGCCCTAATACAGCATGGAAAGAGGATGTACCTTCTTGGTCAACCCCGTTATTCCTGGCTGCCTCTGTTGATATGGATGAGGAGATAGTTTACGAAGTTGTCAGGATAATGTCCGAGCATGCCAGTGAATTTAGTACTTATCACATAAGTACCAAAGGTTGGACGCCGGAAGGTTTTGCCCGTTCTATGCTTTGGGGAGAGGAAATGGTGCATCCCGGTTCAGTCAAATACTTCAAGGAGCAGGGCATCAGAATAGAAACGGAGTAAGTCTTTGCTAATAGCTGGTGACCCCCACTTCAGTGGGGGTCACCAGCACCCTGCGGAGCAACATTACTGAGGTAGCGAGTCCTAAACTTTCAAACGGAGGCCCACAATACAGGTGCGAGATAAGGTACTCGGTATTACTATATCGGTAGTAGCGATAGCAATGGTTGTATATCAGCTGATCAGCGCTCACTATTATCTGACAGGACCCTACCAACATCAGATTATCCACCTTGCTTTTGCTCTTTCGATAGTATTCTTATCCGTAGCAAAGGAAGCAAAGAAAAGGTGGCAGTTAATCCTTGCGATTGTATTAGCGTTGGCACCCATATTTGTCAGTGTTTTTATCACTCTTAAGTTGGGAGAGCTTGAACTGCTCGAGGGAAGCTTCTATCCCCCGGCTTATGTTTACTACATAGGAGCTATATTAGTCATCCTGGTCCTTGAGGGGACGAGACGCTCCTTCGGATGGGCCTTACCTATAGTCATTATGCTGTTCCTGATATACACCCTTGTAGCTCACCTCATCCCCGGGCATTTCCATGCTGCATACGTCCCACCAGAGAGACTACTCTCGAGGGTAGGCATTGGCGCTCTAGGTTTAAGCGGAATATTTGGCACACTTTTGGGCATATCAGCTTCGGTCATATTCTTATTCGTAATATTTGGCAGTTTGCTAGGAGCAACCGGAGCCGTCAGATTTTTCACTCAGCTTGGCAGGTTGATGGGCAAAAAGTTAGCCAGTGGGCCAGCAGTGGTGGCAGTGGTAACCAGTGCCCTTGTCGGAACAATTACCGGTAGTATAGCGGCAAACATTGCTACTACTGGCTCGTTTACCATACCTATGATGAAGAAGGCAGGGTATAGAGCGGAACAAGCTGCTGCCATCGAAGCCGTCGCTTCAACCGGTGGCATGATTATGCCACCGATAATGGGCACAATGATCTTTGTAATGATGGCCTTTACCGGAGTGGCTTATGTACAGCTTATGGCAATGCTTGCCATCCCGGCAATATTGTATTTTTTATCTGCCGGGTTGTACGCTCAATTTCAGGCAATGAAACTTAAAATATCCTCCCTGCCAGTGGAGGAAGTAGATCGCCGGGAACTGCTGGTGACGGCACCTCTTTTCATTGTTCCTCTCCTTTTCGTCATCATCCTTCTCACTAAGGGCTTTTCTTTGTCCTTCACTGTCTCCTTAGCCATAGTGCTATTAGTTGCTTTATCTTTTATCAGGAAGGAAACACGCCCGTCATTAAAGCGGTTGGTAGATGGCTTCACCGAGGGAACCAAAGTAGCTGCCGGAATTGCCGCCAGTATGGGTGCCGTCGGTATAATGTTAGCCACCCTGGCCATGACCGGGCTGGTGCTGAAAGTGCCTGCCTTTGTGGAAGCCACATCTGGTGGAATCCTAATCATTGCACTAATACTTACTATGTTTGCCTCGATTATTATCGGGATGGGGTCATCAACCACCGCTGCCTATGTCCTGGTAGCCCTTGTAACCGCCCCTGTCCTGGTTAACATGGGACTGAACATAGTACAAGCCCATTTATTTGCTGTGTATTTTGCTCTCATGGGTTTCCTCACCCCACCTGTAGCTATAGGTGCCATGATTGCAGCCAGATTGGCTGGTTCTCCATATATAAAAACTGCAATCGAGGCATCCAAGGTAGCCATAGCCGGCTTTATCATTCCATACCTTTTTGTCTGGGTCCCGGTACTGTTACTACAACCCGATGACCCTCTCTGGGCAATAGCCGGACTCATAGCCTCTTTGGTGATAATTATATCCCTCCAAATAGTGATTTGTGGTCATTACCTGACAACCGTTACTCGCCAGGAAAGAGTTATATTTGGTATAGTGGCACTGATGATCTTTTTGTCCCTGCCTGGGAGAATATATGTGCTGCTTGTTCCCGCCATCGTCATCTTTATCCTGGTGACCATCAGGCAATGGCAAAAAAGAAAATCAGCCACGCCTGCCTTAGAGGCTATGGCAGTAATCAATAATAGATAATGTGCAAGAAAACTTCAGAGCACATACCCTAAGACACACCAAAGGGGCATTGTGAGCGGTCAGTGGTGGAGATACCGCCTCCAATAAACGACTATTACGGCACGCGACTACTCAGATGACCGGCCTCTGTTCACAGCCTAACCTCAAGGACCTTCAAGAAAAAGGGGCCAAGCACATAATCTCCTGCACACTCTAAATACCGCTGAAGCCGATGGTAGAGTCCCAGAACCTTCTTGATAACCTCCCGGTCATTTTGCTTCTCCTTGGCTATCAAGCTACGAAGTCCCTCTCTGATAATAAGGCGGCGGGCGCCAACAACTGTCAGGCTATGGCCCTTGGCATAGGCCTTAACTGCCAGGCGGGTTTCAGTGTCAGTCGACGTGGTCATCAGGCATGAAACCATACAGCAAAAAAGGGAACCAATATGCGATTAGTCTAGACTAAAAGCTAGCTCAAAGGTTCTCCCTACCATACAGTACCGCCCCACCATAGCCTCAATTTTAACTACTGACCCAGCCATTGACCCGAAAAAGAGCACCTGCCTTCCCCAAAATGCATGCAATGTAGCGCAAAGTTGTAGTCAGTCATCAAGCCCTGGTTTAGACATCAGTGTGAGGAAATGGAAGTGATGACACTTCAAGACGCACTGGTAGCCTATAGCACCTATGCCAGGGCCGAGGGTAAGAGCCCGAAGACCATCAGTTGGGTTACGTCCAGCGTAACCTACTTCGCCGAGTTCTTAGGCCCCAGGCAGCAGGATATCGGTACTATCACAGGTAATGACCTACGCCGGTTCATCATTACCCGTAGCCTGTACTCTCACACCGTTGTCCTGTCAGGATATTCAACCTTCACTCATAACCGGTTTATGAAAAAGCTTGACGCAGGAGAGTCAACCAGCTAAAGTAACGATTGCCGAGTTGTGCCATAACTACTATCAATACACAGCCTCCAATTAATTTTTACCAAGCGATTCAATTGCAGAGCTGACAGCGCGACTCTCTGCGCACCTCTGAAAACACATGATTGGACGGAATAGGCGGAGGAAAAGTAATTTGCAGGAAACCACAGAACGTTTGGGTTACGCGCCGTTGGGGAGATTACTCCTGAGCTTGAGCCTGCCAGGTATAGTATCAATGATAATTATGGCACTTTACAATATCATTGATACATTCTGGGTAGCCCGGCTGGGGCATGAGGCTATTGCGGCACTGACCATTGTGTTCCCTTTCACCATACTAATTATTGCCATTAGTGTGGGCAGTGCCGTAGGCATCAGCGCCCTGACCTCACGCCGTTTTGGCGAACAAAATATTGATGCCACCAACCACATTGCCGGACAGATTATCCCGATAACTCTGTTCTTCGGCAGCATACTCCTCATGGCCTCAGTTTCCTTTCCCCGCACTATTCTAACTATTGGCGGAGCTACCCCCGATATTATGGACTACGGCACCCAATACCTGGTAATGTTCGGCTTTGGAATTCCTTTCTTAATACTATCCATAACAGCTGGTCACCTTTTACGTGGTTCGGGTGATGCCCTCAGGCCTATGATATTTATGCTTGCGGGAACAATTACTAATATTATCCTTGATCCCCTGATGATATTTGGTATTGGCCCCTTCCCCGAGATGGGTGTCCGGGGAGCTGCTCTGGCTACGGTGGTCTCTCTGGCACTCAGCGGCGGCCTCACTTTATATTATATACTCGCCCATAAATCCGCCTACCGAATAAAACTGCCGCATCTCAAACCAAACCTGCGAGTATTGTATGACATCTACCGCGTAGGCTTGCCCACGATGATAATCGAGCTTATGCAAGCTATAGTCTTTGCCCTGTTTAACTCCGCCCTTTCCGCCTTCGGGTCATTAGCCATTGCCTCAGTTGGCATCGCCATTCGCATTTCTGACCTGGCTTTTATGCCTATTATTGGTGTAGCACATGGGCTTCTGCCTATCATAGGCTTTAGTTTTGGAGCTCGCCTGTGGCACAGGTTATGGGAGGCCGTTAAGTTAGCTTCAGGTGGTCTTGCAATACTCATGGGTGTGGTCTCGATAACACTCGAAGTATTTGCCCCGAATCTTATTGGCATTTTCAGTAGAGACCCGGAACTCATGTCTGTTGCCTTACCCGCTATGCGTATTATACTGTCATCTATGGTTGTTGTTGGCCCGTTGATTATGTTTATCACTGTTTTTCAAGGTTTATCCAAGGGTAGGGAAACCATGGTCCTTTCACTGGTTCGCCAGTTGTTCTTCTTCGGTCCGCTGCTATATTTCCTCCCCCGGTTTTTCGGTATAAATGGAGTCTGGATGTCACTACCGATTTCAGATATCTTAGCCTTTATTGTTTCAGGGCTCTGGCTCTTCAGAGAATATAGGCTCCAACAACGAACGGGTGTGTGGTCAGATATCCCATTCATAGAGGCCTGACCTCAGTAGTTGTACCACTTCTTACGTCGTTGCCATAGTTATAATAGCCTCAGGTGCTGGCGGACGATAGTTCTTGGCACTATGCGGACGTATCTGACTATATTCTTTTCTCCACTATACTCGTTATTTCTTGCATTTTTGACCTGAATTACACTGAAGTTAACATAAATCCTTTACCGATTATTGCCCGAATAATATCTAGTTATAGCCGTTTAGAGGCATTGAAAGCTATTTACAGGCATAAAGGGCGATATCCTCAGGAAAATAAGCTTTCTTTCTTATTGCTGTCTCTTTTGTGTCGGCAGTGCCCTGATTTCTATATTGAATTGATGAAAACGTGAAATATTCCAGGTTCGTGCGTGGTGTAGGGGTTCAGCCTCGTTTTCACTATTGAACGCCGATAAGAAAATTGAACTTACCAGCAAATATCTATATAATTGACCGTTATGACCTTAATGTCGAACAGGGCTAATAATGATAGTAATCCGTGGCTCGTTCTAGCTATAGGAGCCCTAATCGCCTTTATTGCCAGCGGTATGCTTAGGTCCTATGGTGTCTTTGTTGTTCCCCTGGAGCAAGCCTTCAACCTGACTCGTTCGCAGGCACTTCTACCTTTATCACTGAGTATGGTTATTTGGGGATTAGCGGCACCGTTCATGGGCGCCTTCATGGACTCAAATGGCCCGCGGAAGGCTATTATAGGGTCGATAATACTTAGCGCTCTTGGATTTATAGCCACAGCCGGGGCTCAAAATTTATGGCAACTTATCGTAGGATATGGACTGCTAGTGGGTGGTGCTGCCAGCGGGTTGACTGTGGCTGCTTTTTCTCTTTTGATAAGCCGATGGTTCCAGCATCACCGGGGAAGGGTTCTTGGTTATGCCTTGGCAGGCATGCCTATGGGTGTATTCGTTTTTTCTCCACTAAATGCGGCTTTGATTGTTGATTTTAGCTGGCAGACTGCCCTTATTGTTTCGGCTGCCATAATGCTGCTGGTAGCTTTACCTCTTGCATGGTTTTTCTTACAGGAACCTCCCCAAACAAAAATAAGCAATTCTACCACCAGTTTAAAGGGAGGATTACTTTTTAATGGAGAGGTGCGTCAAGCGATTAAAACCCGCGCTTACTGGATACTGATGGTAAAGTATTTTGGCTGTGGCTTTGCCTCATTTTTTATCACAGGGCACCTTCCGGCTATTGCTTTGGAGTATGGGTTCTCTCCTCAGGAAGGAGCAACTGCTCTAGGGCTGATAGGAATTGGAGGGGCAGTAGGGGCCGTGTTAGGGGGTTGGGCCTCGGACCGATTCGGCCGGTATAAATCCCTGGCAGTTGGTTACTTTATACGTGGGGTAGGACTCTTCCTCCTGATACTTCCGGTCTCCGATGTTACTAATTTCTATGTTTTTAGCTTTATTGCCGGTATGCCCATTTTTTTTACCATTGCCATTACACAACTGGTGATTTACGAAATCTTTGGCGAAAGCGTGGCTGGGAGGATGATGGGCCTTACCTTTCTGTTACACCAAATTGGTGCTACCGCGGGTCCCTACGTTGGCGGGAGGATATTTGAAGCCAGCGGAGGTTATATGTGGGCTTTGGTAATTGGAGGAGTCATTCTGATGAATTCTGCCTTTTGGGCTTGGCGTTTGCAGGGTGCTGCCCAGACGTACATTGCTGAGAGGGCCGGACCAGATTAAATATATTGCAGCTGAAAGTACATGTAATTTAGCTATTCTTACCCTTCCGCGAGATGACTGTCCCAACAATGAAGGTAATGACACCGAGTACAAAGAGCAGGCCGAGCATAAGCACTCCAATACTGCCAACGAAGGAACAGGCATCGAACATAGCGAAAATCACTAGTAAGCCTGTAGCTAAACTGAAGACTGCGATGAAAGCCCCTGAGACGCGTAATAGACTACTAGGGCTGGTATCCCGTGGTCTCTGAGCTATTACGGCCACAACTCTTCCTCCTTTATGCCTTAGAGCTCTGTTTGCACCACTTGTTTTGTCTTAGTAAGATATTACTTGACCAGCAATGAAAAAACCATGAAAATTATGGGTTAAAAAATGAAAAATTCGTGAAAATTGCACGCCCTTATTCTGACCAACATCGTCTCTATTACAACAGGGCATAAACCAGTTACATGTTTTTGGCATCCCATTCGCCTTATCGCTCCAAACTCGTAATTACATTCCGTACATACTATTACTCTAAATCTACAATGGCAGTATAAAACTTCAAACCATCCTAAAACCTTACTGACTGGATAAACACTGGAACTCCACCCTTGAAGCTAAAAAGACAACCGGTTTGATGGACTTTTAGTCTCAAGTGACATTCGAGCCAGGTTCATGTACAATAACGAGAGTTTTATTTAGTTTGAGTGTGGGGAGTGGTATTTTGCATTGGCGGGATTTTTATCGCAAATGGAACATCGTTGGGGCATCTTTGCTAGTCCTGTTAGGTTTGCATGGGGCATTTCTATCATTTGGCGTTTTTCTAAAGCCAATATTAGGAGAATTCTTGTCAACACGGGCATTTGTTTCAGGAGCTGCCTCCGCCGCCCTCGGATTTTCTATAATAGGTAGTCCATTTGTGGGAAAACTAACAGACAGATATGGAGCAAGAATATTAATAGTCATTGCTGCCCTTCTAGTCGGGGCAGGTTATATATTGACGTCCCAGTTAACTTCCATTTGGCAAATATATTTTTATTTCGGCATCATGGGCGGAACAGGTATGGCTTTTTGCTGGACAACTATTAATACGGCCATTTCCAGAAGGTTTGTTGAAAAAAGAATTCTGGCTTTAGGTATTGCTACAAGTGGAATTTCAATAGGAGCTATGGTTATGCCACTTCTGTCAGCGTACTGGATTATGTCTTATGGGTGGCGTTCAGCCTACATCTTTCTGGCAATCATAGTTCTGCTAGTGATTATCCCGGCTATGGCTTTGCCAGGTAGAACAACTAAACAAACTGTTGGGATCAGGGACAGTAAACAAGGAGGCATAGACAATACAACTAGTGAGTTACAAGAACCTGCTATGTTAAGCGAATTGTCAGTAGTGGAAGCTACCAAAACCGTACCATTTTGGATGTTAATGGTCACCGGCGTAACACTGGCGACTTGCTTTTTTATAGTAATAGTACACATAGTTCCATATGCTACCGACTTGGGAGTGTCCCCTGATTTAGCAGCCATAATCCTCTCTGTTCTAGGTGGTGCCACCATTATAGGCAGGCTCGTGGTTTCATTCCTCGTTGGTAAGATTGGGAGTAGGTTTGCTTTCTTCTTCCTTTCTTTTCTCCAGGCATTTGCGCTATTTTTATTTATGCAGGCAAATGGTTTATGGGTATTTTATATGGCGGCTTTGTTTTATGGATTTGGGTCAGGTGGAGTTTCTCCTATACGTACGTCGATGGTGCCCGAATTCTTTGGAATGAGGTCATTGGGCACATTGATAGGTTTTAATAATGTCGCTTGGTGTGTTGGGGGTGCAATTGGGCCAATCTTAGCGGGCTATATTTTTGACCTTAACCAGAGCTATGATATGGCTTTCTTAGTTAGCATACTGCTTATGATAATCACTATGGCAGCTTCACTGTTTCTTAGAGCTCCCAGGATATAGCTGAAATGCTTTGGGTGTATCATTTACCCCGGAAGAACTTCGTGCTATAGATTGAAATTATTAAGTGAATGATTGACCTGCCCCCCGAAAACTAGTCCAGTTATAATGTTAGTAAAATATATTGTTCGGGAAAATGGTTTATAATGACAATTAATATCCGGTTAGTCGCGAACCTCGAATATTGAGGGTAAGGAGCAAAACATGGATAATCTAAGCACTATAATCGAAGGACTACGACCTTCCCAGGCAAGACGTCGAGGGTTCGAATCCCTTCACCCGCTCCAGGGAAGCCGAGCGATGGCTTACCTCACAAAAATGAACATCAGGGGTGTATAACTATGGGTAAAAAAGACATAAGCGATATAAGAGGCACGTTAGAATTCCTTGAGCAAGAGGGCGGACTTGTGAAGATCGAGGAACCGATAGACCCCGTCTATGAAGTTGCCGGGATACAGGTAGCGCTGGATAATGGACCGGCCTTTCTATTTGAGAATATCAAGGGATACCCCGGGGTAAGAAGTGTTGGCAATGTTTTCTCCAGGATGGAAAGGATTGCTAAATTGTATGATGTTGCTGAGCCGAAACAGTTGAAATTTAAATGCATGGATGCAATTAAGCATCCCATACCACCGGTAATAGTTGATAAAGCCCCCTGTCAAGAGGTAGTTGTTACCAGGGACATAGATATAAATAATACCCTGCCTGTAATTAAGGCTACAGAAAGGGATGGGGCCCGTGTTATGGGTAGTGGAATGGTTTTGTTCGATGAAAAGCATGGTCGCGGGGGATATGAAATTGCGTTCAAGAGAATGAATTTCAGGGGTAAAGATTGGGCATCCTTAACAGCCAGTCCGGGAACTCATGGTGAGACAATTTTATTCAAAGATTACAGAAATGAAGACGTACCGGTAACAATCAATATATGTACTTCCCCGGCAGTCATGCTGATTGCTGGAGCAGGGCTTGTTCACAGCATAATTCCTCTTGGAACGGATGAGCTCGCCATTGCCGGAGGTCTTGAGGGTTCCCCGATTGAAATCTGTAAGGCAAAGACAGTAGATGCCTGTTCTGTTGCCAGAGCCGAGTGGGTGATTGAAGGACTTATTACTACCGAAAGGGTATGGGAAACTGACGAGGCGGAGAAGCTGGAGAAAGCAAATGTAGCGCCGTTCTTCCCTGAGTGGGTGGGGTATATGGGCAGAGCCTGGAAAAGCCGTAAGTTTCAGGTTACTGCCATTACTCACAGGAAAGAGCCGATTTACTACAATTGGCTTGCTGACTCTTATGACGGCACCCACGTAGGTATCCCATTCAGGGAGGCCTGTTTCTTTGAGCTTGCTGAGCGTCTTGTTCCCGGTTTAGTAATTGATGTGAATATTCCGTTTGCATTAAAGGGCTACGGTGGTGTGATATACCAGGTTAAGAAAAATAGGCCGGCAGACGAGGGGTTCCAGAGAAATATAATTGCCCATGCTCTTTCAGCACAACCCGGGATGAAGCTGGTAATAGCAGTCGATGAAGATGTAGATATCTATAATATGGACGATGTGTTGTGGGCAATAATGACCAGGGCTGAGCCGGCTACGGATTATTTGGCGGGAACCAGTGGCACAAGAGGAATTCAAGCTGGTGGTGCTCCAGGTGGACTGGCTATAGATGCCACAGTCCCATTCAATAACAGAGCACAATTTGAGCGTCCGCACTATCCGGTTGATAAGATAGACTTAAAAAAGTGGCTATCTGAAGCGCAGATCGATGCCATACAAGGGAAACAGGGTGAATATGCCAGGTGTTTGGCACGGGAAGGACGGTAATAGTCTGCCATTCGAATTCTATAAGGGGTGATATGTCAGAACATATTGAATATCCGAATCTGGAGCCACTTTTACAACCGAAGTCCATCGCTATTATCGGTGCCTCCGATGATGTAACCAAGCCGGCAGGTTTACCCCTGTACTTTGCTCTCAAGCATAAATATGAGGGTAAGATTTTTCCGGTAAATCCCAACCGTGAGACGGTTCAAGGTCTGAAGTGTTACCCGGGTATCCTTGATATCCCGGACGAAGTTGATGCTGCCATAATAGTAGTGCCGGCTGCCGTTGTGCCTGACATGGTCAGGCAGTGTGCGAAAAAGGGGGTCAAGGCGGTGGTGCTCCCGGTTTCCGGCTTTGCCGAAAGCGGCGAAGAAGGAAAGAAGAGGCAGGACGAGATTGATGAAGTAGTCAGGACAAGCGGGATAAGAATTTGCGGGCCGAATACTAACGGGCCGCTAAACGTGCATGGCAATGTATCACTCGGTTATTCTTATGCACAGGAGGTGGTCATCCCTGGAAAGCTGGCTTATGTCGCCCAGTCGGGAGCTCTGCTTACTGCCAGCGTTCCCAGGTTTGTCGATAGAGGCATCGGCTTCAGCTATTTCCTGGCGTCAGGAAACCAGGCTGACCTGGAAACCTTTGATTATGCCAGATACCTGATAGACGACAAAAATACTGATGTGCTTGCTCTCTATGTTGAGGGATTGAAAAATCCGTCCAAGTTCCTGGACGTAGCCGACCTGGCTCTGGAGAAGGGAAAACCCATAGTGATGATTAAGGTAGGGCGTTCCGAGATGGCAGCGAAAGCAGCTATAAGTCATACTGGTTCGCTGGTGGGGTCAGATGCCGTGTTTGATGCCATTTGTAAGCAAAAAGGGGTAATAAGAGTAGATGACTTCAACAATATGATTGCCACGGTCCTGGCTTTCTTGAAGTGCCCGTTGCCCGAAGGAAACAGAATAGGGATGGTGTCAACCTCGGGGGGTGCTAACTCGCTGATAGGTGACCATGCTATTGGCCTGGACCTTCGTTTTCCTGAGCTATCAGCTGAGACCAGAGAGAAGATGACCCGATTGGTGCCGAGTTATGGGGAAATAGGTAATCCCTTTGATATCGGTGCTGCCGGGGCTGCTGCCACCAGAGACGCCGAGCTTTGCCGGCAGACAGTGGAACTCTTTGTCGACGATGGAAACTTTGACGTCATAGTAGCCGCAATAACCCCGATAGACCCGCGGGGCACGTTGAACTTCATGTCTGCGGTTGCTGAAGCATCAAAGACTGCTGATAAACCTGTCATCCTGTTCGCCCCGGTGGCTCATCTGCGGGAAGCGGAAGAGAAGCTCTTTGCTGAAAGCAATATACCTATGGTGATAGATGCTGCCGAATGTGTAGTCGCGGTATCAGCCATGGTCAGGTTCGCTGAGACCCTGAAAAGGCGCAGGGAGACGGCGAAACTCACCGAGCCTCAAATCTCAGCGAATGTCAGTGGGCTCAGGGAACGGTTGAAGGTCGGTGGCAAAACACTCACTGAACATGAAGGCAAGGAGCTACTTGCCGACTATGGTATTCCGGTTAGCGAGGAGGCAGTGGCCACGTCACCCGGGGAGGCAGTCCGGATAGCAAACAGGATAGGTTATCCGGTGGTTTTGAAGGTTGATTCCCCCGACATTATTCACAAGACCGATGCCGGTGCTATAAAACTCGATATTAATGATGAAACTGCACTGGTGGACGCCTACCATGAAATAATAGCCGGTTCAAAGAAATATGACCCAAAGGCTGAGATTAGAGGTGTTTTGGTTCAGGAGATGGTCCGGGATGGCAGGGAGGTAATCATAGGGATGTCTCGTGACCCGCAGTTTGGTGCCACCATAATGTTTGGTTTGGGAGGGGTGTTTACCGAGATTCTCGATGACATTTCTCTCAGGGTTGCCCCTATAACAAGGAACGATGCTGAGGAGATGGTCCGGGAGGTCAAGGGACATAAAATCCTCGAGGCCTTTCGTGGTAAACCTGAGGCAGACATAGAGGGCATCATCGATACCTTGCTAAGGGTGTCCAAACTATCTATGGATTTGGGAGATATCGTATCGGAGATTGATATCAACCCTCTCGTGGTCTTTGATAAAGGCGAGGGAGTCAAAGCAGTTGATGCCTTAGTAGTGCTGAGGAGCCACTGACTGGTTTTGATACCTTACCTCTTCCTCCGTTGCTCTTCAGACACAAAAAGCGGCAGTGGAGATAGATGCCAGATTTGTTTCTAATTATACCTTTATCACTTCTTTGCCTTAGTTTTTATCGCCTTGAGAGTTCCTTTGTCTTTTTTAAATAACCAGTTCCCCAATATGAGTGGGGGTATAACCGTTGTCAGGAGGCT
>SDBU01005597.1_pt1 | contig 14982 bp, 19 predicted proteins | sample 2277071 | NCBI WGS metagenome assembly SDBU01 (sample SAMN10397929, study PRJNA504765) | marine sediment metagenome | isolation source: marine sediment core GS08_GC12, 126 cmbsf | place: Arctic Ocean: Gakkel Ridge, Loki's castle | collected 2008
TTTCCGATACAATTTCAGTTCCCTTGTGGGATAAACGAGGCTGAATAGAATATTGATCATTGCGATTAATCTTGATAAAGTGCTGTCCCCTCATCAAAGCCTCAATAGCATCAAGTTTCTCAGCCTTCTCCCTCGTCTCGCCGAGCCGTTTCAGCACTAAACTCAGAAACCACACGACGAGGGCGACGACGACTACTATCGCGGGATATGGAAGTATCATACTCAATCTGGAAGATTCCCCCATTCCCTTCTCCAGGTCTTTATCCGTTTGCCTCCGCTGCCTGATCTTATCTTGGGGCAGTTCTGAATCCACTCGATCAAACCCAGGTATTTCCGAGCGATCATCCAACTGACGCCGGCTTTTTTAGATAATTCGTTGATGTTGAGCGGTTCAGATTCAAGTGATTCCATCAGCGAGCTTGTGATCCCTGCGAACCCTCTCCTTGCGAGAGGCTCCTTTATGCTCTTCTCCTCGGCTGGAGGACGATGACGCGCGCGCGCATGACCCCGGAGATAATGTCGCGCTCTTCCCCTTCTGTCGTATCTAGGCCTCCAGCCACCGCAGCCACAGGCACACTGCACACGCTCAGGCTCAGATTTAATCCGCTCAAGATATCGCGGGCTTAGAACTTCAGAATCAGACAATCCCCTTTTTCCCTGCCATTCTTTCAAACTTATGGGATTTTTTGCAGGCATTTAAACAACCACTTCTTTAGGGAGTTTACCGTAATCTTTTCTCCAATTCACGATCCTAGTACCTTCAGCTCTCATAGGCATAATTCTGGGACCATGTTGAATCTTCCAGATGATATCCAAATATGTATCCGTAGTTCTCCAAGTGCTTCCAATGCGTTTTGCAAGTTGTTTAACTGTGACCGTTCCATCTGTTGGAAGAGCTTCGAAAATAAGTTCAAGGATTTCTATGGCTGTTTTTCGACTCATTTCATCACACCATATGATACATCGATTAGCTACCCTCTAAGGATAGAGGTGTAGCTCTGTAAGGTATTAAGGGTATGCCTTATAGAACATCGACTACTGCCTTACAAGACACGATTCAAGTTATATCGCTCTTAGTCTACTCCCCTGAGACGGGCGGGTTCGCCACATAATAAGCTCTCATTCGGTCGCATTTCTCCACATTTACCCTTCCTGAGCAGTGGATGCATGCTTGAGGTGGTTTTTCATCGTTGTTTAGGCATTTGGGGATGGGGGGGATTTTTGGGTTGCATGGGGCTATTCCGCCGTGTTTAACTCTGTAGGTTTTTACGATTGTGTCGCAGCCGCGTTTGCAGGTGGATAGTCCTGTTTTCTTATCGTGGTTCCATCTGTGTTTCATGGGGCTTCAATCTCGTCCGGGAGACAATCCTCATACTCTCCTCTGAATTCCCAAAGTGTGGGCTCGCCCTTTTTCTTCATCAACACCCGATACATTTTCGGGTGAGATTTGCTGATGTATTTTTGCCACTGTAAGAATCCCGTGCATGGCCAACAGCCGCAGCGATGATGGCCTTTGTCGTAGATCTTGTTATGAGGTATGTTGTGCTTGTGATGATAGGCCCAGACATCGGCGTGGCTCCAGAGTCCAATGGGATGCCATTGATGCCGCTTCAAAGTCTTGGCGTAGTAGAACTGACCAAACTGAGTGAATGTAAAAGTTCGAACCCGACTCTCTCCCGCGGTGATCCCGGTCAGCGTCGAACTCAGCCCGGCCCTTCGTAGAGGCTCCTCCTTCAAGACCTGACAGCACATAGGGCGCCCGTCTTTTCCCCTCTTCCTGTTCCCGTATTTGCCTCTGACCTGGGGGAATCCATACTCCTTTACGGTTGCCCAGAACGACTTCTTCGGGTAAAGCGTTAACAGGTTAAGATCCCACTTTTCTGTTATGTACTCTATAAACTCATAGGTTTCAGGAAATTCCACATTCGTATTATTAAAGTTGACGAGGATATCGGGTTTCTGCTGAAGGGCCATATGAAGCACGACTGTGCTGTCCTTCCCTCCGCTCCAGCTCACCGCGGTGTCCGGTTGTTCCTCGATGGCTTTCCGAATTAAAGCCTCCGCACTATAGATTTCTGTAGCGCAGTTCTCAGTAGCGTATTTTATTCTCGCTGGTTCCACCCTCGCCAAGTTAGCAGGCAGAGGCGTCGGATTCAGATTGAAGCTTACGCGAGGATCGCTCATCAGACTTACTCTTACGACCCGCTATAATAATTAATGGAGTGTAGAATGGAATATAGACTCACGTGTGTACGTTGTCAATTTGAGCGGCCAGTTTTTTAAGATGCTCTGAAAGCTCCTTCATCTCGGCTTCAGAGGGGCTATTCAGTAATGCGCGGATCAATCCCTTCTGAAGCGGGTCGAGATTGACTCCCTTAGGCGTGATGACCATAGGCCCCGCTTCTCCTTCGTTGTACTGCGTTACTACGTATCCCCCGGGGGAAAGGCCATACAGTTCCCTCCAGGCCTGAGGAAGCGTGATGACGAACTTGTCACCGGTGATTTTTCGGTCATCTGAGTGCATGGTGTAACAATATGTAGTATCTTAATAAAAGAGATTCTATACTGGATTATGTACTGATTAACTACACTCATTAAAAACCATACAAAGTTTGTATGGTTAGAAACGCCATATATTATTTATGTATAAACTCCCATCCTTAATTATGCCAGGCGACGAATCGGCTGTCGACGAATCGACTACCCAAAAACCACCTCAGGACATTGTGATGGAAGAACGGGCCTCCATGCCCTATGCATTAGCCCCCTTCGATAGATCTATTGACATGAAGATCTGGAACCGACGCTGGAAAATATATTGGCTATGGCTCGAGGCCGACCTCACTCAAGAAGAGATCGCCAAAATGGTTGGAATAGAGCGATGGACTGTCAACAAAGATCTGGCCGCCATACGGGAATTCCTGCGTTTTGTACCCCAACGATACGAGGACATGCTTCAGGAAATCTACATGCGCATGGTCCACTCTAGAAATGAAATCCAACAAGATGCTAGAAATGCTGAGAAATACTCCGATAAGGCAAAACTGTGGACCATCGTCGGCAACATGGATAGTAAACTCTTGGAGCGCTTCACTCAGAGAAAAGGCAAGGCCGACGTGCATGTCGATGCCCCCGCTTCTTCAGACATGGGTAAGTTTCTTCTCGAGTACATCGGAGAGACTTATGGACCCGATGCAGTGAAACATGCCTTGAAATGGATGGAAAACAAAGTCCGGTTCGCAACCGCAATGGCCCCAAAATGATCGATAATCTGCGCGCGCGCAACACCTCAACATATTAATATCTCGATATTACCTACTTTTGTTAAGAACAAGGGTATAGAGAAGGTGGTTTGCCATGTCTGAGAATACAAAAGAGTTGCCTAAAGGATTCAGATACGCGAATCAAATACCTGAAATAGGTAAATGGGAACACCTTCCCCCCGAAGCCTTTGAAAAACCCCGTAGAACTCGGCCTCCCGATGATCTAGCAAGAGTAAACACACTGCGAGAAGCCTTACGACGTTTCAGACTCAAAAAACCCAGCGCCCAAAAAATAATTGACATCAACTTCAAGAGCGCCCGGATAGGCGCTCTATTCGAAGATGGCTTAGAACAGTACTTCGTAATGTTCAAACGTGAATTCTACAGGCACTTCTCAACACACTTCCCCCATGTACCTCAGAAAGGCTTTGGCGTTACCACGGCCAAACAGATCGTGAACTGGGCCGCCGATAAAGGGATCCGCATAGCCCCAATCTTCCCCTCAGGGCGCTGCTACAGCATCGACGGATACGAATTCTGGCTTTTCTACGAAGAATACAAGACCGACGTCAAACACCTGGAAGACGAGATCTCAACACCGCTTGAAATGTGGAAGCGCGAATTTTAGTTATCCCTCTTTTACGAACACGAGAACATCTTCATAGTCGATTTGTGGACAGGGACGACCCTCTTTCTCTTCATCCCACTTCTGTTCATACAGATGCTTCCAGAAACTTTTGATTGGCACCTTAAAGTACCACTGATCCTTGAGGATAAACCCGACCTTCTCACATAGTTGAATGGTGATTTGATCTAGGCGGACCACATTTCTATCGCGAATAAAGTTTTTAACCACCAGGACGAGGGGCCCCCCGGGCCTCAGAGTGTTATAACACGCCTCGTAGACCTTCAACATGGCCCCTTCATACTTATTGCCCTTCAGATTCCCAATGTTTTCCTTGTTTGATCCATATGCCTCTTCTGCCCATTGCTGGCATTGATTGGGCTGACTCCATGAACCTTTGAGATACTTCTCCGAGTATCCTTTCTCCCGCAGCTTTTGTTTCACCTCTTCCTGATTCTGGCCTCTGTGCTTCAAGGCCTCTCCATATGGCGGAGAGACAACAACTGCATCGACCTCGACCTTGTTGATGGCCTGCCGATAGCTCATACGAGCCGCATCGCCATCCTCGACGACATCGTCAGCTAAACGATTTCCATAGGGAGGAGAGGTTACAACCGCGTCATATGGTTTAAGCATGACATTCCTGCCCTTACCTCCAAGATAGTTCTTCGGAGAATACCCTGCTTCAATCAGTCGTTTTTCTCTATCCTCTTTGCTTCGACCATCCAGTTCAGTATTAGAATAAGGTGGGCTTACGATGATCGCATCAGACTCCGAATTCAAATCTAGACTTTGAGCATCCCCCTGAATACAGATCATCTCCCCCTGCATCATGAGTGAGCTCTGCTTTTTAGTGCGCGAAATATTCTCCTTGATCATCTCACAGAAAGCCGGCTCGAGTTCCACAGCGATTCCATCCCGCCCCAATAACGCCGCGAGAATGACCGTGCTCCCGGTGCCCGCCATCGGATCTAAAACTACTTGACCTGGCTCCGTGTAGGTCTTCAGGATCCACCTGAGAAGATTCAGATTCATTTTTGCAGGATGCTTAATTGAGTCTTCGTCAAAGAAGGTTTTCCAACCTTTGAACGCAGGTGTCGCCGGGAAGATCAGTATGCGATCCGGGGGGATTTCTCTATACATTCCTGCTACACTTCCTCATATTCAGGGACAAACTCTGATAATTTAATTTGGGTTTCGCTTCTGGCAGATTCAAGAATCGCCTTCCCTATTTCAGAGTCAACGCAATTACGAAGGATTTTGCGCTTATCTTTGATATCGTATTTAGTCAAGTCAAAACCATAAATTTCCATTAATTCCTCTTTTGTTCTATCTCTAACAGAGCGCGTCTCTTTTGGGCGAACCGCATTAATTAAAAAATTGCACCAATAATAATGTCTGCCAACTTTTTGGGGTTTAATTAATGGGTCATAATAACTTATCACATTTTCAACACAATATTTTCCATTGAAGAAAGAATTGAGAAAAATAACTTCTTGATATAGAGTCATATCTGGATAAACAGGATCAACGGTGTATCCAACTTGCATCCATCGCCTCATTCTACTATGTGTCGGACAAGGGGGACTACTCCAAATGAAGTCGTAGTCCTTGAAGTTCTCCAATAAGAATTGATGCGCGTCTGTCACAAGCACCTCATCATCGGGAAAAAAGTCTTGGTAGATTGCCGCTATTTTTTTGTTCCATTCAACCGCTGTCACGTGAACATCATCCCATAGTTTGCGATTTCCGCCTATGCCCGCGTAAAGATTAAGGATTTTCATCACAGGTTTCACCTCTTAAAAATCAGAGTTTAATGTGGTGTATGTTCTCCTCCCGATTACACTGTAAGCACCTTAGATTCCACACAGTGCTTGTAGGCCACTTCCATTTGCCATACTCTATCCATGGATGCAGACAACTAGGAAGGCCCGTTCTCACCCCTCCCCTCATGCTTTACTCCTGACGGCGCCGATTGATTTCATTATCGACATGAACTCATCCTCAAGCGTCATCTGTCTCAGCTTCGGGTCAACGACTTCGACCTCGAGCTGTTGCTCCTCGAGCTGCTCAAAGGGAACTCCACACCGCCTACACCACTCCGCTGTTAATCTATTAGCAAAGCCACACTTCTCACAGACAGTGTAGATATCCCGAGGTGAAACCCGCACCAAGACCTTCAGCTTGGTGGGCCGAGTAAGATGATAATCCACTTGCCGACCGCCCCATTCTTCTTCCTCCTCTACGCGCGCGCGCTTGGTATATGCCCCGACTCTAGCATCGAAGGCTATTCTATCCCCTGGGCAGAGAAGTCCTAACACCTTGAATCCCTTGGTATGGTTGAACCAGAGATGATCGGTGACCTCCTCACCCTGCATATCCTGAATCTCCTTGAGGCACACGGTTTCAAGAGGTAGGCCCCTGTAAGCCGGCTTCAGCCCGTATCTGTCGAAGGTGCCTTTGAAGCGCATGCGCTTTCCGTTTCGGAGCTTTAATTTCTCCCTCATTAGATGGCTCCCCTGTTTGGTGTAGTATGATTAGATTGAGTTCCTATTATCGAAGTCTTCAACAACTTCGCCCGAGGTCCAAGCCTCATACCCTTAGCCCTCCTAAAATGTGTGAAGAGCATCTAACCGTTTGATCCGTTCGTTTGATCCGTTCTTTGTAACTTGGTCCCACATGGCGATACTCGCGGCGCATGCCACGTTAAAGCAGTTCACTACATCCTTCATAGGAACCTTAACCTGTTGACCCACCTCAAGTATTTTATCTGGAACATTTCCATTCTCAGGACCGACCACTATAAGAGGGTTCTCAGGCCACTCGAACTCCGCCAAGTTCTGAGCCTTATCCGTGAGTTCCATTGAGACTACGTTGTATTCGGGAACCACTTTACCCATAAATTCGGCCATTGTGAGTAACTCGAACATATCATGTGGGGGTCTATCTAGGTCAATCTTACGTCGATTCATGCGAGGAGGCTTACCCATAACCAAGTCCACCATGTAAACTGTATCAAACCCCAGCCCATTTGCAGTTCTCATCACGGAATAGGCGTTATTCCAATGCTTTGTTTGGATCATCGCAACCGCCTTCACATTATCACCTTGACACTATCTGGTTTTCAACTCCATGTGAGCGGCATCAGCCATCTCTTGAAGCCTCGGATGCCATTCAATGAAGTCCTTATCCCACCTGATGCTCTCCATCTCACAGAAGGGACACACATAGACATCGGCTATAGACTCAGCATCATGCTCGAGCCAGCTATCCTCACTTTCATTGAGGGGCTTTGCACAAATATCACAAAAATCGGTGGCCTTCTCCAGACGCTCCAGGATTTCTTCAGCTCTCTCTTCTCGGATATAGACCTGTATTTTTATTGGCACTGTATCTTTGAGGCCTGCCACGATAGCGTTCAGTAGCGGGGCGGTTTCCTGGTGTTTTGCGGGCGCCATAATATAGGGATGCCCCTCCAAATCGAAGAGCAGAGGGACAGGTTTCCCATATTCCAGTTGCACCCAGATGTTCAAATATTGACGGGGGGGCCTGAGGATCTTCCTCTCGACGCCGTCAAGGCATTGATAGTGGTGTATGCTGAACTTGATTTTCTTGGGTATCTCGTCAAAGTCCTCAGGCTTGATGATGACTTCCTCTTGACAATGGTATGCCTTGTGGTCGACTAGGGCCTCAAGTTCAACCACGATTTCTGTCCATATTTTAACGAGTTCCTTATCGTTTAATGCAGACATTTCTTCGTTCTCCTATTGCTCTACCCCGGTAGTGTTCTCTGGTATTTCAGACGTTTTGCCGAAGACTCAAGATCTCCTATGGATCGATCAAGGGTATCCCTAATCTTCTTCAGATCAGAGATCTCCTTCTCCATCCGCTCTAGAAGCTTATCTTTATCCTTCCGCTCCAAGTCAGTCCCTCTATATTCCTATACAGGGAGCCAGATAGAGTTCTATTATCACATTCGGGTCGTTGCCTTCTGCTTCGATCTTAATCGGCATATCGGTTGCTAGGTGGAGATTTACGACGTCGGCCAGGTTTTTGAGCTGTGCGAACATATCCCTGAGATAGCTGAGGGTGAATGTGGCGTTTGAGTCCTCTTCGGATTTGAGTTGTAGAAGTTCATCGCTGTCTTTCTCCCATTCGTTGCGTGCGCTACCCAGATCTCCTACAGCATTGAACAGCACTGTATCCTTAGTGATCACGATCTTCACATGTTCGGATACCAGGTCCGAGTCCTTGATGGCCCGCTCCACGCTTTGCGTGAGTATGCGACTCTCCGATTTCCAGAAGATCTTCGGCTCTGGTACTTCATCGTCCAAGGGCTCGAGTACCGGTAGGGCGAACTGTCGGTTGCTACCTCCCTTTTTGGTCAGTATGGTGAGCTTTGCAATCTCCTTGTCGTAGGTGATCGTAACTCTTTCATCCTTCTCAACCCGGTCGAGAAACTTGTAGAACTCTGCCAGATTGACGGTGATCATCTCCTCCTCAGGCTTTTCAAACAAGTCGAAGAGATCAGGTTTGATCCTGACGTCAATCATGGCCACATGGCTAGGATCCATGCCCAGTGCCCGTATTCCTTCGTCGTCAACTCTCAGTGTCAGCTCGTCGTTTATAGTCTTCATCAAGCTTACAGTGTTCTTGAAAGTCGTAAAGTTCTTATTACTTAACTCCAATTTTATTTTCTTCATCACCTTTTTCTTTGGTGTTCATTTTTAGCCACCAGCCAACATTTTGCAGTTGGGCTGGGTGATGATCCTATCCTTTTCCTACCTTTTGACATGAACTCTGAACCTTTAGTTTGTCTGGCGGAATGTCAACCAGAACCCTTAACTGCCATCGACCGTCCCATGACTGTCCCTCTAAATCAATGAATGGCCAACCCGCATCTTCGTATTCTACATTCTCTAAATCCACTTCAAAGGTAACACCATTCTCCATCCAGAATCCTTCTGTGGAAACATATATCCAAGGCTCAGGTGAGAATTGACACGTAGGGGAACTGTTTATCTTTAATCCGTTTTCTAAAATGGAAGACACTCTTTCCCTTGGTGTGGTATGATACCAAATATAGGAATCTTTTTTATGGTTTCGTATTCCCTTCATTGGCTTTAATCACCTTCTTTCCAGTCAATCTCCCGTTGTGATGCGGTTCGTATCGACAGGACTCCTGCCACATTGAATACCATAAAGTAGTGCCCATTAGAACATTTCTTTGGATAAGCAAACTTATGATAAGCACCCTCCCCCGGAGGATCAGGGTCTACTAGCTCTTCTTTGCAAATCGGACAGTATGTCATTTCTTCTCTCCTCAGGAGGGGCCATGGAGGGCTTTTACGTGGTTACCCTCAAGCGTAGGTCATCACGGCGTTACGGGGCACCGCCACATGCTCGCCCCTCCAGTTACTTAAATCGAACCACGAACTTCCTTAAACCGCTTGATTGCTGATTGCTTAACGTTAGATTGTAGGTCAAGAGCCTCTAACGCATCAATCGCTACGGTTAACCCCTCAATGATTATCTCGCTCTGTTCTTTGGTTATCTTCATGTGCTCCATCTCAATCCTATTTAATTACCAGCTTTAGTTTACGATCTCGTTTCCCTGATGCTACGATGCACCCTTCCTCAAGCAAGCCCTTTATCTCATTGTAGAATGTGGATCTGCCGACTTTGCGCTGGACATTTACGAACTCCTCGTAGAGCGCGTCTTGCGGGATCCAGTTCTCAGTTCCGCCTATTCGAGCTAGATGTGCCACGAACTCCTCGCTTATGGTGGTTAGGTTTCTATTGCCGCGTGCATATAGTTGCACTCGGTAGTTTAACAGATTCTCCCAGAGCTGTATTGCCTTATCTATGTCCTCGTCATCTGCAAACAAAAGCCCGCGTTCTATTTTGCGTCTGCTGAAATTAACGGTGGCTATGACATTGACCAACCGGGCCAGAGTCTCCGCATCTCGGAGAATAACTAGCGGCCGGTTTTTGATTATACGTTTTCTGCGATCCGCGTCATTGTGGTCCTTGAATATATCTCTGAGGCGTGTCTTCTGCTCCTCTGTCAACAAGACGAACTTGATCTGCTTCATCCCCTGTGCGAGTGTGGTCAGTTGGTTCTTCACTTCATCGAAGTCGATGAGGCCGTCCACCTTTGTGCCGAAGAAATCTATCTTGTCTATAATCAGTTCATTCTTGAGCTGTGTCGCCGTCAATGGAATGAGTACATCAAACCTGCTGAGTACCCCTTCTTTGAAGGGCAGCTGCTTTCTGAAGGTTATCTCCTCTTGGAAGAAGTCGCCGGATGGATTGCAGGCGGTGAGCATAGTTATGTTTGCTTGTTTACCTTTTGCGCTTCCCTTCTTGAAGATCTGGATGAATTCACCATCCATCACCCGTCTGAACAGCGGCATTCTTGCGAAGGCGTTAGTGAACTCCTCCACGATCATAACTCCATCATCTGCCCAGTCGAGGACTCCATCTGCTATCTTGCCCCCGCTTTTAGTAGGTGCGACACCCTCAAATGTAGCCTTCGTCGTATCGTCGACGACCAGCATCTTGGGGGCTATCAGCTTGGAGATCTTGAGTATCTTGCTTTTCGCAGTTGAGATATCCCCTGCAAGGTTCTCATGTAAATTCGGTCTATAGTCCAGGGCATTCATTAGAAATCTCGGTGCATTGGGGGACATCAGACAGTAGAGAGTTAACTCCCAGACATCTACTCCGACTATGACTAGCACATTCAGTCTTCTAGCCAGATCCTCAAAGTCCGTTTTAGTAGCTGCATTGATCTGTGCCAACTCATCTGAGAACTGTCCGATGTTCGTGTCGATGTTCGTTTGGAGACCATGGATTCGATGCTGATACATGAACTCCTCATGTGCTTGCATTTCCTCAACGGTAGGCGCGGATCGAAACGGAGAGGCAAGTCCAGGATACTTCTCGTTTATGACATCAGCGACGATATCCAAATAGCTGTCTTCTTCCATGCATCGGAGCAATATCCTGCTCATAACTGTTCCGAATTCTTTCTCGCCATAACCTTCGACTTCCGAGATATGACATGCTCGACCTATGGTTCTGAAGACATCCATGAGCCTAGATTTATGCGTGTACTCAGCTAGGCCCATATTCTCATACCATTTATCGAAGGAATCCTCATCTGGCTGTGTTATGATCTCGCCACTCTCTCCGAATTTGGCTTCTTTGAGTTTATCTACGAGATCCCAGTAGAACTGCTGTAGCATTTCCTGTATTTTTGACTCTGGCTTTTTCGGCCCCATTTGCTGTACTTCTTTAGGGGACCAATCATGTGGCTTCTCTACCTTCTCAGCCATTATGTTTTTGAGCCATATTTTATCTACGCCTTTCTCTTCAGCGTTGTTGTTGCCATTCTTCTTGTCAGTGTTAGTTTCCATATTTTTTTCCTTTCCTCTGTTCTTACTCCAGAGGCATCCTTCTTGCAGGATGTGTGCGGGATATGGGAGAAATCACCTTCAAACCTTGGATAGATCAGAAGCCGATTCTGTCTCCATCCCGCACAGTATGGAATACGATGTAGACTAATTAGCTTTTTCTCTCAGTCTTATAATGAATACACATAAACGGGCGCCGTCCGATTGGTCGATTTAATTCATTACAATAACGTTCTTTTTCGTTTATGCAGGGTGGCCGGTCATCCACTTTCCAGCAGGGCATCGCACGCCTGCCCAGATTCGTGGCTCCCTCGAGATAAGGCATTTTACTTTTCCCTTGCGATTCTTTCGAGTAAGGCTTTAAGATCCGTTTGTTGACCAGCCGACGCTTGGATGGTGTTCCCGTTGTAATGGATGAGGGGCTTGCCCTGTTTGTCTTTCACCATTGAGGGCATGCGGAATACATTCCTCTTGGTTGTCTCTTGGAACTTGACGGTCACCTCGAGGGGGAGGTCTACTGGAGTATACATGATTGCCTTGTCGTTGGAGTCCCTAGCCGTGACGATGCCTGTCGCGATCTCCGCCGCCTTCAGCAACCCGGAGATGTGCTTCACCTCTGCGTCGCTGAACCCTGTGCCGACCTTGCCACAGTAGACGAGGAACCCTGAGTCATCCGGCTTGGCGAGCATCAGGCTGCCGAACAGGTTGTCCCGCTTGCCATTGCCCTCTGTGTATCCGATCACCTTAGCTCTCTCGGAGTGCCAGTGTTTCACCTTCAGCCATGATCTGCTACGACATCCCTCTTCATACCGGCTGCCCAGTCGTTTGACCATTATGCCTTCTTCACCTCGAGCTGTGACTTTGTTATAGAGCTCCTGTTTCTTGTCGATTGTATGTGGCAGAAATTTTATTCCGGTCTGCAAAGAATCCTTCAAAAGATCCTGTAGCATTTGCTTCCGTGTCTCCCAGGGATAGTTATGAAGCATCTTCCCGTCGAGGTGTATGAGGTCGAATGCTATGGCCTGAATCGGCCAGTCCACCTCATACTTCCGTTGTTTGGCTTTGTTCTGAGTTGAACACCGGCGCTGGCTCCCTTCAAAGATGCTCCGGCCTGTTACCGGGTCGAAGTACACGATCTCGACGTCCATTATGTAAGAGCCTGCAGGAATACCCTCCATCGCCTCTCTCACTTCTTTAAGCCGGTCTGTGAAATCAGTGGACACGCCTTTCCGTGGCCTGCCCCATATGCCTTTTTTCTCCTCCTGTTTCACGAGCCACGACCGTGTACCGTCTAGCTTGAGTTCGCCTCCAGCATTAGGGTTCTGTAAGTCCTGAATAGTTCCATTATCTGCCAACATAGGTCGGGTGTTCATATCATGCCATCCAAGCCATCCAAACCATCCAAAAAGTTCTTGAGAACTCTGCGTCTGGTTTCAGGCATCTGAAGGTTGGAAAAGTCTTGAAACTCCGCCAGAGGTATCTGTCCTATGAATGTCAGCAGTTCTTCACCGACGTTTCTTATTATGCCGTCCACATCTATCTTCCCTTCTTCTTGGACTGCTAAGTCTAGTATCCGTTTCTTCAGCGATTCTTCACTCATGTTTTTTCCTTTCCTGTTCATACTCCAGGAATGTAGATATGATCTACAGAAACCAAGAATTATGTTATCCTTCAACCCGTTTATGAGTCGCGTGGGTATATATCTGGTGCACTTTGAGGCCGAGCTTGATGATGTCTGGAAGCCTCTTTGAGGTGCTCCATGCATAAAGCAACTTCTCGGCTTCGAGGCAAAGCTCATCGTCGAGACCTTCATTCCTCAGGTCGAGGCCCTCCTTGATAGCCTGCTCATAGACGGCCTCCGAGAAGTCTTCCATGAGGCCCTGATTGAGCACAAGGGGAGGCAAGGGATCCGGCGTTCGTGGCTCCCGGCTTCGGGGCACAGGAACAGGGGGGGCCACCGAATCCACCACATTATCCCTCCAGGCCTCCGGCCCGATTGGAACGGGTCGAGCCTCACCCACACGTATAATGTCAATCGGTGGCCTTCCCCTTTCCCCGCGCTTCTTCTTCTCCCGTATGGCCTTCTCCCTGACGGTGACGGGCTCCTCCTTGGGTTCCTGCTTGAACACCTCCGGGTACTGCTCAAGCAGCTCAGCCTCGGTCAGAGCCACGTCGCGCGCATACTCCGATTTAGGCTGATCCTCTGCAACCCACAGCCGATAAATCTTAGTGACTCTGCCTTTGCCTTTGCCCTTGCCCCCCCCTCCTCTAGAATCCAGAACATCCATCTCGGACAAAGGCCGCATTAAAGTAGCGACCGCAGAGAGGCTAACCCCGACTTCCTCCGCAAGCTCCTTGGCCGTGGCTTCTCCCAGCTTCTTGATGGCCCGGACAACCCGCTCCTCATTAGGCTTGAGAAGCCGATCAATGTTCGGGTGTAGGTGCCGCTGTATCAGCGTCGGGTTGGACGATGGTGGTTCCTTTATTCCATCAGCTGGGACCAATACCGTCGTCGTCACCTTCTTGAACTCCTCCACGGGCCTGAGGCCTAACCCTTCTCGGAGTCGCTTCACCTCGCTTCGGATGTCCGCGATACGCCAGTTCCTCTCGAGGCTCATCATCGCGACGGCATACTGCATGTTCTTAGGAAGGTAGGAGATGGACTTGAGGTGTTCAGTGAGCAACTTTCCAGGGAAATCCGCGGGAGGTGTGTAGAAGAGGCTGATCACCTCCATTGTGACATTCAGCAGTGAGAGCCGGGTCTTGATGTAGCTCACACTTGTAAGGTTGTAGTCCTCAGCGAGTTTAGCCATCGTCACTCCCCGGTTCTCCAGCTCCTGCCTGAACAGCTCCGCCTCTTTAATGGGGTCCATCTCACCGTGTATCTGATGCCGACGATAGAAATGGCACATGGCGTCGGACTCCGTCATATGTCTGATCACCACCCGGATGTGGGTGAGTCCCAGCTGAGAAGTGACCTGGTGCCTGTGATCCCCGTCGCAGATTACATAGGTCTTCTTCGGGTCAGCGTCAGCCGGGATCACCGACAAGACCCGGGGATCCATGCGGGCCTTAGCATCGTAGAATACATCCACCGGGCTCACTGTGATCGCGTCATAGTCATCCGCTTTGACATCGATCTTGAGCTGCATGAGTTTGTCGTAGGGCATCTCATTAGCGTTCAGCCTGTTCGGGAAGATGTTAGCGACCGGCAACTTTAACTCAGACATTTTCTCCACCCTAGCATCGATCCTCATCCTATATCCGTTTTACCCAAAAACGCTTCCTTGATGTATTGGCCAATGACCTCAATCACGTTGACGGTGACGGCGTTTCCGAGAAGCCTGTACCTCTGATAATCACTGAGCCCTTCGGTCCAATCATCATCAAATCCCTGAATACGCTCACACTCTTGAGGAGTGAGTCGACGTAGCTTCCCCGTGAGATAATCCACGATCAAAGTATGCTGGTTTCCCCACGGCTGCGTGAGTGCTCGCGCTATCTCCGTCGGCCTATAGACCCGTTCCTCACCTGGTTTATGCGGGTTCGTAGCTGTGATGGCGACCACGGTCCCGGTGCTCAGGGGAGAATTCCTTGTTTTGAGAGCTCCGGCGACATCGCCTTTCCGAACCCGTGCATTATAGGGGTCAAGGATCAAAGTCATGTAGCTGTGAAG
>SDBU01005598.1_pt1 | contig 14982 bp, 12 predicted proteins | sample 2277071 | NCBI WGS metagenome assembly SDBU01 (sample SAMN10397929, study PRJNA504765) | marine sediment metagenome | isolation source: marine sediment core GS08_GC12, 126 cmbsf | place: Arctic Ocean: Gakkel Ridge, Loki's castle | collected 2008
GATTGAGACGGTAGGCACTATCGCACGCATGAACCGGCGCGGCAATTATCGGGTACTGTCGGTGCGGGCTGTTTTCTCCGACGGTGAGCCGATACCCGGCGAGTCAATCGCCGTCGATGGTACCTGTTTGACGGTGGTGGCTGCGGGGGGAGATCGGTTTGACGTGGAGGCGTCGCAGGAATCTGCCACCGTCACCATACTCAACGGCTACACCGAGGGGAGGCGGGTCAATCTGGAGCGGGCGCTCAAGGCGGGTGGCCGACTGGGGGGACATTTTGTAAGCGGTCATGTCGATGGCACCGGTATAATCGATCAGGTCCGATCGGTGGGAGAGTCGGTAGTGCTGGCGGTGAAATTTGACAAACACCACGATCAACTGGTAGTTTCCAAAGGTTCTATTGCCATCAACGGCGTTTCACTGACGGTCAATGAATGCCGTAGAGGCTGGTTTAACGTCAATGTAATTCCCTTCACTATGAAAGAAACGACTCTGGGAAATCTCCGACCCGGATCGCAGGTCAACCTGGAGTTCGACATAATCGGTAAATACGTGCTCAAGCAGCAGGCCGGGCGAGGTCCGGGTGCGATTACAAAAGAGAAACTAACTGAGAGCGGATGGTGAATATGAATAACAATATCAGGTTTGACTCCATTCCCGATGCCATCGAGGACATTCGGGCCGGCAAGTTCGTGATTGTGGCCGATGACGAGGACCGGGAAAACGAGGGTGATCTTATTATGGCTGCTGAGAAGATCACTCCCCAGGCGGTGAATTTCTTTGCCACCCATGGTCGCGGTCTTATCTGTGTCTGTATGCCGCAGGAGCGGATTGAGCAATTGCAATTGCACTCCATGGTGGAACATAACACCGCCAAACACGGCACGCGCTTCACAGTGTCCGTGGACGCCGTCGACGGTACCACTACCGGCATATCGGCATCGGATCGGGCGGTAACCATCAAGGCCCTGGCCGATGAAAACACCCGGCCGGATGATCTGGCCCGACCGGGCCACGTGTTTCCCATCAAGGCGCTGCAGGGCGGGGTGCTGGTTCGGGCCGGGCATACCGAAGCGTCGGTTGATCTGGCGCGCATGGCCGGAATGAAGTCGGTGGCGGTCTTGTGCGAAATTATGGACGATGACGGCTCGATGGCGCGAGTGCCGCGCCTGTACGAGATGGCCCGCAAGTACGACCTGAAGTTTATCACCGTCCGTGATCTGATCGAGTACCGCCGGCAGCACGAGAAGCTGGTGCGCAAAATAACCGTCGTCGATTTCCCTACCGCCCACGGCGAATTCAAGCTGCACCTGTATGAGTCGGATATCGACAACCATCATCATCTGGCGTTGACCAGGGGTGACGTGGCCGGTAAAAAAGACGTGCTGGTCAGGGTGCATTCCAGTTGTCTGACCGGCGATGTCTTCGGCTCGCAACGCTGTGATTGCGGTACGCAACTGCATCGGGCGATGGAACGCGTCGACCGGGAAGGCCTGGGTGTGATTCTCTACATGCGTCAGGAAGGGCGGGGGATCGGTCTGGCCAACAAGATTCTCGCTTACCAGTTGCAGGATCACGGGCGCGACACGGTGCAGGCCAACCATGACCTTGGTTTCAAGGCGGATCTTCGTGACTACGGCATCGGGGCGCAGATCCTGGTTGATCTTGGTCTCAGTTCGATCCGGATATTGACCAATAACCCCAAGAAAGTGATCGGCCTTCGGGGCTACGGATTGGAGATTACCGAACGCGTCGCACTGGAGGTGGCACCCGGTCGGTACAATCACGATTACCTGCAGACCAAGCGGGACAAGATGGGACATATATTGAAACTCAAATAGAAGGGAAGAAATCTCGTGAACTACAAAGTATTCGAGGGCAAGCTGGACGGGGAGGGGCTGGCGTTTGGCTTGGTTGTCAGCCGGTTCAACAGCTTCCTGACCGACAAGCTGCTGGAGGGAGCCGTCGATTGCCTGAAACGACATGGTGCCGAGGAAGGCCGACTGTCGGTGGCCTACGTGCCGGGGGCGTTCGAGATACCTTACGTGGCGGCAAAGATGGCCAAGTCCGGCTCTTATGATGCCGTCGTCTGTATAGGCGCGCTGGTGCGTGGCGATACCCCGCACTTTGACTACATCGCCGGTGAGGCTTCCAAAGGTATCGCCCGGATCGCGCTGGAAACCGGCGTGCCGGTAATATATGGTCTGGTGACGGCTGACACACTGGAGCAGGCGATTGAACGGTCCGGCACCAAAGCCGGCAACAAGGGTTGGCAGGCGGCCCAGGCGGCGCTGGAAATGGTCAACCTGTATCGAGCGATGGAGTGACTGACCGAACCTCGCCACGACGTCTGACCCGCGAACTGGTGTTGCAGGCGCTGTACGCCGCTGAGTGCGGTGAGGTCTCGGCGGATACATGTCTGGTCAGCCTGATCAAGGACCAGCCGCTCAAGGAAAAGAATGTCCTTTTTGCGCGGGAAATGTTGAAGCTGGTCAGTCAGCATCGTGACTGGGCCGATCAGCAACTGACCGGGCTGGCTGAGCACTGGGATGTCGAGCGCATGGCGGCTATTGACCGCGCTATCCTGCGCCTGGCGCTGGTGGAACTGGAGCACGTCCCCGACACACCGATGAAAGTTGTCCTCAATGAGGCGATCGAACTGGCCCGCAAGTTTTCCACGTCGGAGTCACCCGGTTTCGTTAACGGCATATTGGATGCGTGGGTGAAAAGGCGGGAGGGAATAAAGTAGTTCGAGAACTCGGTAACTGTGTAAGCAGGAAGATGTCGAAACCGCAGGGGGGGCGACCTACGGAACGATTCGTGGGCGGCAGATGTCCACATCTGCCCCATTATCGATTTACGCGGCGCACGAGGACGTACGCCGCGCACAGGACAGAAGTGGCTGGCCGCTTCTGACAGGCAGTAATTTCCACATCTCGTATTCCTTGAAAACAAGTTGGCCTCGGCGTTTCAATCAGTTATATTCGCAGACCTTAGCCCTGTAGGACGGGTCTTGCAGAGATCTGCAAAAAGATGTCGGAACCACAGGGTTTCGACCTACTCTTCACCTGGTCAGTGGCGGACACAAGGCCCGCCGCTACGCGATGGCTGATGGATGGAAGACGGTCTTAGCAAAAAGATAGACATTCCCCACGCACTGGTGGCTCTCGGTGTCTGGCTGACCAGTCTGATTGTTTATACCCTGACGGTAGCGCCCACGTTTTCGTTCTGGGATTGCGGTGAGTTCGTTGCCGCCGGCTACATCCTGGGACTGCCGCATCCCCCCGGTTCACCGTTGTACATACTACTGAGCCGGGTGTTCAGCCTGCTGCCGCTGGCGTCGGATATCGCCGTCAGAATCAACTACCTGTCGGTGATCTGTTCTTCCGGGACGGCTCTGTTTGGGTACCTGGCGGCTGCCCGCATCCTGCGCGCCTGGTTTGGTGCCGATCGGTCGGCGCTGAGTCGCCTGCTGATTTACGCCGGCAGCGCTTCGGGGGCGCTGTTTATGGCTTTCAGTTTCACCAACTGGATCAACTCGGTCGAGGCCGAGGTCTACGGCCTGAGCATGTTACTGATGACGGTTATGCTGTGGCTGGTTCTGTACTATGCCGATCAAAGAGGGTCAAAAGCGGCCGATCGGATAATGTGTCTGGTTTTCTATCTCGGGTTTCTCGGTATTGGTGCGCACATGACGGCTTTCGTCCTGGTACCGGTCGCGGCTCTTTTTTTCGTACTCAAGGATAAGGCCGGTGTCGGGGTCTGGTTCGGTACAGTCATATTTATCGTTTTTGAATTGTACCTGATATTCGCCTTGTCATCCCGACCGGGAGAGATTCCTTACTACCTTCCGGTATTTATCGTCCTGTTGATCTACCTGTTTTACATTTTTTCGTTTGAGCGCGTATCGGCCCGGTTGCTATGGGTGGGGGTGGGGTTTGTCCTGGCATCGCTGCCGCTGGCCGGTTTTATTCTGAATCGGCTGGCGGGGACCGGTTCCGAACAGGTGCTGAGCGAGTCGGCGATGGGGGCAATCAACGCAGCCGGGAAGGTGGCTTTTGCCGTTTTGGTTCTCTGGGCGCTCTATTCGCTCTACCGCTACTTCGTCCGGGGTCGTCACCTACAGCGACATCGGGCCGAGTTGATTTCATCGGGTTTCATCATTACCGCGGCCGTGATGACCGCGCTGCTGTTTACGCCCAAGGGTTATACATCGTTCTTGATTATCACCGGAGCAGCGGCTGTGGTCCTGGTTATCCGGCTGCGGCATCGGATCCGGTGGGCGGCGGTCATTGCCGTCGGGGGGGTATCGCTGGTAGTGATTGGAGTAATCCCGTTCTTCTATGGGCTGGCGGTGGCGACCGGGGCGGTGCTGTTGCTGGGTCTGGCCCGGCGATCATCCGAGTGGAAAACCGCGCTGCTGGTTATCCTTTGTGCCGCGGCCGGATATTCCGTGCACGTCTTCATTCCGATTCGTTCGGCGCAGCAACCGGCGATTAATGAAAACAACCCTTCGGCGGGTTTTGTCGCCACCGTCAATTTCCTGGAGAGAAAACAGTACGGGTCGCAATCGATGGTGGAGCGGATGTTCAAGCGACGCGCCGAATGGACCAACCAGTTCGGTGATTACCATCGGATGGGTTTCTGGCACTTCTTCCAGGATCAGTACGGCCTGACCGGTCCCCGTTTCGTAGTGCTGTTGCTGCTGGGACTGTTCGGTATCTGGGAGGTGATCCGCCGCCGGGCGGAAAGTGGTCTGTCATTGCTGCTGTTGCTGCTGATCTGTTCGGTCGGGCTGGTGTTGTACATGAATTTCTCCGACGGTACCCGGCAGCATCCGGTGACCGGCGCCGATTACATCGAGGTCCGTAATCGGGACTACTTCTTTACGCCGGCCTTCATCTATTTCGGTCTGGCAATAGGTATCGGCGCCGCCATTGCCGTTCAGTACATTCGGGAAGCCGCAGCTCGTTTCAGCGCGGCTCCCCGTCGAGTGATAGTGACTTCTTCTCTGGTTCTGTTTCTGTTGCCGGTCTTTGCCCTGGCGGGAAACTATAATCGCTGCGATCGATCCCGGAACTTCTTCCCGCTGGATTATGCTTTCAACCTGCTGGATTCGGCCGAGCCCAATGCCATCATGTTCACTTACGGTGACAACGATACCTTTCCGCTGTGGTGCGCGCAGGAAGTGTACGGCATACGTCGAGATGTCAGGATTGTTAACCTTTCGCTGTCCAACGGCAAGTGGTATATCAAGCAGGTGCAAAACAACATGGGGGTTGAGTTGGGCTGGAGCGAGGAGGATATCGATCGTCTACGACCCTACCGAACTGCCGACGGGCTGGTAATGCGGTTACAGGATCAGGTGATCGACGCCATAATGGTCAACAACTTCAGTCGAGTACCGATTCACTTCGCGATCTCAGTCGGTTCGGGAGCCCGCAAGTTTCATGGCCGATCAATGGATTCCCTGCTGGTTATGAGCGGTATGGTGTGGCGGGTGGAGGTGCCGGGCCGCCCGCAGCGCGTGGATATCGAAGCAAGCTGGGATTTCTATACCAATCCCCGGCGTTTCCGTTGCCGGGGTGCAGACGATCCCACGATTCATCAGGATGCCACCACCTTTCGCCTCACCAGAAACTGGGCTAACGGATTTATAATGACCGCGAATGCCCTGAGAAGGGTCGATGACATTCAGCGGGCGGAAGAACTGATGCGTCGGGCGGTTGAGAAAATACCCTACTCGTCGCGCGCCGTGGAGTATCTGGCCAACCTGTATGGCGAACAGAACAAGGTGGACGAGTTGCGGGCTCTGATCGATCGTACCACCACTGGAGACAGGCGGCGGTTGAAGCTGCTGCTGGGAAAGGCCGAGATGAACCGTAAGCAGTACGTGCCGGCCGAACAACTATTGAAGGAACTGCTGATCGAGGACACGTCGGATCGGCAGGCTTTCCAGGAATTGGCGCGACTGTACATTGCTACCAGTCAGGCACTGCCGTTGCGGGCACTTCTGCAACGATGGCTTGAGGATCATCCGCAGGATGATCGGATACAACAGATGCTTCAAGAACTCGACAAGGCTATGATCGCTCACGATAGTTCACGGAGTCGGGACTCATGAATATCCTGGCCCTCAACTGGAACGATCTGAGCAATCCCTACGCCGGAGGTGCGGAAGTGCACCTGGAGGAGCTGTTGCGGCGACTGGTTGGTTACGGGCACCAGGTGACCCTGTTCTGTTCCGGTTATCAGGGTTGCGCGCCGGAAGATACCATCGAAGGTATCCGCATTATCAGGCGGGGCAACCGATACAATTTCAATCTCGTAGCACCGTTTCATTTGTGTCGCCTGGTCCGCCGAAACCGGTTTGACATCCTGGTCGAAGATATCAATAAAATTCCGTTCTATACGCCGTTGTACTTGAAGTTGAAAACCCTGGTGGTGGTGCCGCACCTGTTTGCCACCACCGTTTTCAAAGAGATCAACTTTGTCCTGGGCAGCTACATCTTTCTGGCCGAGCGCCCTCTGGTGGTGGTTTACCGGGGGCGGAAGTTCAATGTCATATCGGAATCGACGGCCGATGACATCGCCCGGCGCGGAGTGCCGCGAGAAGACATCTCGGTGATTCACTGCGGTATCAACCGGGATATCTACAGCCGGGACACGTCGGTAAATAAGTATGAGCGGCCGACGGTGCTGTATCTGGGACGCATAAAAAAGTACAAATCGATTCAGCATCTTATTCGAGCCTTCGCCCGGGTCAGACGAGAAGTTGCCGGCGCGCGGCTGATGGTTGTCGGCAGCGGCGATTATCTTCAGCCCCTGATAGAGCTGGCGGCATCACTCGATCTGACGGCTGACGTGGAGTTTCCCGGGTTCGTGTCGCTGGAGGAGAAGGTCGAGCGGATGCGTCGCGCCCACGTAGCGGTGCTGCCTTCGTTGAAAGAGGGCTGGGGGCTGACCAATATCGAATCCAATGCGGTGGGGACTTCGGTTATCGCGGCCGACGTACCCGGTTTGAGGGATTCCGTCCGTGACGGCCAGACCGGTTTTTTGTATAAGTACGGTGACATCGACCAGTTGACCGACCGGATCATCAGAGTTCTTACCGATGACAAACTCCGGGCCGATCTGCAACAGAACGGATTGCGCTGGGCCGACAAGTTCAACTGGGACGACGCGGCCAGGAAGTTTGAAGAACTACTATTCAGTCTGACGGGTGAGCACAAGTGACCATCAATCAGAAAAAGGTGCTCTACTTGGCAATCGGGCTGGGAATCTCCGTGATCCTGTTGTGGATTCTTTTCCGCAACATTAATTTCTCGGAAGTGGTGGCATCCCTGCGTAACGCCAACTACCTGTGGCTGATTCCCAACATTGCTTTCATTGTCCTGACCATGTACCAGCGTGCCTATCGATGGCGATTCATGCTGGCTCCGATCAAGAAGGTACCGTTCTCCAAGCTGCTGGCGGCGACATGTATCGGCTTCATGGCCAACAATGTCCTGCCGTTGAGGCTGGGGGAGTTTGTGCGGGCTTACTCGCTGTCTTCGCAGGAGCGGGGAATTACCAAGTCGGCGTCATTGGCGACTATATTCGTGGAGCGAATGGTTTTCGACCTGGTGGCACTGCTGCTGATATTCGGCGCGGTAGTGTCCCTGTCCCATTTGTCGCTGGATGAGTCCATGAGGTATGGGCTGCACGTGGCTATCGTTATCGCACTGACGGGAATTGTAATCGTATTGGTACTGGCTCTTAAGGCAGACCAGGCCGGGCGCCTGCTGACCAGGTATCTGTTTTTTGCGCCGGAGAGGGTGCGGCAGGTCATTTACAACATTGTCCTGAAGTTCTCCCGTGGGTTAGAATTTCTCAGCAATCCCCGCAGTGTTGCTTTGGTGGCGCTGCACACGATTCTTATCTGGCTGCTCATGGGGCTGTCCAACATATTCGTATTCTGGGCCTTTGGTTTCGAACTGTCGCTGGACGCATCCTACGTACTGTTGGTTGTGGTTTCAATATCGATTCTGGTGCCATCTTCGCCCGGATTTGTGGGTGTCTACCATTACGGAGCGGTGTGGGCCCTGATGTCCTACGGCATTGCCAAAGAGGATGCGCTTTCCTGCGCCCTGGTGCTGCACGCGGCACAGTACCTGATAGTTACGATGATGGGCTTCTATTTCCTGAAAAAGGAGCACCTGTCGCTGAAGACACTGGGAGAAGAAGCCACTGAAGAGATACCGCAGTAACGCCGGTCGACCGGGTTCCGGTACTTTCGACGAGAGCGAGTGATTCATGGCAACCGGTACGTTTCGTCGTCGGGTGGTTCTGATACTGGTTCTGTCGCTGAGTCTGCGGCTGGGTTTCCTGCTGTTCGGCGATTTGTTGCCGGTCATGTGGGACGCCCGCCGTTATGCCGCGGCAGCTATCGGCCTGATATCCCTGGTGGACGACAGCGGCGCCGGACCGGTCGTTTCTGAACGTGAAGACCGACGGCAGTTTGACCATTACTACCGGAAGTACATCCAGGGGGAACGGATTGAGTGGCTTTTTTACCAGCGCCATACGCTGACGCAGGCGCGCGAGGATATGTTTTATGGCGGCCCGCTGTACCCGCTCTGTCTGGCGGCAATCTTTGCTGTGGCGCCGGCCGATTTCACTGTCGCCAGACTCTTCGGGATACTACTGGATTTATTGAGCAATCTGCTGCTGATGGTTGTCGGCTGGCGTCTGATCGGACGCCGAGGGGCTTTGATCGCCGGTCTGCTGTATGCTATCTATTTCCCTTTCATTTTAAGTTGTTCCCTGCTGCTGCTGGAAACGTCTACAAGTTTCTGGATACTGCTGGCGCTGTACCTGCTGCTGCGCGGAAATGAGAAACATTATCGGTGGCCGTTGTTGCTGGCCGGAGTTGTGACGGGATTGCTGGTCCTCAACAAACCGACGGCGGTGCTCCTGGTTATGCCGCTGGGTGGCGGTATGTTCCGGCATACTTCCAGAAGCTGTACGGGGAGGGTTCTGGTCGGTCGATTGCTGTGTTTCCTTACGCCCGCCTTGATAGTACTGGCCGGCTGGACCACCTTCACCTCGGCTCACTACGGTCGGCCGGCAGTTCGTGATCCGCATTACGTTGAAAGCGTGTTGCGACAATCAACATCGATTGAATTCGAGGGGTACGATCTCGACAAAGTGGAGAAAGACTTTTGGACTCGCTCCGTTGTCAATGACCTTCTTAACGACCCCATCGGCAGCGTCGGCCTGGCGATCAAGAAGCTGGACCGTCTCTGGCGGCGACCGTTTAATGACTTTAAACGGAGTTTCATCCTGCCGTACCGGGCAGGGGAGATGCTGCACCTGCTGATCGTCGTTTCCGGCCTGCTGGGGTTGGTGATCCTCTGGCGTTGCGATCGGGCGCGCGGCATCTGGCCGGTGGCCATCGTCGGTTACTATACAGCTATTCATCTTGTCCTGCATTCATTATCGAGATACAACTTTAACGCCATGCCGATGGTGCTGCTGGGCAGCGCCTATTTGATGGCCCTGTTTTGGGAAGCCTGCCGGGCCGGTGTCGTCCGAACCAGATTGATGCCGGTGGTGGCGCTGGTCCTGATGGTGGCTGCTTACGGTTTCGATCAGGACTGGCTCAACAGTGTCTTCGGTACCGGAGTGAGTCTGACTTTAATAATCGGTGTCCTGTTGATGAAAACGGCTTTGCTGGCGGTGGGGCTTTTTCTACTCAGCCGTTGCCTGACCTGGGAACGTTATCCCCGGGGCCGTCTGCTGATCGTCGTAGTGCCGTTGTTGTTAATCAGTGTGACCGGCTGGACCACCACCCTCTCACGGGCAGGCTGGGCCGAGTTTGAGTGTCGCCTTAGCAATTCTCGTATGAAGGCCGGAACACGGCTGTACATTTCCGACCTGAAGGAAGTCCGCCCTGATGAAATGCTGGCGGTGGTGGTTGATGTCAACTCCGGTCGCGGTCGGTGCAATACTTTCACTCTGGCCGTCGGTGACACCATCTTTGAGTTTGTCGGAGGGCAAAAACCATTGCTGGATTTCTTTTATCCCAAACCATCCTACGACGCCTATGCCATTCTGGAACCGCTGGGCATGGAGCAGTACCGCCAGTATGCGATCGTGCCGCTGGATGATTCCCTGATCCGCCGGGTACTTGACCGGGACGGCTTCGTGGACGTCTGGTTAGCCATCAACGATCGCTTTGAAGAAGAGAATAACCATATTTCCGTCTGGGGTAATTACGAGACCGGCAGCCAGCTACGGTATATTCCCGGTATCCGGTTTACTTCCCTCGAGCGCTATGTGCACCGGGGCGATCCGCGTCTTCGACGTGAAGTAAATTACTTGTCTGACTCGACTCTTTCCTATTATACTGTGCGCTCGGACAACAAGGTGAAAGCCGGGATGGACCTGTCGCCGGCGGCGGGAAAGCAGACGGGACGGTACAATATCTTCCTGATGCATTTCAAGCCCGACGGCAGTCGCCTGGTGTACTGATCGACCCGGGAGGGAAACATCGCGATGAAAATCGGCATTATCGGTTGTGGCTACTGGGGTCCCAACCTGATCCGCAATTTTAGCGCTCTGGACGACGTTGAGGTTGTCGCCGTGTGCGACCGGCGTCGTGAGCGACTGGACTTCATTCGTCGCCGGTATCCGGCCATCTCCTGCCTGACCGTTGACGCCAACGAGGTATTACGGTCACCTGATATTGATGCGGTGGTGATCGCCACACCGGTGTCGAGCCACTTCGAACTGGGCATGGAAGCTCTGGCCAACGGCAAACATCTGCTGATGGAGAAGCCGCTGACGGCTACGGTGGAACAGGGTCGGCGGTTAATCGATGCCGCCGAGCAGAAGCGGCTGCGGCTGATGGTCGACCACACTTTTGTTTACACCGGCGCCGTGCAGACCATCAGGGACCTGGTGGTTTCAGGCAAACTGGGACAGTTGTACTATTTCGATTCGGTGCGAGTGAATCTGGGCCTGTTCCAGCACGATGTCAACGTTGTCTGGGATCTGGCTCCCCACGACGTTTCCATCATGGATTACCTGCTGGATCGGTCGCCACGGGCGGTAGCCGCCACCGGTATGGCGCATGTCGAGAGCGACATCGAGAACATCGCCTACATCACGACGTACTACGATGACAACCTGCTGGGGCATATTCATGTCAACTGGCTGGCCCCGGTTAAGGTGCGCAAGACCCTCATCTCGGGATCGCGCCAGATGATTATCTACGATGACACGGAACCGTCGGAAAAGGTCAAAGTATACGATCGGGGAGTGGACGTTGTCCCCGATGGGGATGAAATCTACCGCATGTTGATACAATATCGAACGGGAGACATGTGGGCTCCCCATGTCGACCTGACGGAGGCGCTTCACCACGTGAGTCGCGAATTTTACGACTGCATCCACGAAGATAGGCCTCCCCTGACCGATGGCCAGGCGGGACTGCGGGTGGTGCGTATCCTGGAAGCCGCCAACCGGTCGATACGGAACCAGGGAAAGGTGGTCAGACTCGACTGAAATGACGGACGCCAGGTTCTTCGCTCATCCCGCGGCTATTGTCGAGACCGATCAGATAGGCGCCGGTAGTCGCATCTGGGCCTTCTGCAATATTCAGCAGGGCGCCCGTATAGGCGCCGACTGCAACATCTGTGATGGCTGCTTTGTTGAGAAAGGAGCCGTTGTCGGCGACCGGGTGACCGTCAAGAACGGGGTTTCGTTGTGGGCTGGGGTGGTTCTGGAGGATGAAGTCTTTGTCGGTCCCGGCGTCCTGTTCACCAATGACGTTTACCCACGCAGCAAGGTGGCTCGTGACGGGTGTGACGCCACCCTGATCCGTCAGGGCGCCACGATCGGCGCCGGAGCCGTGATCGTAGCCGGTCACACGGTGGGGCGCTTCGCCTTTATCGGTGCCGGGGCCGTGGTTACCAGGGATGTTCCCGATTTTGGTCTCTGGCTGGGCAACCCGGCCCGCCCGGCGGGCTATGTCTGTACCTGTGCTCAACGGCTGGAGTTCTCTCGCTCCGGTGATCGGGAAGTGGCCCGCTGCCGTGCTTGCGGACGCGAGTTTGCTCTGCGTAATGGGCAGGTGACGGCCAGGTAACAATGGGCGGACGGTCGCTGCGCGATATACTGGTGGCGGTCATCACCTACAACGAGGGTGAGAGACTGCGGCAGTTGGTGCGATTATTCCCGACCCCCACCGAGTACCGGCTGATTTTCGTCGATGACGGTTCCACCGATCAGTCCGCCGAGTGGCTTACCGGGGCGGGGTACCATGTCATTCGCAACGAAAAGAACTGTGGTGTGGGAGCTTCCATCAGAACGGCTATCGACTACGGTCGTCGGCACGGCTTGCAGGCCATTGTTGTAATGGCCGGTAACGGCAAAATGATGCCCGACGAGATTCCCCGTCTGGTGGCGCCGATCATTGAGGACAGGGCCGACTATGTTCAGGGTTCGAGATACCTGGAGGGCGGTCAAAGACCGAACCTGCCGCTATTTCGCAACCTGGCCATCAGACTGTTTACATCGGTTACTAATATGCTGCTGAGATATCGAGGTACCGATGTCACCTGCGGTTTTAGAGCCTACCGACTTGATATTCTTGATCACCCTGACATAAATCTCGACCAGGAGTGGCTTGATCGCTACGAACTGGAGTATTACATTCATTACAAAGTCGCTCGCGACGATTTCCGAATGGTGGAAGTTCCGGTTACAATGGCCTACCCCGAAGAGAAGAAAAACTATTCCAAAATCAGGCCGCTGGTTGGCTGGTGGTCGATGTTGCGACCGTGGGTATTCCTGTTTTTTCGTCTTCGTCGTTGAATCCCCGGTGGTGTGCTTTGAGCGCGGCTGGTAATCCCCGCCGGACCGGCTGTAACCGCCCCGTCCGTTCATCTTTATGTTGACTGACAGTATTACTCCGTTATAATCAAGTAATTAGAGAGATAAGGTGAAAGGACATCCAGGTGGTCTACGGAGTCATTTTGGCAGGTGGCAGAGGTGAACGGTTCTGGCCGTTGTCGCGAGTTGATTGTCCCAAGCAGTTTCTGAAACTCACATCCGATAAGACCATGCTGGAAGAAACTATTGATCGGGTGCTGCCGCTGATACCGATCGAGAATATTCGCATCGTTACCGGTGAAGGGTTGCATCGGTTTATCCTTGATTCCATGGCTTCGATAAATGAAAGCAATATCCTGTGTGAGCCACAGGGTCGCAACACCTGTGCCGCCATCGGAGTGGCGGCCGTCCATTTGCTCAGGGAAGACCCTCAGGCGGTGATGGTAGTCTTGTCGGCCGATCACCTGATACGTCCGGCTCAGAAGCTGCTGGAGATTCTGAAAGCCGGAACCGACATTGCCGCCAGCGAGGACTGCCTGATTACTATCGGCATAACTCCCACCCGTCCGGAAACCAATTACGGGTACATCAAGATGGGGGACATGTATAGGCATGAGGGTGGATGTGTGGTGTACGCCGTCTCCGGCTTCACCGAAAAGCCGCGAGCGGAAGTGGCCCATGAATACTATTACAGTAACAAATATCTCTGGAACAGCGGTATGTTTGTCTGGTCCGCCCAATCGATCCTGAAAGCCATTGCTGATTGTCAGCCGGAAATGAGCCGGTTGCTCACGGCCTACTCTGACGAAATCGGCACCGACCGTGAACAGCAAGCCCGACAGGAAATGTATCAGAAACTGGTTTCGATCTCAGTTGACTTTGCCGTTTTAGAGAATGCCGATAACGTGCTGACCATCAAGGGCGATATTATCTGGGATGATATCGGGGACTGGCGGGCGCTGGAGCGGTATAAGGAAATGGATAGAGACAACAACGTCATCATCGGTGAGGCGGTGGCGGTGGAGACATATGAGTGCACCATTTATAACAACAGTGATGGGATCGTGACGACCCTGGGCGTTTCGGATCTGGTTATCGTCAAAACCGACAATATCACTCTGGTGACTCATCGCACCAAGGCCTCGGAGATAAAGAAGATCCTGGCCCGGCTTGGAGAAGATGAAAAGACACGTCAATATCTTTAGTATCGTTTTGATCGGAGTCGGACTGGCCTGGTCCAACGGATGTATCCGGCCGTCTCATACCGGTGACGAGCAATCAGGCAGCGAAACCGCCGATTCCGACAAGACCGGTTTCGATCCCCTGGATCGACACCGCGATATGGAGGTGGTACCCCAAAAGTATCCCCAGCCCGGCGCCATTCATGGCAGTGAGGCGACGTTATCGCCGGAGTCGGGCAGCGAGAGGTCGGCAACCGTTCAGTTCGTTAACCTGCCGGAAACAATCGACACGTTGAATCATCAGGCCTACCGGATACAGTTGTTCACCAGCAAGCTCTATGGTGAGGCGCGTCACACGCTGCGGGTAGCCGGTGAGATATTTGATCGACCCGTTTTTCTTGACTACGAAGTACCGTACTACAAAGTGAGGGTGGGCAGCTTCTCCAGCCGGGATGAAGCTGAGGACTACCAGCAGCGGGTCCGGGCGGCCGGTTATCCCGAAGCCTGGGTGGTTATGGTTAATGTGGGAGTGCCGCAGGCACCACTGCTCTACTCTGACAGTACCTGGCCGGTGATCGAGGACAGCCTGGAATATGAGGATGGCTTTGACTACCATGATTGACGGCAAGGTCGTTGTGGTTGATTGTCGTCAGCCGTCGGCGGCGGTGATCGATCGTGCGGTTGATCTGCTGGGTGCCGGTGCCCTGGTGGTGGCGCCGACCGAAACACAGTATGGTCTGCTGGGACGGGCCGACCGGCCGGAGGTGGTGACCAGGGTATACCGGGTCAAGGGACGTCCGGCAGAACAACCGATGGCGATCTTTGTCGACAGTATCGGGATGGCGGCCGAATATGCCGAAGTGAATCCTCCGGCTCAAGTATTGGCAGCCCGGTTCCTGCCCGGTTCGCTGACACTGGTATTGA
>SDBU01005599.1_pt1 | contig 14980 bp, 11 predicted proteins | sample 2277071 | NCBI WGS metagenome assembly SDBU01 (sample SAMN10397929, study PRJNA504765) | marine sediment metagenome | isolation source: marine sediment core GS08_GC12, 126 cmbsf | place: Arctic Ocean: Gakkel Ridge, Loki's castle | collected 2008
CCTTGGGCAAAGGGGGCCGTATCGGCTTTTTTTCCTCGGCGCCGTTTCCACTTGAACATGCAACAGCCAGGGCCAAAAATACCAGAAAATAAGGGGAAAGCCTCTTTGCTCTTATCATCAGATCATCCTTTCTCTGGAGGCGCAGAGTTAGATAAACTAAGCCTGGTGCCTGAACGGGAAAAAAGTCTTATTGTTATTTATACAGCCCTTTTTGCGTATTCTGAATAATTTCAAGACAGTATCAGATGAAGCGTTCTTCGATATAAACCTGTTTCATAAGCACTTTTTCCAGCGGCCGGCCCTCGGAGTCTGTGGGAACTTCGGAAATTTTTTTCACCACCGACATTCCATCCACTACTGTGCCGAAAACCGTGTAACGATTATTAAGCTCAGGCATGTCCCTGAGAAGGATATAAAACTGGCTGTTTCCCTTTTCCAGCTCCTCCGGGGGATGAGCAAGCCCTACGCTGCCGATAAGGTTTGGAGCATTAATTTCAGGCCTTATGGTAAAACCCGGGTCGCCGACTCCATCGTTGGTAGGGTCGTCGTCCCGGCTGTTGATATCTCCGCCCTGGATCAATTTCCCTGGCTCGACATAGTGGAAAGCCAGGCCATCGTAAAAACCTCTCTTGATCATGTTGCTGATCTCCCGCGCGGTGTTCTTAGCGGCCTCCTTGAGCGGAAGGATCACTATTTTGCCGAAATCGGTATCGATTACGATAACATCGCGGTCCCGCATCTGAGCCTCGATATCACGGATCTGCGCAAGCTCTATCCCTCTTCTCGGCGGGGCCTGGCCGCATGATAGCCAGAGGCAAAGAGTGGCCAGAAAACCGAACACGATAGCGGGTCTGTAAGGAAATCCTCTTTTGCTGGACAACTGCAATAAATTCCCTGCTGAAGTTAAATGGAAGTCAAAATAATAAATTAATAATATAACGGTTTCATCCTGTTTTGACAATATTTGATATGGCGGCGAAAGGCTTTGCCCGCCGCAACCGGAGAGGGGCTATTCAGCGGGCGGAGCCTTTTTTCTCGAGCAGGAGGATCGAATGTTTCGGCAGGGTGAAACTTTCGCAGAAATCCTTGAGCCCGGAGTGGTTTTCATCGATGTTTCTCCTGATTGGGAATGAGCATGGTTTTAAGCTTCTATCACATAAAGGAACCATGGCTGGCTTGTAAATTCTCCTCTCATCGAGTTGTCCACTTTTAATGGATTTAAACTTGAGAAAAGGCAATTTTCGTCACGTTCTTGACCTTGGGCAAAAGCATTGATAACTTTGCAAATAATTAATCTTTCAAATTCCTTTTCTTAACTGTTTTCCCACTTTGAAGGAGCGCTGGATGCTTATGATCACGAACCCGGTAAGAAAACTAGTGGGCCTGGCCCTGTGTGCCGCGTTTTCTTTTTTCACCCCAGCCGAGGCTTCCGAAGGGGCGATTGTCAATCCCTGGGTAATCACAGACTACAGCGTGAACTGCTTCGACTACCAGAGCCTGGTTGCCGATCTGACCAGAGGACTCACCGATCCCCAGGACCAGGCAATCGCGATTTTCAACTTTTTCCGCCGCTCGATGTTCCCCTACGCCGCGCGTGTGGAGTACCCCTTTCCGGTAAACGACCAGCAGCACATGTTCGATTTTCTTCGCATGGTCAATGTTTACGGCTATACGCTCTGCACCCAGAACAACTGGATGTTCGCCAGTGTCTGCAAGCAGAGCGGGTTGTTCGAGGATGCGCGGGGAGTGAGCGTGCCTGGGCACGGCACAGCCGAGGTCAAATGGAACGGGCGCTGGCATTTCATGGACGCAATTATCGGATGCTATGCTTTCCGGAGAGACCGCCGCGAGATCGCCTCGATAGACGATATCGTGGCGGATACGACCCTGCTGACCAGAGCCGTGGCCGAGGGCCGGGCCGGCATGCCGTTCTGCCCCTGGGACGGCGAGTCGGTTTACCCGGAGGGAGCCCTGGCCCAGACAGACCAATGGTTTACCTACCGCAAGTACGGGGTAGATTTTCTGCTCGGCGCCTTGCCGGAATACGAGCCATCCAACGCGAACGAGCCTAATACCCACACCATGGCTTTTAACCTGCGACCCGGTTTCCGCCTGACCCGCTTGTGGGACAACCTGCCTGGCATGTACAACCTGAGCTATGATTTCACCAGAAAGAATAAGAAACGCCGGAGCCCCTCGCCGGCTATCCTGCCGCCACACCACCCGGATGGCGGCAGGGAAAAGCGGGATGTAAATAACTGGCCGATTATCGAGCCGTACCGCAAGGTTATTAATGGCCGGGAATGCTACCACTACTATGCAAACGGGCTGTTGAGCTACGAGGACATGTTCTCGGATAAGCGGATTTTCCGGGCTGCGGATTCGGTCAAGTCCCTGGAGATAGCCGAGGGGCAGAACGTGACCGGAAACGTTCTTCGCTGTAAGCCGGGCAGCAGTGACGGCGAGGTCTTTTTCACTTTCGAGGCGCCGTATGTCTTTGTCGGCGGTAAGATCAAAGGCCGGGCGAAAGTTACCGACGGCTCGTGGATTGCGGTGTATATGGATATCGGCGAAAGCGAAAACTGGCTCTGCCTCGGGGTTGTCGAATCAGGCGGGGATTTCTGTTTCGAGATACCGGCTAACCTGCTCGAACAGCGCTATCGCTTCGGTCTCAAGTTGAAGCTCCATGACAGGAGCGCCTCGGGTTCGGTGAGCCTGCTCGAATTCAAAGCCGAGGCGCTCTGCCAGCTCAACATGTATTCGCTGCCCTTCCTCAAGCCGGGCCGGAACATGGTTACCGTGCTCGCCGACCGGATACCGGATGACGCCAGACTGGTCGTGACTTATAAATGGCAGGAGCAGGGCTGGGACAGGGTCGACCGCAGGGTGGTAAATTCAGGCGGTGAAAGCTACACTATCGAGGTTGCAGGCAGCCAGTACCCAAGGATGAAAGAAATAATCATGGAGTGCCTCCCGGAATGAGGCCAAGCCTGCAAATTCAGGGAAATGGAAAAAATTTCGGGAAAACTTTTAATTGACAGTAATCTGTTTTTTTAGCAAATTTACCGGATTCCCAAATGATCTTATACAGTTATCTTTTTTAAAGTTCAGGAGGAATGTCCCATGAGAGTTTGGCGATTGCTGCTGGCATTAATGGTCGGTACAATTATTTCAACTGCACGTTCGGATGGGGGGGTACGCGTTTACGAGGAACCGCTGATCATACCAACCTACCGCATTCGCGAGCCGGAAATCATGCCCCGCTGGAGCGACCGGATTTACCCCTATACCATGTTCGACAGGATTACCAATGAAAAATACGACCGTACGTATCGCGCTCTCTGGGTGGAAAACGAATATGTCAAGGCTCTCGTGTTGCCCGAGATTGGCGGACGCCTTCACGGAGCACAGGACAAGACTAACGGCTACCAGTTTCTCTACGACCAGGTGACAATCAAGCCGGGCCTGGTCGGATTAACAGGTGCCTGGATTTCCGGCGGCGTGGAGTGGAATTTCCCGGACGGCCACAGGGCCTCCGGCTTTCGGGACACGGACTACCGGATTGTGGATAACCCGGATGGATCCAAAACCGCCTGGACCGGTGAAATAGACCGGATAACCAAAATGCGCTGGTCCGTGGGAACCACGGTGCATCCGGGACGAAACTATGTGGAAACCAAGGTGCGCCTTTACAACTGTACTCCTTACATCCATCGTTTCCAGTTCTGGGCCACCAGCGCTGTACGTGCCACCCAGGAATACCAGGCGGTTATCCCAGTGGAGATCGTAACCGGCCACGGCAAACACGATTTTTTAAACTGGCCTGTTCATCAAGGTAATAATATGAGCTTCTGGAAAAATACCGCCCGTGCAACGAGCTTCTTCGCCTGGGAGTGCGAAAAAAGCTATTTCGGCGGATACAGCCCGGAAGAAAAGGCAGGCATGGTGCACTTTGCAGACCATAATATCGTACGTGGAAAAAAACTCTGGACCTGGGGCGCCGCGCCCTCAGGCCGAATCTGGGAGGATATCCTCACCGATGGCGACCTGCCCTATTTCGAACCACAGGCCGGGGGCTATTCGGACAATCAGCCTGACCTTCACTGGATAATGCCTGGAGAAACGAAAGTTTTCAGCCATTTCTGGTTCCCGGTGCGCGATATCGGAGTCTGGGATTTTGCCAACCTGGAAGGCACGCTGAATATCGAACTGGAAAAAAGAAAGGCCAGAATCGGCTGGTCGCCCACAGGGATGAACAAGGACGCTCAGGTTGTCCTGACTCATGACGGAAACGAGATTTATCGCAAAACAGCCGATACCGATCCCGGTAATCCATTTATAGAGGAGGTGAAAACACCGAAAGGGGCCGATCTGTATTCACTGAAGATGTCAGTGCTCTGTGCAGGGGGTGATACGCTTCTTGCTTTTCAGCACTCCAGGCCCACCAATCCTCCGCTTCCCGAACCGGTAAAACGGTATCCGCCCCCTGAGCAAGTCAAATCTCAGGACGAGCTTTTTGTAATCGGTGACCACCTTGACAAGTTCCGTGACCCGGATCGGGGAATGAATTATTACCAGGAGGCCCTCAACAGGGATCCCGGGGATTTGCGTTCGAACACTGCGGTTGGCTTGATTTACTTCAAACAGGGAGAATTCGAGGAGGCACTGAAACGTTTCGATAAATCAATCGAGCGGGACGCCTCTTTTTACAAGGCCTGGTATTTTAAGGGCCTTGCCCAGTTGTGGCTCGGTGATCTGTATCAAGCAGAGAAAAGCCTGAACCGTTCGAGTTACGACCTGGGCTATTATGCCGCGGCCCATTTCGAACTGGCCCAGCTTACCGCTTCCCAGGGGCGCTATGAGCGCGCTCTGGAGCATATCGAGCGTAGTATCAGGGGCAACGGTGACAACGCCCAGGCCTATGCTGTCAAAGCGCTGATCCTCAACCGTCTGGGACGCCACGAGCAGGCCCTGGCAGTGGCAGAGCAGATTCAGAGGATGGAGCCACTCGATTTCCTCTCCCTGTCCGAGAAATATCATGCCCTTACGAGCCTGGGAAGGAGCGAGGAAGCGCAAAAAGTTTACGATCAGGCGCTCAAACGCTCCAGGCTGGACAGTGATAATTATCTCGAGCTTGCCATCCGCTATGCCCGCTGCGGCCAGTACAAGCATGCGGTGCGAATCCTCGAGATATTGCCTGGGGAAACCGATAACGTCTCGCCGATGGTTTATTACTATCTAGCCTGCTACAACAACCTTCTCGGTAACACTGAACAGGCAGCTGCCTACCGGGCCAAAGGTTCGGCTGCCTCGGTTAAATACTGTTTCCCCAGCCGCCTGGAAAGCTTGCCCGTGTTGAACTGCGCGATTGAGCAGAACCCGGACGATGCACAGGTGCAATACCTGATGGGCAACCTGCTTTACAGCAAGAAACAGGTGGAGGAGGCCATAGCCTGCTGGGAAAAAGCAGTTACGCTCGATCCGGCTAATGCCATCGCCCACCGGAACCTGGGCTATGCGTTCCGCGAGAAAGATGACCTTCAGAAGGCGCGCCAGTCTTACGAGAACGCTGTGAAAGCCGACCCGACAGCCGCCCTGGCGATCTACGAACTTGAAGAGGTATATGCCGATCTAGGACTTTCTACCGAGGAAATTATCGCCTTCCTGGAGAAACACATCGGGACAGTTTCCCAGCGCGACCAGGCACTGAAACGCCTGGTCTCCAGTTACGTCCAGGTAGGCCGTTACAATGATGCTCTCAAATGGCTCTATGATCATCACTTTAAGTCCTGGGAGGGCCGCTACGGTATCCACCAGTACTGGGTTGAGAGCCATATCAGGCTGGGTGATATCGAATTCGAGGCCGGAAACTACGAGAAAGCACTCGAGCATTACCGCCTCTCCCTGGAATACCCGCCAAACCTGGAAGTAGCTGTCCAGCCCAGGACCATCCATGCCCGCAAGCGCTACAAATTGGCCGTGGCTCTCGAGGCCCTGGGACGGAAAAGGGAAGCAGGGGAAATGTTCAAGAAAGTGGCAGCCGACCAGCCGGCCCCTGACAACGCTTACCAGTATTACAAAGGCAAAGCGCTTGAAAAACTTGGCAAGAAAGCGGAAGCCCGCAGAGTCTATGAGGAATTTCTCGCGGCAGTGGACAGGAGAGAAGCTTCTAAGTATCGTTATCTCGTGGAGGAAATGAATTTCGATCCCGGAAGAAACGCCCAGGCGATCCTCTGTTTCAAGCGCTCGCTGGCCCTGGAAGGACTGGGGCGTGAGCAAGAGGCTGAAATTGAACGCAAGAAAGCCATCGAACTTGATCCGATAGTCGACCTCAGGGCTTTCAGCCCGCGGCGGGTCGGATGGTGATGCCTTGAGCGTTCCAGAGTTTTAGATTTAAAAAGGGCCGGAACCGGAAACACGGGTTTCGGCTCTTTTTTTGCGGAAACTGATTTAATCGAAAAAAATTCCTCGAAGCTTTGCTTCGGGATAACCACCCCCGGGGGATCGACAGGTAATTCCCCTTAGCAAAGGGGAATCATTATTTAATCCCCCTTAGCAAAGGGGATTATATACTTAAGATACCTAATGCTTTTAACAAATTGATTGACTTGCGTTAATTGCGATTTAATATTGCAACCAGCAGCAAAAGCCTTGAGAAAAGAACGCCCGCCAGTAGAGCCAATACTATCTTGCCAACGGTAATATGATGAATATCACCGCTTTGGACGTTATTATATACATTCTCCTCCCCGTTATCGGGGGATGTGCTGACCGCATTTGGATTAACCGCACACGCAAAAAAAGAATCAGGGAAAATTTCCGAACCACCTTTAAAGTCGCTCTCAATCTCTTTGCTTCCAAAAGCCAAGCTTTTCCCGTATCACCCCAAAACTTCCTCTCGGATGTTTACAGCAAGCAGGCTGCTGCTGTCAGTCAGCTGGAAACCGTCTTGAGTGGGCAAGCCCAAGAGCGACTCCGCGAAGCATGTGACCCCTACTATCATTATGTAGTAAACAACGATCTTATTCTGTGGGTTGATAAATATAACCGCCTCGATTCTACCGATCCCGCCGATCAATCAATGAAACAAAGAGTATATGAACGACTTGAAGCCCTGCTCGCCGTTATCGACGATTAACACAGACTCACTAAGCGCAAAAATCCCCGTTTATTAATTTTAAGTCTTTCTCTGAAATTTCTTCTTGGCGGGTTTCTTCCTCTGTGGCGGAGTCTCAAGAAGGCGCTTTACTACGCGGTCGAAGGGGATTGGTTTCTTTTCTTGATTGCTATTCTTTTTCTCTTCCATTGAATAAACCCAGCTCTGTATAACTTTCCGGTAAAACCTTTGTATTGGGGGATTTGATAATATTAAGACCAAGTGCTTTTATTTTTTCAATATTTCCATTCCTGTCAATACTACCCATATCTGTGGTTATAAACTCCACGCACTTCTTTTTAAGGGCAGTCGCTATGTGCAGACCGTCAAAAGGTTTACATGTTATATCGTGATCCCAATTAAGTTCTCGCGCCCTTTCAATAACATCGTGAGTTGGAAATACGGCCCGAACGCCTTCTAAACCAGACAAAATAATACTATTAAAAAGCCTCTTTACTTCATCAGTTAATATTATTTTGTCTTCTTTGTTTCTAATAAACGTGCATTCAACAATTGTCAGATAGGATGTTATAACAGTAATTTCATCGTTCTTTGATGCCTCTAATAATTTGCGATAAAACCAAACTTCTCTGGTCCTATCTTCTTTAGTCTCAATTCCTTCAGATGTTGCCACAATATCAATAAAACAGCACGAATCCATATAAATCGCTGGTTTACTCATCGCGCATTCTCTCTATATATTCACGCGCAGAAAGTCCTTTAGTTAATCCTGGGGCACAACCAAAAAATTTATCTAAGTCGCCATCTCTGTGGAGTTTGGCGTATTTATTAATACTAACAGTATCGACATTCTCCATTTTTTCAATTAATCCACCTGGATGCTCAATAACAATCTCACCCTGCACAAACACTATATTTTTTCTAATTTCAAATAGATAAAAAATGTCTTCATATAATTTATCGGCATAATAGCATTTTACAAGTTTGCCAGTATTGAAATCTTTTACTTCAATATGTGGTTTATCGCCTTCTTTGTGCCAATTCCATATTATTCCTTGTATTTCACCGTGATACTTTAATCCCTCCTTACCCTTAACGGCTTTTATGGAATTAATCTTTTCGGATTCAGATTCTGCTCTTTCTTTATCGAGTTCAAATTGCTTGGCAGGTTTTTTGGCGGCTTTCCCTCTATAAACCCCTAAAGATATTCTTTCCCCAAAGCCTATTGGCTTTGCAATTTCAAGATACTTTTTATAGGTCTCCAAATTTATTCCATTACCCAGCAGTTGGACGCTAAATCTACATCCCATAATCTTTTCAAGTATATTAGAATATTTATCTATTTGCTCTTCCCCAAGTTCTTGATATATGTCATAGGTTGGGTCGCTACTTTTAAACTTGACAGCATACCATTTGCTCGTATCAAGCTTTAATCCCACATCTTGACCAGCTTGATTTAAAAACTCAATAATTTTTTCGGCCGCTCCTATGAAATTAATCATAGAAATGGGCGCTTCACTTTCTTTAATGTATCTAACCTGTATCTTTATGTTAGCCATATCAATGTCGTTATTTAAGCGACCCTCGATGAGTCCCGGTACAATAGCCTCTTACCTGCAATACCCCTCAAGGCTTTATCGGTTCTTTCGGAATCACTCAGTTTTCTGGTACTGTATCTGAAGTCATATTCGCCTATGTAGCGTTTTAGATGCTGGGGCCAAACGTGCTGATATATACCTACAAGACCCCGCTTAAGGATGCTGAAGTAGTTTTCAATCGTGTTGGTATGGATAGCTCCCCGGACATATTCGCCCTTGCTATGAATTACAATATTATGGCTCTTAAAGTGTTTGGCAATGTTTTTATATGCTCCAAATTCATCATTTTGATACCTCGCGGCTTGCCGCGTGGTAGTTCTTTCTTGATCCTGATTCTTTACAAGCCGCCCGGAAAGCGCCGCTTTATTCCAGCAGACTCTCGATCTCTGAGGATAATTTCAGCCCGAGCCCCCTGCTGTGCACGGCGAGCTTGGCAGGGGATGTCGCCAGATTGATCGTGTCCATGGAAAGAACGGACAGGGAAGCAAGAAGGGCGGCAAAATCGCATGCGGTCTCCAGAGGCGTCTCTGCCAGATTCTTTCTCCTCTTTCGTCCGGGGAGGATAAACGGCAGCCCGCAGGCGGTAGCTATGATAATTCCCGCCAGAGTTGCATCCCCGGCTCCTGCGGTGCTTTTCGGCTCTACTCCGGCACAGGGGGTGAACTCCCAAGCACCATTTTCGAAACCGTATGACCCGGACGAGCCCAGCGTAACCAGGATGCGGATATCCGGATTGATCGCGAGCAGTCTCTCCCGGACCAGTTCCAGAAAATCATCCAGACGGTCCTGGGCGCAGTTTTCCCCGGTCAGGGTTTCGGCTTCATCCCGGTTCATGGCAATGTAATTTGTGTGCCTGATACACTCAACAGCCACAGGTTCGTTCAATTCCGCCGAGTTGAAGGCGCAGAACCGCCTCATGCCGTATTCTGCGGCCATTTTCAGCAACTCCAGACGGCATTCAAGAGGAACCTCCGGCGCGGCCAGCGCCATCCCCTGTAGTCCGAATTCCTTGCAGAGCGGTTCTGCCTGGCGGATGTCCTCCTGCGTTAGCAGACTGCTTGCGCTCCGGGCGGTGGTGATATTGCCCCCGGAGGAATCGGGATACTGGAAACAGACGGAAAAAAGAGTGGCGGCGTTCCCGGTTTCTTTTACCAGCGAGGTATCCATCCCCGTCTCCTTCATCATCCTCACCATCCCCCTGCCGGTTTCATCCCGGCCCACCCTGCCGATTGCCACTGTCTGGAAGCTCGATTTATCCGCACCCTCTGAGCGCATCAGCACTGCAATATAATGGCAGATAATATGCAGCTTGCAGAAATCCCTGGCGTCGCTCAAGACCCCCAGCCGGCTTTCATTGCGGCCAAGGGTGGGGTTGCCCTCCAGTTCGAAAAAGATTCCCGAACCGATACCTCCGGATCCAATCAACCCCTTGTAGCCGGTTTTAACCATCGTTTTTTCCTCTGGAGTGATTCATTCAGAAAGGGAGTGGGCCCACCTCGCTCAAGCCTAAATCAGTTCCCATTCCGGGTGAAGGCTGATCGCGTGCGTTGCCGTGCCCCGTGTGGCGGTGATTTTCGCATCCGGGTGTGTCTGTAACAGAGTCATCGGGTACTCAGGAGTCGGAGGCGAAAAAAGAGCCAACCGGAAAGCGGTCTGTTTCCAGGCGCCGGTATCGCTGAAAACACGGACTTTTTTCGCCGAGAGGCATTCCTTGACCCCCAGGGTAACCGACATCGGCGGAGAGAACTGGTAAGCCGTTCCCAGGGTGCGCTGGGCCAGGGCGATCACCGTGTCCCAGTTGTTATACTGGATCCTGATTGAGGATTCGCGGATCTCCTCGAGGGTCAGCTGGCTGTAAGGCTCGCGGCGTGCCTGGTTGTAAGCGATATGGCCGTCCTGGCCCCAGCCGCCGAGTGTGATATCTATCGGCTCTTTCCGGATTTGTTCTCGCACCTTTTCCATTGTCTGCGGGGTGAGCCAGAACCGGTTTTCTTCCCCCACGCTCAGCTCGGGAGAGATCGGGCCGTAGAAAACCTTTTCCATCTCAGAGCGGAAATTGTAAGGGTGTCCCTTGGGAAGGAGATTACCCTGCCAGTCGAGGCATTCATCCATGTGGAAAACGACCAGGTTGCGCAGGGAAACTTTCCCGGAGTTGACTATTTTGGCGAAAGGCTCATACCAGGACATCGGCCCGCAGGGGATGATTGCTCTGGTAATCTTTCCCGTAGCGTTGTTTTTTTTCACCTCCTCGACCAGTTCGGCTGCCATTTTCCGGCCCATCTCCTCGCGCGTTTCAACCACCTCGAACGCTACCCTGGGGTTGTGCTTTGCCAGCTCTTCCACTGGTATCGAACACCATTCGAGCAGATCCTGCCTGTTGATTGCTGTCATCGGTTACCCCGATTTGTTTTGTATGGATTAATAGAGGTCGATTTCTTTCAATCCAGAAATAAGTATCAGGTCCCAGTTGCACATTTGGCGGAATCAAGGCTTATTTCTTCTGGCCGTAGTAGCTGTCCGCCCCATGTTTTCGAAAGAAATGCTTGTCCAGCAGTTCGGCGGCCATCGGTCCGGAGTCAGGGTTGAGCATCAGGGTGCCCCAGGCCATCCGCGCCACCTCTTCGAGGACTATCATATTCTCCACGGCCTGGCTTGCGCTTTTGCCCCAGGTGAACGGGCCGTGGGAGTAAACCAGCACTCCGGGAATCGCCTCCGGGTCGAGCCTGGAGAAAGTCTCGGCGATTACGTTTCCGGTTTCAACCTCGTAGCCCCGATTGATTCCCTCAGGTGTGAGCGGCCTGGTCAGCGGTATTTCGCCGTGGAAATAGTCCGCGTGGGTCGTGCCCAGCGGTGGAATCGCTCTTTTGGCCTGAGCCCAGATCGTAGCGTAGAGCGAGTGGCTGTGGGCTATGCCGCAGGCTTTCGGGAAAGCCTTGTAAAGCACCAGGTGAGTGGGCGTATCCGATGACGGGCTGTAATCGCCTTCCACGAGTTTGCCGTCCAGGTCCACCACCACCAGGTGCTCAGCTTTCAGCTCCTCGTAGGGTACTCCGCTGGGCTTGATTATCACAAGTTCCTTATCCCGGTCAATTCCGCTGGCGTTGCCCCAGGTATATACGATAAGTCCTTTGCGGTAAAGCTTGAGGTTGGCTTCCAGAACTTCGGCTTTTAATTGCTCCAGCATGAGTGAAACCTTTCCAGATTGGTTGAATCTTTTCCTGAGCAAAGATGTCTGTCGGGATGATGTTTTGAAAATAGGGGATTCAACCTGAAATCTTCAAGAAAAAAATCTATCGCCTAATAACACTCGCAAAGGTTTCTTGCTCCCAGGAGGACAGATATATATAATAACTTAAACTTTCAGTCAATTAGATACAGAAAGGGGGCAATAGACATGCGCAGGATCATTTCTCTGGCAGTAATATGCATTTTCGCGGTGTTTTCTCTGCTCAGGGCGCAAGATTTCGGCGGAAAACCTTTTGTCGCTGGCTGTGCCCAGATTTTTGTCACGGATGACGTGCAAAAAAACCTGGAAAAATACCTCTCCTTTATTCACAAGGCTGACAGTCAATCGGTGGATATTCTCATTTTTCCGGAGACCTCGCTTTCCGGCTACGGCCCTATACACTATAAAGACAAACCAATGCCGCCCAGGGAAGTTTTGGAAGACATCCTGCGCAAGGTGTGTGATACTGCGCGCGAAACCGGGATCTGGGTGATCGTGGGCACTTCGACTTACCGCGAGGACGGCATTTATAACGATATCCACCTGATCGACAACAAGGGTGAAATCCGGGCCACCTACGCCAAGGCCCAGTTGACTGGAGGGGACGCCACATTCTACCAGCCAGGCAAAGAGATCGCCACTTACCAGGCCGGGGGCATGAAATTCGGCCTGGAGATCTGCTACGACATCCGCTTCCCGGAGCCCTGGAGGCTGCAAGCCCTGGACGGGGCCCAGATAATTTTCCACGCCTCTCAGGCCTGCGGGAACAGTTCATGGAAAATCCCGGTCTGGGAGGGCCACCTGCGCAGCCGGGCGGCTGAAAACGGGATTTGGATCGTTTCCTGCAATGCGGCCGGGCCGATCCAGATGGGCAAAAGCTATATTATCGATCCTGACGGGCTCGTAGTGGCACAGAGCAATCAGGACAGTGAAGAGCTGATCACCGGAGTGGTCGATCTCTCGCGAGAGAACCGGGTGAATATCGACCGCCGGCGCACCGATCTCTATCGCCTGGTGCCCGCGGAAAAGGCAGCGCCCTGAGGTAACAAGTCAGAGGATCAGCTTATACAAAGATGCCTGGCTAGGAAGAATCGTAGATTTACCTGCTAAGTTTGCCGGAGAGCAAAGAATTTGCAGTTAAAGCGAGTGAAAAAACTATAGAGAATTACAGTGAAGATGACAGAATTCTGTTGTTCAGTGCAAAATCCGGCGAAACTGCTAAAAAATATTTCGAAAAATAGCCGGCCTAATCTTTGTAGAACGCAGCTGCGGCAAAACTCACCGAACTCCAGGTGGGGGCTTCGTGCCACACGTGGTATCCCAGCTCCACTGCCTGGACACCTTCCGGCAGGATCTCCAGCAGCATCGAAAGCACGCTGAACCCGCATACATGGTAGCGGTCGGTCACCCGCATGCCCTCTGCGCAGAAAGATTCCACGTCCAGGGCGGTCAGGGCTGTGAGAAGAACCCTGTCGTGGCGCGAGGATTCGGCTGTGATCTGGATCGCCGGTTTGCCGTCCCCGAACTTGGGGCCCACGTGCGAAAGATCCACCCCGGCCACTACCAGTGTCTTGCTTCCCGGGTCACTGAGCATTTCTCCCAGGCAGTCAAGGGCGACAGCGAGCCCTTTGATCTCTCGGGGCCTTTTGTATTTGTTGGGGATCAACTCGCCGAAAAGCGAACTGCAAAGCACCGGCAGGACTGTGAACGGCCCCTCGAGCACCCGCTGCAGGAACAGCAACTGGAACTCAATCGAATGCTCTGAGCGGTGGTTGATATCATCTTCCGTGGCAAGTGTTCCGGCGCTTTTTTTCAGGCGCGTTGCAAGCAGCCTGTCGGTTGGCACCGTGCCGAGCGGAGTGGAATAGTCTTTATCTGTAATTGAAAACAACCCGTGCTCCATGGAGTGACCCACGCCGAGAATTATCACCCGGTCGTAGGAGCGCCCCTTTAGCGCGCCATAGCCGGCAGAATAAACTTTCCGGCCGACATTGAGTTCAATGTGTGGCGCCACCACGGCCAGGATGGTTTTGCCTTCCAGCTCCTGTACCTTTTCGTTCTCGCCGCCAGAGGCGAGCAGGCTGTCGATTAACTCTTCGAGTTTGTTTTTATCCTCAGGGTAGGATTTGCCTGCCAGGGCGGCCGGACGGACGCGAAGAGCAGTGAAATCCTCGATCAGCTTGCGGTGAGCGTCATGAAAGCGCTCGTTATCCAGAAGGTACGCCTCATCCAGACCCCTGATCATCGATTCTACCAGCTCGAGGGGAATCGAGGTTAGTTGGCCAGCGCGTGCGGTCTGTTCCACCAGCTTAAGGCGGATCTCTTCCGCGCTGTGGCTGCCGTCAAGCATCGACAGCAGTGGAAGCGCCCCGGCGCTTATCGTTACCGTCCCGCGTTTGTCGAGCTCAAGCGGGTCGCGCACCACGACCATCGTCTTCCCGTCCTTCCCTTGTACCGATGTCAGGTCGATGTCGCGGCGCAGGAAAGGGTTTTCTTTTTTTCGCTTCGCCAAATTTGCCTCTTCAGATCAAAAGCTTGCCGTCTTCTATGATTTTATCGCCGTCGATCCAGACCGAGGGTTTAAGGATCAGCCCGTCCAGATGACTGGAGACACCCACTTTGCCGCCCATGGACTTGTTGTCGCCCAGAGCCAGGTGAACCGTGCCGAGGATTTTTTCATCCTCGAGGATTTTACCGCTTATTATCGCCTTATCATTTGTACCGATGCCGAGCTCGGCGATATTGTAAGCGTCGCGTCCGTGCGGTTCGAGCATTTCCTCCAGTTTCCGGGCTTGCGCTCCACCGGTAATTTCTACAGCGTAGCCCTCCTCGACCTTGATCCTGATCTTTTCTTCACCGAGCTTACCAACACCGGCAACCGCTGCCTCGAAAACCATCACGCCTTCAGCGGTTCTCTCTACCGGGGCCAGGAATGCTTCACCGGCAGGGAGGTTGCTCATATCGCCGGGTTTGTGAACCAGGCCGGTGTCCGCAAGTGCAGCTCTGCCCTGGATTGAGAAGGAGAGAGGCGCCTCGCCG